>Ga0326727_10002698_pt1 | contig 59325 bp, 54 predicted proteins | sample MB2enrmetagenome_FD_207643 | JGI IMG/M metagenome (GOLD analysis project Ga0326727, IMG submission 207643) | Lab enriched peat soil microbial communities from McLean, Ithaca, NY, United States - MB29MY | ecosystem: Environmental > Terrestrial > Soil > Wetlands > Peat | place: USA: New York... | reverse complement strand
GAAGAAACGCGCCCAGATGCTGGCGCGCGCCCTTCGGAAGCTCGGCTATCAAGTCACCATCACACCCATAAACCAAGTTGCGGCCGAGCCCGCTACTTAAGTCTAGGACGGGATTTTCGACGGAGTGGGCAAGCGACGGCAGAAGAGATCGATCTGTCGCCGGCTCACCGTCCCCAGTTGTCGAGCCCCATACGACTCCAACTCTCCACTCTCGATCGTCGGGGAAAGCGGTTGGCATCACGGAGGATTTCCGATGACAAAACTACGGACTCATAGATGCTTGACCTACCCGCCGGCGCAAAGCCGGAAAAGGAGTAGCGTCAAGAAACCTAACTGGCCGACGATGGTATGCATGCTTTTCTTGTTTTGTGCTGCCGCAGGGGTGATTGCCGCGCCCGCACAGAGCATCTTCTTCGACACTCTTGTAAATTTCAATGGGGCCAACGGCGCTGACCCCATGTACGTTTCTCTCGTTCAGGGCAACGACGGGAGTCTCTATGGGACGACCTCCAGTGGCGGGGCCAACGGACCCTGTCGGGGTGTCGGCTGTGGCACGATCTTCAAAATCACCACTGCGGGCGTGCTGACCACAGTGTATAGCTTTTGCTCGCAACCGGACTGCGAGGACGGCTACTGGCCTTACGCTGGGCTGATGCAAGGCAACAACGGGAACTTCTACGGGACAACCTGGTCGGGCGGGTTCAACGGCGACTACGGCACCGTCTTCGAAATCACCCCCACAGGTACGCTGACCATGATGTACAGCTTCACCGGCGCTGACGGCATGCGGCCTTTGGGCGCGCTGGTGCAAGGCCGCGACGGCAACTTCTATGGGACAACCTACGGCGGTGGTAACGGTGGTAACAGCCGATGTGAGATCATAGACGGGTGTGGCACGGTCTTCAAACTCACCCCCAGCGGTACGATGACCACGCTGTACAGCTTTTGCTCTCAACTGAACTGTGCTGACGGCGACCAGCCGACTGGGCTGGTGCAAGGCAGTGACGGCGACTTCTACGGGACAACCGCCTACGGGGGAAACGGCGGGTGCAACGGTTACGGCTGCGGCACGGTCTTCAAAATCACCCCCGCAGGCACGCTGACCACGATCTACGTGTTTTGCCCTGAAGAGCGACATTTCTGCCCTAATGGCTCCCAGCCTTTCGCCGTGCTGGCGCAGGCCAGCGACGGGAACTTCTACGGGACAACCATATACGGGGGCAACCTCAACTGTAATGGCACCGACGATGGCTGTGGCACGGTCTTCAGAATTGACCCCTCGGGCGTGCTGACCTCGCTGTACAGCTTTTGCCCTCAACCAAGCTGCGTGGATGGTGCCAACCCTTACGCCGGGCTGGTCCAAGGCAGCGACGGCAACTTCTACGGGACAACCCACTTGGCCGGAGCCCACAACAGCGGCACGGTATTCAAGATAACTGCCGCAGGCACGCTGACCACGCTGCACAGCTTCGATGGCACGGACGGCACCGGACCCTTTGGGGGGCTCCTGCAAGCCAGCAACAGGTTTTTCTATGGGACAACGGGGGACGGAGGGACCTATGGCGATGGCACGGTCTTCCGCGTGGGCGTGGTTCTCAGCTGCGCAACCTGCCGTCCGTGAGCTGCCCCTTTCGCGAAGCACGATGCGACCGATTCCAATTCGTGCTCAATGGTTGAAGATTTGAACCTAGCTTAATGCACACAGAAACGCTCCCGCCCAAAATGTGATGTTTGTGGGCAGCCCAGTGAGGCTCCGGCTGGAGCGCAGAATCAGGAACTTGCACGAAGCAGATTCGGTATGGCAATTGGGCAAGCCGTGCTAATGTGTCCCACCTGGGTGCAAGGTACAAGCTGAGACGACAGCCTGCGGTAACGAGCCGACGGCGCAACCGTGCCTTCGTGGACCATGTGCCAACTCAGTGATGGATAAAGGCGCAAGTTGTCCCGCAGAGATGCCCATTGGTGGCTTGCACCAGCCCTGCGATAGGCCCGTTGCCGTCGGTGCAGTAGGGGTCGCCTGGAGCACAAAAGCTGTGCAGTGTCGTCAGCGTGACCGCTGGGGGTGATTTTGAAGACCGTGCCACCGCCATAGGCCCCGCCATTTAGGGTGGTTCCATAGAAGTTCCCGTCGGTGGCTTGCACCACTTCGCCGTAAGGCATTTCGCCGTCCGTCCGGTCGAATCTGTGCAGCGTGGTCAGAGTTCCCGCTGGGGTGATCTTGAAGACTGTGCCACATCCGTTCATGCAGCTGCCGCTCCCTCTGCCACCCATAAGGTCTTTTTCGCTCCTAATCAGCTGAAAGCAAGGGCAGTATAGAGGTAGCCAACACGCGCTCCCTCCTTTCTGAGTGCCTCAGTGTTGCACTGAAGCTGAAGCGTCCCACCGCGGGACGGCCGCCTCTGTCACCGATCGCGGAATCGGCAGCTTGCCACCGGGACCACCTCAAGGTCGGAAGGGGGCAAATCGCAAAGGTACTGTGCACGTGCGGTAACTCACGCCACACGCAGAAGTGTTTCGACAGATTGAACAAACTGGCTGATAGCTTTTACCGCAAGCAACGAACAGACTTCACGAAACTGGTTCGAGAGCAAACAAGAAAATATCCAGAAATAAATTCTTAGAAGATTTTATTTGGGAATTGTCTCCATCTTCCCTCCTTGCTGCGATTTCCCTTGAGCATGAGAACGATTCATTCTCCCGAGCAGGGCACATCAAAAAGGTGGGGCGATATCCAATTCGGAGCCAGCGAAGATGACCCAATCGGTATATCCTGGTACAAAGAAATTGGGTGTACGGAAGTTTCACCTCGCCGAAGAGTAAGAAATCTCGTCGGGTAGACCTGTCGCGACAACTGAGAAGGGTTCTGCTGGAACTGAGGGATAAGCGTCTTTTGCGGGCCTTTCTGAGCGGCAGAAGCAGCCTGTCCGATGAACTGGTCTTCCCCTCCGAGACCGGCACCGTTCTGCAGCCCGAGAATCTCTATCATCGCTACTTCTTGCCGTGCCTGGAGTCTGCGGGCCTTCGTCGGTTCCGCTTCCACGACCTACGGCACACCGTCGGATCGCTGCTGATTCAGGACGGGGCATCCCTTGCCTACGTGAAGGAGCAGATGGGACATAGCTCGATCCAGGTAACCGTGGACACCTACGGCCATCTGATCGCCGGCGCTGACATTGCGTGGATTGATCGCCTAGACAAGGAACCGGTGCCGCAAAAATCCGCAAACAGGACGCAAACGCCGAACGACGGAGGAGAGGCGATACCAGCGGAACTGATTGATTTAGTTGGTGGGCCCGGAGGGATTCGAACCCCCGACCAAGGGATTATGAGTCCCCTGCTCTAACCGCTGAGCTACAGGCCCACTTTCCATATAAACCGCTTAAAATACATGGTTTATATGCGTCATCCTCTAACAGCCAACGATTGACCAAGAGCGGTGGTGGCAGTTATGGTGGCATTTGGCTTGCTACTTCTCCTTCTGGGGCGAAGCCTCTGAGAGACAGGAACCACTAGCCGCTCAACCGCGGCGAGCGTATGGGCTGGAGCCAGATGAGCGTAGCGCATTGTCATTTGGATCTGCTGGTGTCCCATAAGTTCTGCCACTGTTCGCAGGTCAACGCCCGCCATTACCAAGCGGCTGGCGAAAGTATGGCGCAGACAATACCACGTGAAATCTTTCACACCGGCCTCACTCACGGCCGGCTCAAACCAGTGCTTGTACCCACGCAATGGCTCTCCGTTCATGTTAACAAACACCGGCCCCCCCGCTCCTGATGAGCGTCGTTGGAGGTCTCTGAGGGCGGCGACGGCCACTGAATTGAGCGGGATGTGGCGACCCCTGCCGTTTTTGCTCTTGGGGATGGTAATGATCTTGCGCTTCAAGTCCACGCGATCCCATATGAGGCCGAATTGCTCGCTAGGCCTTAGCCCCGTATTTAGCGCGATTTCGAACTCCGGCAAGTGCTCTGGATATTTCTTCGCGATTACCGCGCGAAAGCGCGATTCTTCGTCCGAACAGCGTTTCAGATAGTCGAGTTTTGTCTCCAGGGGCTCATACTGGTTAAGGAAGCGCAGCCGAGTGTTGTTCTCTCTGCGCATGCGCAGGAGCCTGGCGGGATTGAATCTGATCTTGCCGTTCCTTTCCGCAAGACGATACGTCAACTTGAGCAAAGCGATATAACGGTTTTTGGTCGCCGGCGACCACGCACGCTCTGCAGCTTCATCGTTAAGCCAACGTTCCATTTCCTCCGGCTTAATAGTCTCCGCAGGCCGATCCCCGAAGTGTCTCAGAATTGGGACCATGCGGAACTCGTCGTGTCGGTGGCTGGCCTTTTCGGCCAGCGAATACTCCAGAGCTGCCTCAGCGATCTCGCGGAAGGCTACCTGCCGGGCTCGAAGCTTCTCAGGAAGTTTCTTCCCGATCAGGACTTCATTCCGGCGCTTTGTTAGAAGGTCTATCGCATTACCCTTGCTGCCCGCCTTCTCGCGACGCCTGCGGCCATCTGCATCGAAGTATTGAATCCACCAAGTCCCGGAGCCCCGCACCTTCTCAAATATGCCGCGGATCTTTTTCGTCTCTCTCTTCCCGCTCATTTCTTGCGTCCTTTCTGAGACAATGCGCAGGACTTGCCTTTCACGGGTGACTCGTTTTTCTTGGGCCGGCCGCCGCGTTTGGCCCATGCGCTCAAGGTCGCATGGTCGTATTTCTTGGCCCTGGCCTTGCCGCCCATGCTGGTCAATCGCTTGTAAAACTCACGAATTTCGGGAGTGATCCTTAGTGTCATCATTGATCAGTTTATACTTGCAGTGCAAGTTTTGTCGTTCGTATCATGGTGCGCGGTGACCTCGAAGAAAAAGACCGGCATATCGAGTTTACGGTTGGACGCTCGTCCAGAAGAGCATGCTGCTTGGCTCCAGAACCTTGAGGCATACCCGGGCATTCCGGAGATGATGAACCAGTTGGCGAGCAAGGGCGTGGATGTCGAGCGAGTCCGAACTTTGCTGTACGCTGCTCCGATCCTTGGCGGCATTAAGACTCGCGCTGACCTCGACAATTTGGATCAGAAGCTTGCCGAGACGCAGCGTCATCTTGAGAGTGCAGCCAAACTCTTGGACCCATATCCTTTTCGGCCACGGCAGCACGTTTTGGTAGTTGGCGCGGTACGCTGCGCAGGAAGCCAGGTGCAAGAACAAAGGGATATGCTCGCGAAGTTTCGTTCCTCCTTCACGACGATTCAAATGACCGATGTGATAACCGAGATAATCGCGCAAGATTTGGAGCGCGCCGGAAGCAGGAAAGTCAACGAGGACCTTGCTACCCTCCTCACCGCCGCATCCGTCCCTGGCGGTACCCGGGACGAAGTTGCCAACCTATGGGCATGGGACGCAGCAACCGTTGACAAACGGCGGGATCGTCTGAAGAGAAACCCAATAGCTGTTCTAGGACCATATCGTCGTTTGTTTGACGATCAACATGTTGAAAGGCTCGTCAAACGCTATCCTCAGTTGTTCATCCGAAGCGAACGCAAGCACCAGGTGACGATCGGCCAGGGAATCGCGTCAGGTGAGGGTGCCTTCCCGTTAGACTATGCCGCCGTCCAGGAGGCATTCTCAAAGGCCTCCAGAGAGACAACTGGGGACAAGAAACGGTCAGAAAAACCCTAGAAATCTGACCCCAGCATCGTGCCGCACTAAGCTGACAATCGCGGCATGCACAACCAAGACACCTCTCCACTGTCCAACAGTCTGCATGGACGTGAGTCCGAACGGACGCCATTACTCGTATCCAAGCGTGCCGCCGCCACACTCCTTTCTTTGTGCGTGCGCACCATCGATAACCTGATCGCCACGAAACAGCTGCCGGCCCGACGTGTAGGAAGGCGGGTCCTCATTCCCTATGCGGCATTGTTGCAGTTTGCGCGCCGCGATCACATCAACGGGCACGGGGCGAAAAAGTGACGGGATCGTCACTGGCGCTTGTGGAAGCGAACGCCTCGCAGGTTTATTCTCCTGCAGTACTGTCCCAGCCAGTCGGCAGCAGGCTGCTGAACCGCCGAGTGGACGACCTCAGGCCCCATCCAGCCTATGATCGAAATCATCTCACCGTTTCGCCATCAAAGTTATCTGCCCTCGCCGGACGACTTGACTCAGCATTTCTTGTACCAGCCTTAATCACTCCCGATGGAACGATCATCGACGGATATACCCGCTGGGAGTTAGCCCGCCAACAAGGCCGCGAGACACTTCTGTGCGTCGAATGCGATCTTTCTGAGGAAGATGCCCTTCGCATGCTGCTGCAAACTCATGGCCGGTCCGACGGCTTAAATCCGTTTTGTCGGATCATTTTTGCACTGGAGCTGGAACCCTCTCTGAAAGCGCAAGGCCAGTCAAACCAACAGGCTGGGGGACGAAACAAAGGTTCGTCAAAGTTGACGGAGGCTGACAGGATCGATACCACCGCGATAATTGCTAAGGAGGCGGAAGTCTCAACGGGAAGTGTCAGCAAGGTCAGACAATTGAACAAAACTGCATGTCCGGAGCTTAAACAAGCATTACGCGCAGGAAAAATTAGTATCCATCGAGCCTGGTTGTTGAGCAAGGCGGCACCGACCAGGCAACGGGAAGAGTTGGGGGTTTCTGAGTGCAGCAGAAATATTAAGAAAGACATGAGGGTTCTCACATCAAGACACGTCTCGAAGAGTCCTTCGATCCTGCCCGATACCCAAACCCTGATGAAACAACTGCTCGCACTGGAATCCAACAACCCTGGATCATTCCACGTTTTCGAGAGTCTTGTTCCTGGCAAGGCCATCGCGATTACCAAAGAACTGCTTCTCACATCAGGAGCGCAACAGGAGCTAAATCTAAATGTCAAGGAACCGTAAACTCAGGGATATTTTGGCCGAGAAGCGCGACTGCTGGGACCACGATCTAACTCGCTCTGCCGTCCGCGAAAATTTCTCCAAGGTCGTTGCTTGCGGAACTCTCGCTCTGGGAGCCGAAATCTACTCCTCAGAAAATGAACGGCTGCGGCTGCTCGTTCCCCATACGTGTAAGTCGAGAGCCTGCCCAAGTTGTGGAAGTAGAGCAACATCGCTGTGGCAAGTGGAATTAGAGGCGATGCTGCCCGACGTCCTTTACGCGGGAATTAACTTCACAATTCCTGGGGAGCTGCGTCCTCTTTTTCAACAGAATCGTCATCTTCTTAGTGACTTGCCTGCTGTTGGAGCGTCGGCCATACAGCGTTGGGTTAGGAGCAAGTACGGTGTAAGCGTACTGCTGATAGCGGTGCCGCAGACCTTTGGCGGAATGCTGAATTTCAATCCCCACCTTCACATGCTGGTATCGGCTGGCGGTTTCTTAGAGTCGGAAAGTCGCTGGATTACTCGACTTTATTTCAACAAGAATGAGTTAATGCAGGCGTGGCGCCTAGCTCTGAGCTCCTATCTCTGGTTGATGGTCGGTGCAAGAGCGGTTAAGTCGAGCCTATCTTTCAACTCGCTAAAAAAGCTTCTATGGGTTCAATACAAGCGTAAATGGGTCGTGTATCTGAGTCCTTGCATGTCCAAGACCAGATTCTTGCGCTATGCAGGCAGGTACATTCGGCGACCGCCTATTCCTCTCAGTCACATCCTCGAGATCACGGATGGTGGCGTGCGCTTTTTGGCCAAGGACACGAGAGCGAAGTGTATGGCAGAACTCATGTGGCCGCAGGAGATGTTCATTGAAGCCCTAGCGGAACATGTTCCCGATCGCTACCGGCATACAATGCGCTATTTCGGGCTTCTTGCACCCCGATCTAAACGACGGATATCCGCCGCGTTGTTTGTGCTGTTAAAGCAGAGGAAACGCCCTCGCCGCCGGCCGTTAGGCTGGGCGGTTTCGCGGTATCGAGATTTCGGCGTGGATCCTCTCGTTGGAAAAGACGGTATCCGGCTACGTTGGACCGGTCGGTTGGGCTCATTCGGCTAGCTGAAATCCCCTTCTCAAATTCTGCGCGTGGTTGCCTTCGAGGGAGTTCTCCGCCCGATCCTGTCGGATCTGCGCCGCCGTGGCGTCGCGCAGGTGCTCCATTGGACTTGGGCTAGGAGTATCGCTCCCCCGACCTAGTTGGCCAGGCGCTCCCGCAGTGCTCGCACTTCCGAGCTTCGACCTTCTCCCAGCGCGATCGCGGATCCAGCCGAATGAGCGCGTTTCTACTGCTGGCGTTGGAAAACCCAGACTTCGCGCTCGGTCTTCGGAAGCTGCCAGATGTACTGCTTGGCTGTGAGTTCTGGAAGGTCACGAGATTCGAAGATTACACGGTAGACGTAGGTCGCTACGGTCGACGGGCTCCAATGGCGGGACCAGTACCAACCGTGCCGTGACACATCCCCTAGCCCCTGCGCAGCCAACTCGTTCCCGCCGAACACGAGATTTTGATTTTCCTATACTTCAAGACGGCAGCCGATGATGTGCGCAATGCGATGTCGAAGTTGGAGAACAACATACCGGCCCCGAAATCCTTAACGGACACCTTGGGGACACTAAACGAGGACTCACGCGCAGTGCCCGCCTCTGTAAACTGACGTGAGATAATGGGGTTACGTCGCAATGGCCCTGTAGCTCAGATGGATAGAGCAGCGGTTTCCTAAAGCAAGTTTCCCGTAGGGCCGCCCGTCGTATCAATCACTTCCAGTCGGAACCCATCATCTAAATCGGGCAACAGCGCTCCCGAACGGCTCTTATTGGGCAACAGCTTGGGCAACCACACTACCGTTGACAGCTCTCCGCTTTCAGAATACCTTCCATCAAATTGTCGCAAGGAGTTGCACTATGAACGCTCAGCCGTTTTGGTGGGTGGAGCTCCTAACAGTGGTGTCGGGTGTTTGGGTGATGTTGGTCGCCATCGTCTCTGCGGCTTGGGTAGGTTGGAAGTTCATTGTCGAGCGGCAAGGAGAGGCTCGAGCGGAGCTGGATCTTGACTTGCTCTTCGTCGGTCGTCAGGATGGACAATGGCTAGTTGAAGCAGTGGCAAAGCTGGCGAGCAAGGGAATCGCAAGGCACTGGTACTCAGGCGCAGACAGGCTCGCTGGGCGAGCTTAGGTAGTACTCAGTGGCAAACAGCGAACATCTCGCAAAACTCAACCAGGGCGTAAGCGCATGGAATGATTGGAGGCGGGCTTCGTCCGGATTAATGCCCGACCTAAGTGATGCTCGCCTAACAGGCGCCAACCTTGAGGGGCCAAACCTCAGAGGGGCGGACCTTAGTCGCGCCAATCTTAGCCGTGCGCACCTTAACGGAGCGGATCTCAGCGGAGGAGTCCTGACCGAGGCGAAGCTCGGCATGGCGAACCTGACCGACGCGGACCTCGGCAGCGCGAATCTTGCATGGGCGGACCTCAGTCGGGCGAATCTCAACGGGGCGAATCTCAGCGCGACGAACCTCAGAGGGGCGGACCTCAGCGGAGCTAATCTCAAGTGTGCGATGTTGCTGGGAACCGACCTTGAGCACGCGACTCTGTCGAGGTGCCGGATTTACGGAGTATCAGTTTGGAATGCGACATTAGAGCATTCAGTTCAGAGAAATCTCGTAATCACAGGAGATGGAGAGCCCACGATTGAGGTAGACAATCTTGAAGTTGCCCAGTTCATATACTTACTTCTCAACCGCAGGAAGCTGCGCGACGTGATTACAACACTCGGTGAAAAGGCCGTGTTGATCTTGGGCAGATTCACTGACCGCAAGGACCTGCTGGACCTCATAGCCGACAAATTACGGTCTCTTGGCTACCTACCCGTGATTTTTGACTTTGACCGGCCCACCGATCGAGACCTGACAGAGACCGTCAAGGTTCTGGCAGGGTTGTCCCGCTTCGTAATCGCTGATATAACGAACCCCCGCTCCGTTCCGCTGGAGCTACAGGCAACCGTGCCCGACTACATGGTGCCGTTCGTTACGATCGTTCAGCGGGGGCTGCCGGCATTCGGCATGTTCGACGACTTGCCGCGCAAGTACAGCTGGGCGTTGCCGCTTTTAGAGTACAACAGCGCCGACACGCTGCTGGCAGCCTTTGAGCAGAAAGTGGTCAACCCAGCACTGGAGAAGGCGCAGGAGGTGCGACTCCAAAAGGCGGCAGCTCCGATCCGACGGTCAGCGGAGGACTAAAGCCCGAGCCAATCTTGCCAGGGCGTGAGCCTTATCGTCGGGGGACCGAAATCGCGGCGGATTTTGAGTCCCAATCCTCGCCAGCCTAAGCCCTGCTCTTCCTTGCGATTGCAGCCATTTACAAAAATGGGGCGTTACGTTCGGTAGCGTTCGGATGCGTCCTGTGATCGTCGGTTGGGCACAATTTGGGCACAGTGCTGCCGAGGCGCTTGACCTAAGAGCTTAGTCTTGTTGCATGGCGAACCCGTACCATGTGGCGAAGCTTGAAGAAGGGGTCGAGGCGTGGAACCACGCGAGGGAAAGCAGTCCTCAGTTCCAACCGGACCTGAGCAAAGCGACCCTGATCGATGCGAATCTGAAAGAGGCGGACCTCCGTGGAGCAGATTTGCGCGAAGCAAACCTCAGCAGGTGCGATCTGGAAGAGGCAGTGTTGAGCGATGCACTGCTGTCCGGTGCGAACCTTCGAGAAGCCAATTTGAAAGGCGCCTACCTCAGGGGAGCAGACCTCCGCAGCTGTGACATTACAAAGGCGTCGCTGGGACGGACCTCTTTCGGCAACGTTGATCTGAGAGGCATAAAGGGGCTCGGAACCTGTAAGCATTTCGGGCCGAGTTTCCTCGACTATTTGACAATTTCGCGTGCCGGCTCTCTGCCAGTACCGTTTCTTCGTGGCTGCGGGTTACCTGACCAGTACATCGAGTATCTGCCTTCTTTGATTAGCCAGGCTATTCGGTTCTACTCCTGCTTCATAAGCTACTCGAATAAGGACAAGGGATTTGCAGAGCGGATTTGGAGCGACCTTCAGAACAAGAACGTCCGCTGCTGGTTTGCACCCGAGGATCTTAAAATCGGTGACAGATTTCAAGAGTGCATTGAGGACTCGATCCGCATTTACGACAAGTTGCTGATCATACTCTCTGAGGCTTCAGTCAGCAGTGCGTGGGTCGAGCGGGAGGTCCAGGCAGCAAGAGAGCGTGAGGAAAAGACGTGCAAACCTGTACTCTTTCCGATTCGTGTTGACGATGCCGTGATGCAAACTACGAAAGCTTGGGCCGCCGATCTCCGCCGGACACGTCACATCGGAGATTTCACACGATGGAAAGATCCCGACTCGTATCAGAAGGCGTTCGAGCGGTTGCTCCGGGACCTCAAGGCGAAGAGCCCCGTTACAAACAAATGACGCGGGCCGGTCGAGCCGTGTTACTCTGCTGCGCTTGGAGGGCCCAAATTGCTAAATTTCTAAGCCTGGCGACCAAATGCTATGACCGAAATCATGAATTGCTTGCCGGAAGGCGCAAGGAAACATTTCATTAATCTTCGGAACATCCGGCTCGGGACGGAGACCGCGAGATATAACGCGCGGCTGACCGAGCTTCGGACACAGATTGCGGCTAGGAGTCAGGGTCGCTCGGGCTGGCAAGAGATGGAGGAGTGGAAGTACAAGGAAGAACTGTCCAACAGTCTAGCGACAGGGTATGTTCAGGATGCGCTTGAAACCTGCCAACTATATGACATCCCGATCACGCGCCCGATTTGTGAGTGTCTCGTGAAGGCGGTCGAGGAACTGCTCGTCGTCCAATACAGGAACGCACTCGCGGCGCAGGGACAAGGTTTAGCGGACGTTAAGATCCCCTTGTCTGTGCGCCAGCAAGGTGATTTGGGAACCAGGAAGATCATGCCCAGATCAAGGTGATCATCGAGGCCGCGCGTCTAGATGACATAAAGAAGAGGATTGCAATGGCAAAGGAAAAAGAGGGGTACGGCGACACCTACACCCAAAACATCACGCAGCATAGCGGCGTGATGAATGTGTCACAGACGGGGAACGTATCGGCCCAGCAACTCACAGTTGGGGAGCTGGATGACCTGCGGCCGGCACTGGCCGAGATGCGCGCGTTCTTTAAGAAGCAGGAAGGTTCGGTTGACGCAGACGAGTATGTCGGCCTGCTCGCGAGCGCAGAGAAAGCTGCAGGTGAAGAGGACGAGAGCAAGATGCTCGGCTACCTGAGGCAGATTCCAAACAGGGCATGGGAAATCGGAAAGGTGGTGGTTCCACAAGTGCTGCTGCATTATCTGAAACTGCGCGGCCTCGCGTAATCGCAAAAGCCGCGCAAATCATCTCATTCGGCAGTTATGTGGCAACGCAAATGGCAACGCCCTGCCACAATTCCCGGTGTGCACTGGTTATAGCTTCATCATGCGGGAAGTAGCGATTCCGCGCCGGGGTCCAAAACACGATGATTCGTGCCTCCCTCCGGGATTCTGACCGAGAAAGCATGTACGAATCCCTGTGACGCAAGGTACTTTAATTGCTGGTTGTACCTCGCCAAAGCGTCCCCGACATTGGTAAATCCTTCCTCAGGGTTAAGCGTGTAAAGATGGTGAGCGATTTTCTTGCGCTGGTCGTCGAAAAACCCGTGTTTTTCGCGCACGAAATAGAGTTCCTGGCCGCCCTGGAACTGGACGTCGATATTGATCTGGTAATACTCGGTTTCCGCTATAGAGGCGAGGTTGTCGGTAGAGAAGGATTTCCCGCGGGGATCAACACGATAGATAGTCTCAAAGAAGAACACGGTGGCCTCCCTGTGCGGCACAATTGTCTCACCGCGCCATTCGAGATATTACTCCACATGGCTTTAGCGGCCATCGTTCCAATCCGAACGGGTCTTCGTCAGGCTCATCAAATCGGACCACCTCTCTCAACAGCTCTGGTGTGAGCGGGAATGGGGTCGAAGACAACCAGGTTATGCCCAACCGCTTCCGGATTGTTATAAGCGGACGGCCGCGTGCTGTCATACAGAATCCCTCGGAACTTTTTTCGGCGGGCTAAATGGGGAATGCGGGTACTCGGGTCTGCTGTCTTCAACGTCGCTGGTTGGCTCGGACAGAAACCGGCCATCTACGACATTGCGCAGAATCCATTGTCGCAGTGGATCTGTACCCCAGAGAACTGAGCGCAGATCAAGCACGCCGATTGCTTCGGTGATCCGTATCTCGGCCATGCAGATCAGCTCGCCGACCCTAGGCTCTCTTTCTTAGCCCTGTTCAGCGTCTTGCTGTTTGTTCGTTGGCTCCTCGCTTTAAGTGCCAGATACATCCTGGGCAACATGCCCCAACAATCTTGCCCTTCATCCGGGCCAACTCCTGGAGATACCGTAAATACTGCGCTTCGATCCCTAGCCGATAGAACCCGCAGTGCTCGCACTTCCGGGCTTCGACCTTCTCCCAGCGCGATCGGGGATCTAGCCGAATGAGTGCATTCTTTTGCTGGCGCTGGAACACCCAAACTTCGCGCTCGGTCTTCGGAAGCTGCCAGATGTATTGCTTGGCTGTGAGTTCTGGAAGGTCACGAGATTCGAAGATTACCCGGTAAACGTAGTAGGCCGTCGTGGTTGCGCGCCATCTGTCCCATGTGAACCACCAGCCGTGATGGGACACGTCCCCTAGCCCCATCGGATCCATTCGCTAAAACCACTCAAAAACGCGGAACTGTGTGACGTGGTAACCGGTTGCGCTATTGCTAGTGCCGGTACAATGGGCGCTCGGTTGGATCTCTCTTATGTGTGGCCGTTACCGACTGTCGAAGCGCAAGCAAGCCATCGAGGAACGCTTCGAAACTGCCGATGAGGTTGAGTGGAGAACCTCGCAGCAGCGACTCCGCCGTCCGGCGAAATCATAACCCAATGTGGACAACTGGCGTAAAATCCGCATCTCACGAGCGACTCACTTGAGACCTTAAAGGCTGCAACCGCGTCGCTGGCGTAGCAGTTGGCGTTCACCGTGGCGGTTGGGGCACGGAGTGGTTTCCCTTATTCGGAACTCTTCATGCTTCCCGCAATTTCGCTCCATGGAATGCCGCTTGATTCATCTTGCACCATACCAACGATCCCGCCGGGTGCAATGATAGGAGAGCCAAAGACGCTGGAATCTACATTCACTCCAAGGCGAATCCGTCCATGATCTAAATAGGCTGAGGTTAGGATGACCTCTGGTGTCAGTTTGTCGGAGCCAAGACGTGGAAAGCGAAGCAGCGCAACTGACTGCCAGGGAGTCGCAGGCGGGTCGGGCGCAATCCTCAGTGTCGGAATATCAGGGAGAGCTTCGGTCGCTGTCAGAAACGCTATGTTGTTGCTGCCGGCACGCACATCCACCTTGGCCTTCTGCGGTAGATGCGAATTGGCCAACATCATCACGCTAGTGGTTGCTTGACGTGGGAGGGCAGCGGCGTGCAACTGTTTGCCAACTTGGAGTCCGCCGTCCGTCGTCAGGGGGCCGGGGGCTGCCAGGCCGCTCGACCAGAGAGAAATCTTGTAAGTGTTGGGTTGGAGTTTGTAGGTGCCGCTTTGGATGGCCATCGCTATTTCAGGATCGAAACTCCATGGCTCCATGGCCTCGTCCGTCAGCACGATCCGCGTTGGTGAGACGCGGAAAGCCACGCCGCTCCAGGTAAGGGGTACCTCATTCCCCTTCATGTCTGTTAGGGAGTACGTAACCGCCACCGCAAGCGTAGCGGGAGCGTATTGCTGCAGCACTTCGTGTCGCAGCCCCGGCCATATTCCCTGCGTGGCCGATACGCCCGCAAGCAAATGCTTGATCGCCACGTCCGCTGCTTCCAAAACCGCGACAGCCGCCGTCTTCGATAGTGTGCCCCCAGGGACCGACACAGCAACTTTCTGTTGCAACCTCATCGGCACAACCGCCTGAAAGCTCCCCAGCACGAGCTTTGCGATCAGGCTTAGGTGCACCGATACATACAACTCACCGTCGAGCGTTGCGAATCCGTCTTGAAGTGCCTGCGAGAGCGGTTTAGTGCTGTTGACGTCGTGTAAGTAAATGGTCAGCAAGACGGCCTGCGGAAGCTCTACTTCTTGCCCTTTAATCAGATGGATCGGGCCTGGCAGAGGTGCCGCGAAAACGGGCAAACCATTGAAATGTAAATTGGCCAGCGTGACCTCGTCGAGGTTTAACTCCTGGCCGGCATTTGCCACCAGTTTCAGGCCAAAAACTATTTTGTCGGTATCGATCTGGTGGAGTGCCATATCGACACACTTGACGGCTACCGGCCGTGCCTCAGCCTGCGACGCAGCGCTCGTGATTCGTGGCCCAGCGAAAGAGAACACACACAGATAGGCAAGAACGACTACAGTTCTCTGGATGAGCCAAAATGCCATTCTCTTATTCACTTCATTTCCACGCGGCCAGGCAGCTTGCTCATGCGATCTGCGATGTAATGGTCGATGAGTCGTGGCAGCTCGGTATTCATGCGAGCCACCATATGGTTTTCTGCCGCCTCCAGTTTAGGATCGATCGAGTCCAGTTTGGCGTCGAGCGCCTTCATGCGCTGATCGAGCTGTGGCGAGAAATACTGCACCGAACTGGTCGCTTGCTGCTGCAGGTTCAGAATGGCCTGTTTATTCTCGGCCACTAACTCGTTTTGGTGCACCAGCAATCCAGCCATGACTAGCACGAGCAAAAGCAAGACTATGAGCAGTTGTTGTAACCGTTTTAGCTTTTGTTCCATAAGTGCACCCTCACACGTGATTTGGTCTCGACCACTGTTCGAGGCGCTGGCACCCAGAGCTCGTTCGCTGCGTCAGAGGTATGCAAACTGGTCAACATGGGTGCTCGCTCGCATCCTCAGCGTCGCTGCTTAGCAATCAACCTTGACGAGCGCCCTTCATCGCCTGTGCAGAATCAGCTATTTTGCTCTCTCCTGCGAATTGCAATCGCCGTTGCGGCTATCATCAACACAATGAAGCCTCCTTGGATAAGGAGATATTGTGGCATAGCATTCCTGCCGCTTAGGTTCTCGGCACGGAAAAACTCATAAGAACAAGCTTCTTGTCCCGGAGGGTTACCTATGCGCGATCTTGATCGCACCGTGTCCTCAGAATGTAGGGTGATCGCCACACTACTAAGCAGCGGAAAGCGGTAATCGACAGCCTGACCGCTGATAGGATCATGTACGTAAAGGTCGGCCAGCCCCTCCAAACCCCACCGGGAGACCATCAGCGGCGACAATACGTTAGCTAGCACCGCGGGCATCGCACGGCCGTCTTGCCTCTTCATTACCACTACGACGCCCGGATGTGCAGTGTCCGACGCCGCGAGCGGCTGCGCATGGACGGGGATCATGAGCCCGGCTAGAAGCAGCTCTGGAATCATCACCAACGGGAATACGTAGAGTGCCTTTTCGCTTGTCGGAGCTATGGAAGAGATCAACAGACCTATGAGCCCCCCCTGAATGCTGATGACCCACATCATCATCCACACCGCCAGAAAGTGTCCTTGCAACGCATTGCCAATAACCAGAATGCAGATGAAGACAAAACTCTGCGCACCCGCCAACCCAGCCAGGTATACGAGTTTTGCTGAAAGATAACTTGTCATACGGAGATTGCGCTGCCGCTCCCGCTTATAGATGGCCCATTCATCCACTACCTCGCGGACGTTGGCCGAGCAACTAAACCACATGGCTACCAGAATGGTAATCAGCAGCGTCATTGGCTCGTTCGGACCCTTTTTCATAAAGCACGCCAGGATGGCAATGATCGCGGGCGGCAACATCACCGTAGCCACAGACGATAAGTCACCGATGCGTAAAGTAAGCTGTCGTGCTAGCACCGTCTTTGTCTGCCTCACCCACGAAGTTCCTGTGCCGCTCTCCTTTGAGGCTTCGACCGTGGTAGGGAAAGAAGTCTTACCTGACAGGACTGCCTGTTCAATCGGCCATCTCACATGTTCGGAGTAGACGGCAGAAGCACGATAACGCTGCTTCCATTCCTCCGCAATGCGGTCCTCTTCCTCACCCCTAGATCCCGGAGGCGCTAACAAGTAATACACCTCCAATGGCCGTTTGCAATTGAAATAGGCGAGCATCTCCGCCGCCGGACCGAAATACGCAAGCTTGCCGCGGGCGAGCACCGCCACCTTGTCAAACAAACTGAACAAGCTGAGCAGGTGCGTGTTGATCACCACGGTCGATCCTCGATTGGCCAGGTTGCGGAACAACTGCATCAACTGCATCTCGGTCGCAGGGTCCTGACCGGCCGTCGGTTCGTCCGCATAAAGGACCGACGGGTCGCTCAGCATTTCGATACCCAAGCTGGCACGCTTGCGCTGACCGCCACTGAGTGAGCGAATGGTCTTGTCGGCTCGCTCGGTTAGCCGCAAGGCATCCATCACTTTGTCCACTTGCATCTCGATCTCGGCGTCGCCGAAGTCTGATGGCATACGCAGCCGAGCTGAGAACTCGAGGCATTGGCGCACCGTTAGCGCGGTATGGAGAATGTCATCCTGAGGGAGGTAGCCGATCATGGAGCTAAGCTGCTTGGGATACTGATACAAACTACGGTCATTCATCATTACTTGGCCCACCGGCGCTGGACGGAAGCCATTCATTGCGTCCATCAGCGTCGATTTGCCCGCACCCGATGGGCCCAGCAAGCCAATGAACTCGCACGGGTTTAGCACAATGGAGATGTCGTCGAGCAGGCGGATCGTACGGCCCTCATTGTCGCGGATATCTTTGGTCAATCCACTCGCGAACACATGGACACGTTTACCGTCTGCTTCTTGTTCCAGTTGCAGTCCGTCAAATGTCAACTGCACGGCGCCGACCGAGATGCGGTCACGTCGCTCCAGCACCTTACGCCCCACCCGCTCACCGTTTACGAAGGTGCCGTTTGCCGAGTTCAGGTCTATTAGCTCCAGCTCCCCGTTACTCAGCCTTCGTATCTCGGCGTGCCGTGAAGACACAGTGGGATGAGTGAGGTGGATATCACTGGTTGGCGCGCGTCCTATGACGATATTCGGCTGGTCGAGGTTGTAATCACTCAGCGTTTGTCGTTGGCGTTTACCCTCATCACGAAACAGGAAGAGATAGCTGCTGCAGGCGCCTAGCTGAATCAGGTCGCCCTCTTCCAATCGCTTATTGGTTATTGGAGCACCGTTGACCATTGTCCCACCCGGTGATTGCATATCCCGGATAGTGACCGCTCCATCAGGATGTACTTCAATCAGCGCATGGGTCGGGGCAACGCTACTGTCCTGGATTTGAAATGAGTCGGGTGACTCTTTGCTGCCGAGGTACAGCGTAGGGCCTTCCAGCGGAATATCGCGCACCGCATAGCGATCCACCACGAGCTGCAATCTACACTTGGATATTGTGGCCACCGCGTCGCGCAAGATGACCGTGTCCCGTATATGCGGGATCTCCGCCTCTAGCTCTGCCGGCACCGTTGCCGACGTCGTAAAGAGGAACGACATTTCTCTATTTGAACCAAAAACCAGGACGCAACCTAGGCGTAGAATCGCCCGGCTCACTCTTTGTCCATCGACGAAAGTGCCATTCGCGCTGTGGTCTTCAACAATCCATTCACCAGCGGAACCGCGTATGAGGTGCGCGTGTAGACGAGAGATCTCCTCATCATTCAGGACGAGATCATTGTCCATAGGCGATCGGCCAATCGCGAATCGCTCCTTGTCTAATTCGACTTTCTGCCCCTGATTTGGACCTGCAGCCCAGAGCAGGCACGCGACGCCTTGAATCGATTCCCCGGTATCCATGTAATAAACTCCAACAATGCCAGAAGGGACACCCCAAAACCCAAGCTTGGCGAAAGTGCGGCGAGAAGATTTCGCTTCTCGCCTTCCGCTTCATTCCACGGAGAATAATTTCTTCATGACCCATACCCCAGTCTAACTAGTCATGGACTAGACTCGAGGTAGAAATGTTTCTGTTTCATGCGCAACCGACTGAACTCATCACATTGCAGACAGGTGCCCCAAAACATCCCCTTCGCCCTTCTTAAAACACTGAATCCAGCATCTCCCAGTTCCTGATGCAAGAACGCCACCTTCCAGTCTCCTACCTTCGGTCTTTCGAGTACCAGCAAGAACCGGCCCCGATGCCCTTCGCGATCTTCAAACACACCGCAAAGCTCCCGATCCGACATCTCGTCTGGCCTGAAATAATCGTCAACCTGGAAAACAAATCCGTCTTCTTGCATCCAGCGAATGTCTTCCTTTGCATCAGGCGGCAGGGAGAAGTAGCTCAATATCGCAATCTTCGTCCACTTCGGATCGATGGCTGACACAGGCAAAGATTCGTACTGCGTCTCCGTCGGAGAAAAAGTCGCGTGCAGCCACCATGCCTCGATAGGCCGGTCTTGCGCATTCCCATACACAATGGCAAACGCAACAAACGCAATGGCTGTCAGTCGAGCGCGTAGCCCACACGACGGTCTCATTAATAATCGATATGCCAATGTGGCCCTCCGACGGCGTCCGCCTCGTCAATGACATGCGCCCCAAGTTCGCGCAACCGAGCCCGGACCCTGTCGCGAAGGTGATGATCTCCCACAGGAATACTAATGTCGCGAGCGCGATCGCTGAGATGGTTGCTGACAACTGCTCCGTTTCTGCGAGCGCGGTTGATGATCTCGACAAACGCGGTTGCCGTTTCTTGCTGTGATGCCTGAGGATGATTCGTCACCCACTGATCCATTTCGGTGATATGCGGAGCCGCTCGGTAGGTGTGTAGGAACTCATGTCGGTTACGCCTTCTGCGATCCGCCATAAGCTCGGCTTGGCGCTGCACAGTGCGTCCGCGACCTGTAATCCGAATGTGCGCATTCGGAAACTCGCGCTGGATCAGCGCGCTTAAAGCGTCTACGTTCGCCGGACGTACCGCCGGTTGCGCCGCGGCCACAGCTGATGCACCGTGATGCGCGGGCATTTGCCCCGACGATTGATTTATAGGTTCTGGCTGGATGTGCGCCATCGGATTTGCTCCTTTCTCGGCAGATATCCCTTTGGTTGTCAACTACCACACTTCACGTACGGGGGCAGCCTCCGTAATTTTAGAAAGATCACAGATTCAGGTTTTCCTGGTCGAGACGGGAAGGGGGATAGTGAAGCTATACCTCGACAGCTATCAGCACAGGTGGATTTGACTCGCTTTGGCTCTGCGGGAAGCATTTTCTGGGCTGTCCGGAAAGTCCGCCGCTCCTTATTTTACCGCCGTTACCATATTGTTGGCGAGAACAGGCCTATCGGCCTATCGCAGCTTAACCGGCACCAAACAAGCCCAACCGGCACAAATTTTGCCCAAGAAGATTACAAAGTAGACTTGCCTGAACCCGGGATGTCAGGGCAGAACATTGCCGTACTAAACCTTCACTCTATCGAGACTATTCGAGAACGATAATAACTTCCATCTTCGGTTCGACAATTTCACCAGGGGCGTGAACTGCTATCTGACGGGAAAGCATGATGGCATCCCATAATAGCCCATGCTGATTCAGACTGAAATACTGATTATCAAGCTTGATCGGAATTGCCGCAGGTGGCACCGGTGTATGACGTAGTGGTATTCCAGGCAGAGCATTCTTGATCAGGTTTTGAATATCGCCCTGAGACGCTATTTTGACCAGTTGGGGTGTCTTTCGAATCAGATCGTCAACACCCATCTTTGCGCTCACGGCTAGAAAGAATTGAGAGTTGCGGAAATACTGGTCTTCGGTGACCGTGCCCGACCAGATGAAACGGTCGCGTAGCTCGAGTGGGACGGCGACGAACCTGGAAGGAATAACCGTTTCCATCAAATAACGAATTTTGTCATCCACAAGCGTGAAGCAACGACCCAGATCATCGTGATCGTAGTCAGGCAAATTCTCCGGACGTTCCTCGAGAGAGAACGTTGCCAAAGCGCCGGCGAGCCGCAACATAGCTACGTAAGCCGGTTCTGGATGACCGTGGCGGACCTTCCAGATATGTTTTAGCTCGGGCAGATAGGAGTTCACAGTATGTAGCAGCCAAAAATTAGCAGTCTCGGACGGCGAGAATTCCGCAAGCACCTTTCCGCGTTGGCGGCGAGGACCAGAAAGAGCAGCGCTCTTGGTTGCGAGAATCTCAATCTGTCGGCGCAACAGCATGGAAAGATAACCACTGGAGGCAATATCGAGACAAGGGGCAACGAAGCGCGGGCTCAAGACCGGTGCACCGGTTGCATTGCGCGAAACCTGAGCAATATGAAGGGATGAATAACCGTCGCGATATTCGTCCTCGAATAGAAGCCGAAAAGTTCTTCGCGCGACCTGCACGGGCTTTTCCTCATCACCCGCATTGTCGTCAGTGACCATGATAGCTTCAGCAACGTATCGAGTATTTGGCGGAGCTTTGGATGACTCTGGCCTACCCAATTCCTCGATTGCAATGTTGCGCGCCCTTGGACGCATCTCAGGTATTCCGAGGAAGACATTGAGTGAGTCACGGGTAGGAGGAAAGTGATCCGCAATGGAGCGGGATGGCGGCAGCTCGTCGACCTCGGGAATATCAAACGGCTCACCATCAGGCATAACACCGCTACACCGGTTCAGGCGGAAGGTTGCGTTCTCAAGTGCCTCGGAATCGATATCCAGCTTGGTCACACCCCAGTTGCAGTAGTTCGAAGCGGCAAACCGGAAATGGAGGGCATCCTCAAAATACTGATCCTGGGTCTGAAAGTGCTGAGGAGTGAGGAACATACCCTTCGTCCAGACGACACGGTGGCGGTTTTTCATGATCGCCTAGAGCTCCTGCCCGTGGCTGCTAAAGATGGCACGAACCTGCTCGCGAATTGGATCTTGGAGGTTTTGCACGGTTCCGAGGTCCAGCACTTCAGCAAAGCTGGCTCCCCCGGCGAGTCCGCTTGCAACCATTACAAGATTATCCGCAGGACGGATCGTAGCGAAGGGTGCCGAAATCGTAACCAGAGGCAAGTCACCCATTTCCGGCGAGCGCCGCACTTCGACACGGTAGCGCAAGTCTGCAAGCAGCTCTGAAATTGCGGGAAACCTCGCGAAATGAAGGTGCATGAGACACGCACGCAGAACGAAAGCACGGACGGATTCGGCGTCCCGCTCTTCGTGCCCCGCCAAAACTTGCCGAAGGATGGAAAGTGAGTAGCTGGATGAATAGGTGATCACCCAGGTGAGCGGGGAAGTCACTTTTATAGTTCGCCAGCCGCGATCAGTCTTGGTCTCATACGCGTATTCCCATTCATACAGCTGCATTTGAGTGGACACGGATTCCAAGGGGAAATTGAGCTCAGGTCGGAGGTCGAACGGACGGACGGCAACACGGCGATAGAGCTCGCGTAATTCAGTGACGGTGCGGTCGGAGCCGCCAATGGACTCACGTTCCGCGCCTTCCATCGCATCTCCCAGAATGCGGCGTGGCCGGAACAGAAGCGCCATCGTGTCCAGATAACCACGCAGCTGCTTCTGGCAGAATTTGGAGACATCCTTAGTGACGTTATGGAGATGAAGCAGTTGCTCGACGTTGAGGGCGTCTGCTCCCGGTGCCTGATTCTCCATCAAGAAGCTCCTGAAATTACAACATCTTAGCCTGCCATTGTAGCCGATTCGGTGCAATTTGCTAGTAGCAAAACACATCCCCCGCGCCAGCAGAGCTCACGGATCTGCTTAGATTTTGGGTTCGTCGCGCCAGCACTAGCCTCCATTCTCGTGGGACGGGACCCCGCTAACCGGCATGCGGCTCCGCTTCGCTTCATCGAACATGTCTCTGAAAAAAGAAGAGATAGATGCTGACGGCGGCGAAGATAAGACCGACACGGAGCCAGCCTTTGCGCGCTGGAGTCGTCACTGAGCCGTGCTTTCGGAGATCCAGGAATACCAAGATAAAGAATAAGACCGCCAGTACAGCGAAGATCAATGGAACAAATAGGAACGTCCTCATCGGTCGAGACCAAGCAGGCGCTGCTGCCGGAAACCCGGGGCCTTGACATTGAAGAGGGGCTGGCCCGGGTTCAGTATTGCGAGTTCCAAGGCGGCTGCAGCGCGTTGCCGCTGGCGACCGATCCGGAGGACCTGCTGGAGCCACTCTGCGGAAACGGGCTTTCCCAAGAAGTATCGAATGCCGGGTGTAATTTCGCTCCGATGCTTCTGCCACCACTGTTCGATAGCGATCGGATCAGGCCAAGGCAGGTTCTCGTCGGGATCCATTTCGACGTTCTCGTCGTTGGGGTCCTCATTCGGGCCCGATTCGAACCCTTCAGGCTTTTCGCCGTCCAGGTCCTGGTACGCGATATCAACGCCTGTAATCATGCTGAAAGCTTCGCCGGCTACCCGAGCCAGGGGGGCAATCTTCATGCGTTCGATCAGCCAGGGGACCAGGACCGAGTCACCAATTGCGCCAGCGAGAATTACGGCTGGACCCAAAGAACTCGCATTACCTGCTAGTTTTGCTCGCCAGCTGTGGGCCATCGCCAAATCCATCGTGCGCGCCGCCATCTGCAGGGCCGGTTCGCGGTGTGGTGATTGAGATTCAGCAGTGGCTTTCAAAATACCAACGGCATTCGTGTCGCCGCTGAGGAGAGCTAATGACCAGGCAGCAGCGAAGCGGCATGCTTCGTCTTCATGGTTCAGGTTCTCGCGGAGAACCCGGAGCAGGTCGAGCCGCCCAAGTTCTCCGATGGCGCGCAGGGCCCGAGCCTTAAGTAGGAGATCCGGATCGGAAGCGGCATCGGCAAGCGCCTTGCCGGGGTCTTTTCGGTGGATAGCTGCGGCAGCGATGCCGATCCGTCGCAAGACCGCTGATTCCGAAGCCAGAAGCTTATTGATGTGTGGTTCTGCCTGCTGGTAGGCGAGCCAACCGAGAGCGGAGACAAGTCCACGAGCTAGGTCGGCTTTCGTAGAACCAACGTGGACAACTTCCGAGACTCTTCGCTCGTCTCCGCTTTCGAAAGCCAGCACGGCCGCCACAAACACTTCGCTGGGCTCTTCCCAAGCAAGTTCCTTGCGGCAGAGCTGCCAGCCGTCCTCGCCAGCGATGCGCAGTCCGTCCAGGTGCGCGTCTACTCTAGAGTCGAGCTTGGCGAGGTCGGCAAGGCTGTAACGTGGCGCAGCGACGGCTCCGCTTCGGAGCCCCCAAATGAAAGGAGCTTCATCGGAGTGCTGCAGCACTACGCTAGAAACTGGTGTCATGGGTTTGACCGGCAAAGCTGGAGGATCACCGTGCTCAGCTCCGCATTGGCGACCTCTGAATGACCGTATTACATACTATGTCGACCTGACTAGTCCTTTTAGCGGTTGCCAACGTCGGCCCGAGATTCGCAATCGTCTGGACTTGAGAACGAATCAAGATACTGTTGCATTGTCAGGGCAAATGACTTCCTGCCATTTCAACCCGTCGAAGACCCACAGCTCGTGATGTTCGACCGACCACATCTCGTCGCTATTTGAGTAGAGCCGGCGACCTTCCACCTTTCGTCCCACGTCCATGGGCTCTAGCACATCTCCCTCGATAGTAAAGAGACCCTTCGTACTAGCCAAATAAACGCGGTTCTTGAAAAATTCTACCGCCCAAAAATTCTGCGACACTTCACTGTGTATTAACTCCCAGGAATCCTTGAATCCGCGTAGGATAGTGCCCGACTTACCGCATACATAGCACAAGTTTGGTGAAACCATGCGAACAGCTTCAAGCGTCATATTCGTCGGACTAGCCGCCTCCTCCCACCTATTGCCGTCAAAGTACCAAATCCCCCCTCCGTAACCTACCGCGTGAATGGAATCTTCGCCGAGGCCGTCAATCGCCCGAAATCCAACTGTGGTCGAGGCCGTCCTAATTCCACCATCGAACCGCGACCATTGCGCATTAACACGCCTGTAAACTTGCCTTCCAACGCCAGCCGCATACAGTGTGCCGTTTATGAGTCTGAGGTCGCTCAGATATCCAAACCTTCCTGAGCCGGTCCCAGCGTCAGGAATCACTTCCTCGAACCGGCCTTTCGGAGAGGAGGATATTACTTTTCCTCGTTTGTTCAGGAGCCACCAAGACCAATCGTCTCCTTCCCTTGTATAGCTGACAGAGACTATATCTTCATTAAACTCTCGATTGGCCCATTGACCGTCACGGGTCATGAAAAAGCGCGTGAACTCGACGTCCTGCCCCTCTAGTTCATGTAGAAATGCCGCGACGCCTAATAAGCCCTTGCGCGGGCTGAACCCTGCGATAAAGTACACAGTATTTCGTCTCATGTTTCCCAAGTCCTTAACCTATGTCACCCGTATTCGTCCGAGAAGGCGTGAAACCTTCAGGGGTTCGCCTGCCCGTGCTGTCTGCTCGCAACGGGGTACTATCTAACTGGTCTTTGTCCTTGCAAGCGTTTCTGTGATAGGCATCCAACTGCGCCTTGGTGCAGTCTTCGTCGCAGGCAGTGTTAACCTCCTTTAACGACTTCGCTGCTTCGTTTCGAGCTTCCGCAAACGACCATGACCCAGCCTTGCCATCGACGAGATTCTTGTCTTCAGCAGCATCGAATTTCTCATGCAGTTCTCCGTGTTCTAGCTCCTTGCTGCTGCCTTCGACACATGCAGTTGGCGCTTTGTCGCCATCGTACTTCGGCCAATCACCATAGGGATCCTCACCCGATTTCCTTGCCCCTGGCGGCATGAAGCAGTGGACAGGTACCAAGTGGTGTCCGGTAGTGCCTGGACAGCAGTTTGGTGACCCGCTGCCCCCGTACTCGACAAGCATGCACTCGCTGGCCTTGGTGCACTTCTCGTCGTTACACATATCCTTCATTGCACCAGCCCTGTTCACGCGGCCACTAGAGTAGGTATTCTTCTGAATGTGCTCCCCGCATTTGTCCTCTACATTGTTCTTAAGATTCGCACACTTCTCCAATTCGGGGGCGGTCATGGAGTCTAGGTACGCCCACGGCGGTGTATTGGGCGGGTCCGACGCTTCGTTGTGTCCCGTCAGATCAAGATGGCGGGGGACATTCTCACCTTCAAACTTTACGTCCATCGACCACGCACAGAAGTTCACCTTGCCCTTGATCTGGCTGGTTACCACCCCCTTCTTGGGTGCGCTGCCGGCCTCGTCCCCGGTGCTCTGCTTGAAATAAGATTGGTTCTTGAGCATAACCTCCTGGTCCGAGATCATAACGGTTTTGCTACCGTTCGTGGTATCGCTAGCCATCCCAGTGTTTGGATAAGGGATGGGCACACCGGGAGGCGTAGCAGGGGTTAGCGGCGGCGTGAAACAAACGTCCGGCATGGCGGCGATAGACTTTCCATCTGCGGCTTTGCAGGCGATGGAGTTGCCGTTGGCGTACACTTGGCAGCCCATCAGTTGTTCGCCCCCGCGCCAGTAGCTAATATCAACGCAAGTCGGTCACTGTCATCCGCACTGAAGTGACATAGCGAGCCGCGGCCCGGTGCATAGTCCTTGCGAGCGGCGGCCAGCGCAATACCGAGCGCACAGGGTCCAATCGCAGCACCGGTTTCACCTATGCAATCGGCTGGATGCCAGATTTCGAATTCCTCCTTGCGCGCGCGCAGAGTTCGAGTGACGGCCAAAGCCGCTTCTTTAAACAAGTACTGCTCCCCGTTACAGTCGGTAATGCGATAGTCCACATCTGCCAGTGTTTTGTTCGCGTCGCTAAGGGCGGACCTAAAAGCCTGCACCATGCCATCCGCACGAAGCGGTTCTTCCGAGCCAATCGTGGCTTTTTCCTCGCCCGTGCCGATGCCCAGGCAAAGCAGTTCGCCGCTTCCATTCCGGGTTTCGCCCTCAGATCTGCGACCCGGATGGCAAACGAGCACCGCAGCGCCCGCTTCACCGGGAATGAAGCCGTTCGAGTTTTGGCTGGTGAGCAGGCGGTTCCTTTCCTCGTATGCCGCGAGGGTACCAGCCACGAGGAAACTGTCCACGCCGGCAATGATGCAGAGAGGCAAACGCTCCTCGTAGATGAGTTGTCGCGCCAGCATCAGCGCCAGACCGCCAGCCACTCGGCCGCGCGCGATGACGGCCGAGCGAGGATGAAAGCGCACGCCCAATTGGGCCTGCACATCCGAAAACAGCTGCTCATTGAGGCCCTGGAGCCGGCCAGGGCGCTTTTCTTCCGCCACACAGAGAAGCAGCGGAATCATCTCCGGGCTCACCTTCCCGGTGCCAGCAAGGCACTCCCGAATGGCGGGCACGACCATATGGATCAGTTTGGGCAGACCGCGCCAAGGTTGTTCGAGCGGCACCTGGCTGCCGACGATCCACTCGCCCCCTTTGTCCATGAAGCGGGTTTCGGAGAAGTTGTCAATGGCGCATCGGATGGCGGCACACGAAGATGGCGCATCAAGCCCAACTGCCGTGACCATACCGGCGGCTATGATGGCGATGGGATTCATCACGAAAGACTTTGAGATGTGTTCCAGGCCAGTGCCGGATTCACAACTCCGTCTGCTCCAGTTCCTCCGGCTCTTCTTCTGTCTCACCGGATTCCGCGCGCTCAGCGCGACGTGCGTCCACCAAAGCTTTCAGCGACGGATAGTAAGTCTTTCCCAACTCGCGCGCCCGGTACCATCCGCTCGACATGCGGCCGGCAACAACCTGGGCAACTTCAAACATGTTTCTCCGCAACGGCAGCGAGGCGCGCCAAACCATCGTGAATCGCCCCAGGTCTGGTTCGATCATAAGGGTATCGCATACCGCGGCAACTTCCTTTTCCTCGTAACTCTTAAGGTAGAACGTCACCGGTACGTCCACCAATGGCAACTTGAAGCTTATGTAGCCTTCCGGCGTAAGATTGCGCAGCACAACCTCCTCACCGCCACCTAGATATTCGCACTGCTGATCCTCAGGCGCACACTGATAATAGCGATCCTGGAAATCGCTAGGCAGAAATGGGAAAACATTGTCGATCCAATCCTGATCGTAGGTGCCAGCATACTTGGGACGGGGCGTCCAGTTTCGGCCTATCGGTCCAAATGACATGGCTTTATAGGAACCTGCCGGACTGCCGACTGGCCTTCCTGATTCTTCTGTGTTCGGCACTGGCTTTCCTGCGACCAGGTCAGCTCTGCTCTCCGGGAAAAAGCCTCTTCCGACAGGGTTCAGCAGGTAAGCGTCGTGTCGGCTTGGATCCGGGTTCAAGTTGTCGATGCCACCGAACGCATTGTCATACGTTATCGGCAAAACGACAAACGGCTCAGGTCGTGTTGAAACCATCCCAAAGGCGTCACCTACCCAAAAGCGGTTGCCGACCACATCGAACTGCTTCTGCACTTGTCCAACACGAAGTGACACAGTGACTCGCTCCGTGGGCCTCCCGCCGGGAGCATAAGCAGAGCCATTCAGGAGCACGTCACAGCACGGTTTAACTGGCGCGTGATCACTTTCGTAGAGCGGAGCGGAATATCCCGGCTCACCGGTGAAAACGTCGGCATCGATCAGGGGTATCTGCTTTTCGGCAAGCTTGAGATCCTCGCCCTGTTTGGGAATCGAAAACGTACCTTTCACAACAACTACCAGCAACTCACGGCCATCAGGCTGCATTCCCATCGTGTAGCCCGCCAGCATTTTAGTTGCGTTTACAAGTTCCATGCCAAAAGCGCTCAGTTGATTTGAACAGAACCGCCTTTAATTCGGTTGACTCCTGACGAACGACTGAGAAGATAGGCGCCGCGAATCAGTACTTTACCGGCGCGGGTCAGCGTGATACTGGCTTTGCCACATCGCAGAGTGATCTCCTTCTGCGCGGTCAATACAATGTTGTCTTCATCCACTTTCATTTCAAGCGGCCTTCGCTTTTGTAGACCACCGTCATTCATGATCCCGGTTACAACCGGCTTTTCAGGCTCGCCTTCTTCGAAGCTCAAGAGAATCTCGCAACCCACGTCACACTTTTCCAGAGATACCACCGAACGGGCGGATAAGGCGCCTGCGCAGGAATTACCGGGGAAGTCCACTAAGGGCTCGCCGCCGTTTCGCATCCCGACTAATCTGCCTATCACCACTCCTGAAATGGTGCGATGTATCTCTTGGGCTTCAAGTGCTTCTGCCGAGCCTTGCTCGCTACGCTCCACGATCGCTGCAACCAGGTTCGGACCGTATTCCTTTCGCGGAATCTCAGGTAACCTATTTTTCATCGTCATCTCTCGGCCCTAAGGCGATACGTACCTCTCCAAAGACACTGCCTAAGGCGGTCGCTAGTTTTGCAGGATCTTCTGTCCTTTAAGGACAACATTTCCGTCAGCCTGTCCCGTAATCTTGCCCGATGCCTTCAAAGTGATGTTCTTACCTTGAATCGTGATCGTGCCATCTTTCTTCATCGAGATGCTGGCGTCACCGGTCGTAATCGTGATCTGGTCTCCCGCGTTGATTGTCAGCTTCTTGCCTACATCCAAGGAATCGCTCTTGCCTACGGACGCGGTTCTATTACTGGAGACATTTTCCGAATGGTCACTGCCAATCGTCTCGCTCAAATTCGCACCAATCGTGATGGACTGATTAGCTCCGATATCGGTGGTCTGATTTGCGCCGATGCTTGCGTTTTCGCTGGCGCCAACCGACTTTGTGCGCATGGCTCCTACAGTCAGCGTCTGTAGACCACCAATCGTGATCTCCTGCGCCGCTCCAATATTTACCATTTCGTTAATGCCGACGTTACGTGTGCGCATCAGAGCGACCGTTATCGTTTCATTGGAGCCAACCGTTTCAGTCCGGTTACTGCCGATCGCGATCTGTTCATTGACTCCGACTGATTCCGTGCGATTACTCCCGATCGTAATGTTCTCGTTTACTCCAACCTTTTCGGTTCGGTTGTTCCCGATCGTGATCTTCTCGTCATGTCCAACCTGTTCCGTGCGATCGTTCCCGACATTCACGCGCTCATCATGCTCTATCTTTTTTTGCTGGTCGTATTGGGCGTGAATGTTAATCAACTCATTTCCTTTGGTGTCGTCCAGCGAGATCTCGTTGTTCCCTCCCCCTCCCTTTGTGCTATTTGATTTCACGCCACTGATCATAGCCTTGCCGGGCAGCGTGAAGGGGGGCATGCGCTCAGCGTTATACACTCGGCCCACAATCATAGGTCGATCCGGATCGCCTTCTAGAAAATCAACAACCACTTCCTGGCCAATGCGTGGGATCGCCACTGCTCCCCAACCTTGTCCCGCCCATGGGTGCGACACCCTAATCCAACAAGAGCTGTTCTCGTTCTTTTTACCCTCACGATCCCAGTGAAACTGTACCTTTACCCGGCCGTACTTGTCGGTGTAAATTTCTTCGCCAGAAGGACCGACAACAACCGCCGTCTGACAGCCTTGCACAAAAGGTGCCGGGGTGACCCGTGCGGGTCGAAACGGCGTAGAGAACGGAATGCATTCGAAGCTGTTCCTATAGCTGAACTCCTCGTCGCTGCCCGAACCAACTTCGTAGTCTCCGCCCTCGGTTGCCGAGTGATGAACGGTCGTGAGCAGATAGGCCTGATTCAGATCATTGCGATAATGATCCTGTAACGTGAACTTAAAGCCGCTGCCGAAGTAGCGGCACCCGCTCACTCCTTGGCTTACGCTTGTGGGTACAGTCTGCTCCTGTAAGCGAATGCGTGCCAGCCTGTCTCCCTCAGATCGTGCGTCATGCTCTCCGGGGAATTCGTAAATTTCGTATGGGTTTTTCCCTTTCACAGTAACTGCCAGACTGTTGCTGGGAGTCTCGAAGTTGTAATCCGTGTGAGCCCATGCTCCGGTCCGAAACTCCTCTTGATAATGCCACTGCGTAACCGTGTCTTCAAACGGGATGCTTCCTCCGCCGGGCTCATACCGGGCTATCTTCTGATTAGGGCACGGGTCATGCGCCGCAGGATCGTTAGCGAGAATGAGCACATGCTTCTTGTCTTTGTGCTGGAAGTAGTAGCAGATACCTTCCTCCTCCATCAGCCGAGAGACGAAGTTGAGGTCGGTTTCGCGATATTGTACGCAATAGTCTCGCGGAGCAAACTCCCCGTATAGGCGTAACTCGAAATCCTTAAAGTCTAGGTCTCCGAAGATCTTCTTGATAATGTCGGGGACCTTCTTCTTCTGAAAGATCCGACAGTCCGCCGTGCGCGATAGGAACCAGAGCCATGGAACCATCTCAGCCCGATAGCTCGTGAAGCGGCTACCCTGTGAACCCTGAGAGAATCGGCTAATCAAACCGTTCCACTGACGCTCGGCTCCTTGCGCGTCAAAGATTCGCAGAGTGACGCTCTTTCCGACCACGTCGCTAAACTTGATAGAGTCACTTTCTGAAAGAAGATCGAGGTCGAAATGAAATAGCTGCGAGATTGACTCTACGCCGCTGAAACCTCGCAGGAGAAGGACGTCTTCGCCCAGCGGTGTCGAGATGGCGATGCGCCGGTTCGTTTGAGTGTAAGCCATGTTCAGCGCTTCTCCCCTCCGGCATCCCTCAGGAAGATAGTCAACAAACGAGCTTTTGCACGCCCGGAAATCTCACTGTAGGAGATGAAAGAAGTCGGGGCGAAGCTTAGGAGATCATCGCGCATTGGCCGCTCAATAGTCGTTGCTCCGCCGCATCGATGGGCACTGATTGCAAATACGACGAATACAAACATTAGTTCACGTACGTAAACACTGTGTCGCTGGCATCCGTTGGGAACTCTTCGGTCTTCAACCAACCCATCCAGCCGAGACGCAGAGCATTGGGCCCTTCATCACCGAGGCCGCACCAGGGAACATCTGAGGCTTTCAAGACTAGTTGCACGTCAAATGCCGTAGAGTGACCGACAATGTACCTGGTCAACTCCACGAGTTGGTCGATAGTAGGTCTATCGGGAAGGAAGTCTCTGAATTCTTGCAAGCTGAGCGGGCCTATGCAAATGCGAAAGCATGCCTGTTGATTCCAAACCTGGTCGCCGATAAATGCGCCCTCGCCAAGCTGATTTCGCTCCAACTCGTCGGAAAGATAGCATCGGTCGGCATGCTCCAGCTCATACCAGTTGCCGATGCATTGCTCGATCTCTACTGGCACTGAGAAGAAGTCACGGAGAATGCCTCGGAGCGCTGTCGCCGAATGGGGCCTCTGGGCGATCAGACCCGCGTACAGCAGCAGGCTCTGGTCATCTATCAGTAACCGCCCGCGCAGTCCCTCGGTACCCATACCGATCAAATCGAAGAGATAATGCGTAAACGGGTCCGGCTGGGTGCCCCTGCTATAACTGAGCTCATACAGCACCGGAGGCCGATGCTTCTGCCATGCACGATAAAACAACGACACGAATCGATGGTTGAAAAGGTCAAAGAATGCCCCTGCGGCACCGTCCTTAGCCGTTTTTCTGGCCAATAACCACTCGGTGTACCAGAATGGCAAGATACCCTTAGTACCGGTCAGCCCCATAAACGTTACAGTCATGCTGGCTGGACCGAGCTGTTCAGGCGTTCGCTCGATATCATGCACTGCACTCGCAGGAAATGCCATCGACAGTCGGGCTCGAAAACGAACAACTTCTTCCAACGGCTTAGCGGTACCGCCCACCTGCCTACCCCCCGGAACCATCCTAGACAGCAGACGAACCGCTTGGAAGAAGTCGAATTCATAACCGCGCTCGAACAGCACGTCTTCTAGAGAAGTATCTGTTCGCCTATCAGGGCTGGCCATTGCTTCAGCACTCCCTTTTTAGTTCTCACCGTAACCCGGCTGAACGAATTTATCGCGCTATACAATCCGAGGAATCTGTGGAGGACCGAGGATAGCAGGAACACTCCCGTCCCGACATATTGCTCTTCGTCAAACTCGATGGTCACGTCTGTGCCGCGACAGAAGGTCACGCCTACGTGCGATTTCACTCTGCTGACAGCTGATCGGCTGGTTACGTCGGAGATCCCCGCAATCTGTTTTCGAATCACGGGATCATTCGAGAAATCGTACAACCGCAGGACCTCCTGTAATGCCTCTCTTCCTTTTTCCACGATCGACAGATAATTCAAGGAAAGATGAGAGATGAGCCGCCACTGAAGCCCGCGACGCATGGGTGGACGGACCGCCTGAGTTGGCTTAACAACACACCGCGGCCGCAGTAAAGCTACCCCCTCGGCTTCCAACTCACCGAAGTCTCCCGTCAAATTCAAGCGCGAAGCCTCGTCACGGTTAGTGCAGGTGACGTGTAGACTCAGCATTTCCACCGGAGGGACCGCAGGATTAAAATCCAGATCGACCAGCGAGATGTACATTTCGGTGCCGTTATCACTCTTACGAAACGAGGGGCGCCTATGCGTGTACCAGAAGTGTTTCTGTACGTCGCTGTGGTGTGCGTGCCGCAAATCGTAAAAGGGCCGGTAGATCAGTGGTTCCTCTAGATAGGTTCCCGTGGAAATGACTTTGTCCACCGAGTAAACTTCGGTGCTCCGCTGGTTGTGCTGATCGGGAATAATCCGGTACTCCGACTTAGTTTCGGAGATCCGGATCGGCTCGGCAATTCGCTCAAATAAATTCACCACCGGAGTACAGCCGAGTTGGAAAGTATTCCGGTCAACGCTCTGCTCGAGGGCGATCAGCCGATGTTGCTGTTCGGGCGGCTTCAGAGCGATTAGGATCTCGAACGCCGCTCCGAAGTTGCTCCTGGAAAAACGACTGAGTCCGGTGAGGTCGAAAAAGAAAAACTTGTCGGGGAAATTGAAGTACTCTTGCAGCAAACTGTAACCGAGAAAGCTCCGATCGGAATATGGCAAAATCCTCTCTGATTGACTAAATCCTACCTGTTGGAGACTGGAGGCGGGCAATACAGCCTGAGCGGCGTCGCCCTGGAACGGCAAGGCGCGCAAAGTGACACGCAGGCTATTTAGGAAAAGAAACTCGTACAGCGCGTGGACCGTTGCGCTCTCTCCATTGAGAAAGAAACGAAGCGAATCAGTCGGTATTTGGTCGAACCGCAAGCCGCCGAGGCATTCAATTTCAATACGGACTACAGCGGCGGCATCCGCCGGCATGCCGGGTGAGATAAAGCGATTTATTGCTGATACTGAGGCACCCGTCACTTTCAATGGCACCAGGGTCACGGGATAGCAGGTGCGGAAAGAACAGATCTGCCCTTCATTTGGACGGGTCTGAAGTGCGGTTCCTGATGGTACCTCAGTCGAGGCTGGCACGTTCTGCGTGGGATCGAGTTGGAACTGCACGATTCCCATTGAAGGAATGGGCCGGATGTAATGAGGATAAAGGGCGTCGAGTAATGCCTCCGTGATTTCGGGAAATTCATCGTCGAGCTTATGGTGTACCCGGCCGGCTAAGAGGGCGAAGGCTTCAATCAAACGCTCAACGTGCGGGTCTTCGCACTCTTTTTCGCTGTCGAGTTGCAGGCGCCCTGCAACCTTGGGATATTTCTGTTTGAATTCACCCGCCATCTGGCGGATGAAGGTCAACTCCCGCTCGTAATAGGACAGTAACTCATCATTCACGAGTTTGCTCCCGTGATGGCGATTCGGCGAGATTCGCGATGCAAGGAGACATCGAACAGCACCGCTTCTGAGCGTTCACTTCGGAGCGACGCCTTTACTTGAAACCGCAGTACCGACCTGAGGGGATCAAACTCTTCCATAATCACTGTCACTCGCGTAAGACGAGATTCAAACTGGCGAATCGAACGCTCAATCGAGCGCCGAACAAGCTCCTGCTCGACGTCATTCTTCAGATTGTAGGAAGTAAAATCGGTGATGCCGAATGTAAGCAGAGAAGCAGTTGCCTGTTCGTAAATTGGGTCGAAATCCTCTTGTGCCCGGCGCGTGTTAAGAAGCGCGGCAAGATCCCGGCACAGCGAGCTCTTGAACTGTCGCATCTCCTCCCAAGAGCTCACCTGAGCTTCTCTAGTACAATCTGGGTCGGAATCGGTCAGTCGATCCAGAATAGACAGCTTAATACCGGCGTCCTGTTCATCAGCGCCCATTGACTACCCCTCGCCGCAACTGAGAGCTTGCCATGGATCGAGCCGGCATAGCCGCTGGTAGAGCTGCCGAGCGCGATCGAGTTCTGATGTGTCGCTCCCTTGCTTGTACAACCTGTAGAGCTTGGTCCAGACGTCGCCAATCAACTGCGATGACTCCCAGGACTCCAACTGTAGCTTATCGATTTGCTCTGCCAGTTCCTCGAGTATGGATTGCGCGAGGCGCTCGCGTTTGCTTGCCAGACACACATCTGCCAGCAACAGCTTTCGTTGGAAGCGGTTTCGACCGCTGGTTTCTCCAGCAGCGAGACGCATCATCTCCGCGAGACCTTTCTCGACGTTGCCGGATCGAATGAGATTCTCCGCGTCCCGCCATGAAAGTCCTATGGAAGGTTCGGACTCTTCTAGATTCCGGTACGAGAGTCCAAACCGAGGGGGCAACGAATCATTTGTGCCCTTAGGGTCTTCGCCTTTAGCGACCGAGAGCGGAGGCGCGCCCGGTTCGGCCAAGCGAAGCTTGTCGAGAATATCGGAGACGGCCTGCTTTATCTCACCCAGCGTCCCCCTACAAGCCGATAAGTTTGGCGCCGCCTCACCGAACTTTTCATCGATGACTTTTTCCAGCGCACTGAATTCTTCGCACGCTTGAAAGACGTCAGATTTTAGTTCCTCATAAGCAGGACGTCGAGTTTCCTTAACGGCGCGGTCAAACATCTCCATTGAGATGTGGCCTTCCTCCAGCGCTTGATCGTAGGCCTTCTTCTTGTTGAGGTCTACCTCGCCATCTGCCGTTCTGCAATTCGCTTCCGAACCGACCCGTCGAGCGTCTTGCAAATCAACCAAGCCATAGTCGGTTCCCCCATCCACCCGCGCTGTGATCGCAATAGCAGCAATGGAATCTGCTAACTTGTCATTCAGCCAGGCGAACGGTCCAGCTCGGTCTTCAGGACCGTCTTCCATGTTTGGAAATAGGCCCTTGTCCCAGTAGCGGACCATCAACTCGCGCGCAATTTCCAGCCCGTCGCGCAGACCGGGAAATCCGTGCAACTTGATGTTGGCTTCGGTCAACCACATGGCGAGTTGCAAGTCCTTGGAACGATCTCGAAGCAGGGACGTAGCCAGCTCGTGTGCTAATCGCCAGTCCGCCGCTTTTCGTTCTTTCTTAGCCCACTTTCCGGGGTCGTGAGGGTCATCAGCACGCCGAGCCTCGTTAATCCGATCCCACTCCGGAGTCCACCGCAGATCTGTACCGACCGGTTCGTCGGACGCGATCGGATCCAAAAGGTCGTCAGAATACAATCGTTGCGTTGACATTTTTCTGCCCTTAGGACTGCCTTCGTTCCCCTATGAGTCGAAACGACTAGGCTCCTTGGCTCACACTCCAGGTCGCAGCCACATTACCCCCGGCAGTACCGTCCGGCTTTTGCTTTGTATAGGTGTATTCGATCGCCCCGTAGGTCATGCTTACCGTCTCAGTGGGGAATTGCGCGTCGCCGGTTGGGTCAGCCTGGTGGGTGACACCGCTGATCAGGACTTCTTTAAGCTTGATCGCCATATACTTTACTGGCGAGCCGCCACCCGCGCGAAGTAACTCAATATCGACTTCTTTCAGGTGGGTCCCTTTGCAGGCAGCTTCAAAGAGCTTGGGTGTGGCAGCATCCATCAGTTTCGTAATCGTAAACTCGGAAAAAGTAGCAGCCTCAGCGCTTCGCCCCCCCGCCGACTTCTGGGTTACCGAAGGCGGCTGAGTGACCGATTGACTATAGCCCGTAATCATCACCCAGTTTTCGTGACCTTTGGCGGTGCTTTCGCCTTTGATATCGCCAAAATTTGCATACGCGTCAAACGCCATAAACAATCTCCTTGCTTTCACTTTGATTTTGAGAATGCATTTACTTTGAGATGAAGAACCGAGGTTACTTTTGGCTCCCATCGTGGTCCGATACCTTAGAAATTCGTCGGCTCTAGCCCTTGGTCGCCGGCAACTTGGCTACCAGACGCAGCGAAACTGCTAATTCTTCCAATTGAAAATGGGGTCGCAAAAAAGCGATTGCGTTATAGGCTCCAGGTTTACCCGCAATTTCAGTTACTTCGATACGAGCATCACGAAGCGGAAACTTGGCCTTAAGATCCTGTGACGCCATATCGTCGAGCAAGACATAATTCGCGATCCACTTATTGAGGAACGTCTCACATTGATCCCTTGACATGAAGCTGCCGATTTTATCTCGCATCATCGTTTTCAGGAAATGCGCAAAACGAGAGCAAGCCAAAATGTACTGCAACTGCGTAGACAGGCGCGAGTTGGCGTTCGCCTCATCGTCGAGATACAGTTGCGGTTTTTGGGTCGATTGGGCCCCCATGAAAACTGCAGTGTCGGTGCCCTTGTAATAGCAGAGCGGTATGAAACCCAGCTTTGCTAGCTCATTCTCGCGCCTGTCTGTAATTGCGATCTCAGTAGGGCACTTGGTGGCGATATCGCCGTCATCGGTCGTAAACGTATGGGCGGGAAGGCCTTCAACAAGTCCTCCACCCTCTACGCCGCGAATGGCGGCGCACCACTCATGTCGGGCGAAAGCGTCGGTAAGTCGAGCCGCGAAGGGGTAGGCGGCATTTCCCCAAAGGTACTTTGAATGGTCGCGCCCGTCCACACCCTCCTCATAATCGAATTCCTCTATGGGAGTGGTGTCCTTCCCGTAAGGCAGACGCATAAGGACGTGGGGCATGCATAGACCTACGTATCTTGAGTCGTCACTCTTCCGGAACATATTCCACTTCAGATAGGCTTCATTATCGAAGATCTTTTCCAGGTCACGCGGACCCGATAGCTCGGTAAAGCTCTCGAAGTTGAACAATGCCGGCGTAGCTGCAGCGATGAACGGTGCATGTGAAGTGGCGGCGACGCCCGACATTTGCTGGAGCAGCTCAACGTCTTGTGGATGACGGCCGAATTCGTAATCTCCGACGAGCGCCCCAAAAGGAGAGCCGCCGAGAGTTCCGTATTCTTCTTCGTAGATCTTCTTGAAAAGAGCGCTCTGATCGAACTCGCTAGCCTTCCCAAAGTCTTTTAACAAATCCGCTTTGCTGACATTCATCAGCTTGATTTTGAGGCTACTCGAAGTCTCGGTCTGCTGCACGAAGTAGTGTAATCCGCGCCAAGATCCTTCAAGCTTCTGAAAAGGTTCAGCGTGCATGACCTCATTCAGTTGCAGCGACAGCAGCTCATCAAGCTCCTTGATCCTCTTGTTGATCATTAACTCAGTGTCATTCGACACTGTCATCTGGCCGGTCATGACCTCCCGGATCAGGTCTTTGAGCCATAGTTTCCCGTTCGTACGCTCTTCGGGGCTCTGCCCGACGCGACCCTCTTCTGCGATGCGATCCAGAAGACTCCGGCTCTCCACCGCCGGTTCCGGCGCTGATTGCGGTGCAGCCATTGGCTTTGGTTCGGTTCCCATAACTAGGTCTCCTTGTTGTCACCCGCTTTAATGCCGGCTTCCGAGCCGGCCTGGCGCAGCATTTCCTGATTCTGGATCATCTCTTGCAAAAGACCCTCCAACTTTTCATTCCCGATCAGGCTGCTCCGCAGATTAGCGAGGCTGTTACGTAGCTCCAGTAATTTGCGGAGCGGAGTGATCTGCTGGGCGACCTTCGCTGGCAGAAAATCGTCCATGCTTTCGAAGCGCAATTCGACATTAAGCTTAGTATCATCCTCATTTAGCCGGTTCGGCACTTTGAAAGCAAGCCGCGGTTCGATTTTCTTCATGACGTCGTTCACATTGTCACGGTCGATCGACACAAACTTTCTCTTGGCAATGGGAGGCAGCGGTTTGTCTGGCATACCCGAGAGATCGGCTAATACGCCGACAACAAAGGGCAAATCTCGTTTTTCGATGGCATCACCAACCTGCACGTCGTACGTGATGTGTACCCTCGGCGGACGAACTCGTCCGACCTTCTTTTGTAGGCTCTCTTTGGCCATAGGAGAAATCCCCCTTCTCTGCAAGTTCCGTTTTCGAAACCAATTATTGGCTAAGGTGAAACGGACATTACCACTATTCCGTGGTGAAGTAAATAGGTTTTAATCAGCTCGGCGGCGTTCAATGGCATCGTCCTAGCCCTCAGCGATCACCCAAAACCGGCCAATGGTAATCACCTGAAAACCAGCCAACGAGAATAGCGTCCGGGACATTGACGCCCGCCGGGGCTTGTAGCCTCCGAGGGCATGGCCACACCTTTCCACTAAGGGAAAAGCAAGAACAACTTCAAAACCGGCCAATGAGTCCTTTTAGGGCCTGCGGCCCGCGAAAGCTTATGAAAATGGCTCCGAGCTGGGCAGAATGGAAAGGGTTCGGAGCGGCAAGGTCGATATCACAATGGAGAGGTTGAGGCTGTCAAGTCGCAGTAAAGAAGAGTGCTACCCCCGATTCGCTGGTTCTACCCAACATCGCCCACTTGATAACCTACGGGGACATTACAGTTGGGCGGCAGGTTTCGATCGGCTGCCTCGCCACTGCTTGCAACGAAGACCAGTGCCTCGCCATGCTGGTGCGCCGCAAGGGCGAGAGTCTACTGCAGCTACTAACCCGATTGGACGCCGCTATTGCGAAGGCCTACGAAGAAAATATCTGCGTGGACGAGGTCAATCCTCCTGACCCATATCTGAAACCCTGAAGTGTCCACTTATTTATAAATGGACACTTCCACGCCGACACGTGGATCCGACCGGACGCTTACGAGCGAATAAATGGGCGTTGTCTTTCCTCTGTGGGAGTGCGATAGCCTGCGACCCTGGTTAACGTAACTTGCGGCACGCTCTCCGCTCCCGCCAGAAAGGAAAGATATGTCCTACAGGATAGCCGGAGTCGATGTGCACAAAAAGATGTTGGCGGTGGTTGTCTCCGACATCGAACGCGAAGGCGAGTATGATCAAAGGAAGCATTCTTGATATTGTGTACCGCCGCCTTGTGCCGCGGTTGGGACACAAACAAGCGATCGGTGCCATTGCCCATCGGCTCTGCCGTCTGATCTGGATGATTCTGCACCAGGGAGTCCGTTATGAAGAACGGGGCCCTGCGGTAAGCTGCGCAGTCCCAGCGCCAGCGCTTGCGATCCATACCGAGAAGTCATTGAACTGGGCCTCAGCCGAGGCCGCAATGCTGTGGCGATCTACGAATCGCAGCTTGGTCTTCGATCTCGCCACCGGCGCCTTCATCCCTTCATCGGCCGCCACGAAGACGCCTTGTTCTTAGGTCCGCCGGGCACCGGCAAGAGCCACTTGGCCCAAGCCATCGGACAGGCTGCGATTCAACAGGGCTATCGCGTGCTCTACCGCGAAACTCATACCTTGCTGGATGAGTTGGCCGACGCCACGCTCGACGGCACGCGCGAAGAACACATGGAGTTCCTGGTGACTGTGCCCTTGCTCATCGTCGACGACCTGGGCATGCGCAAGCTACCGCTCACCGCCGCCGAAGAACTGCTGGAGATCGTCCTGCGGCGCTACGAGCGCGCCAGCACCATGCTGACTTCGAACCGCCCGGTGGAGGACTGGGGCAAGCTGCTGGGCGACGCAGCCGCCGTCAGCGCCATGCTCGACCGCCTGCTGCACCACGGGCACGTGCTCAAGTGCGGTCCGCGGAGCTGGCGCACCAAAACTGACTTGCCTCCACAGGAGGCGGCAGAGTAAAAGAAACTGGTCCCGGACCGGCTACTTCCGTTGGCCGGTTTTGAAGTGATAATCGTTGGCCGCTTTTCAAGTGATCACCGAGGCCTAGCAGGCCCAACTGACCCTAATGTAGTTACAGAGGTTGTGAGGTGTGGAATTGGCCGGATCCCGCAGTTTCAGCATCTTGAACGCCCACAGGTGCAAATTGGGACAGCCCCAATGGCGCTCTGGAACCAGATATTTTTTTTCGACAGAACCTGTCGGGCAACTGAAAAACTCGGCAACTCATTAAAACTTCAGGTGCATTGTACTATTGAACCGCATATGCAGGGCACTGTAAACCGTCAAAGAACGTAGGGTTGAAAAGGTCATGGCCGCCCGGAAATTCAACGATTTCTATTCGAACCGGAGCTGGCTGAATCGCCTCCAGGCGCCCGTCGCCTCCGCGCAGGTTTTTCCATTCGACGGTCTTGCTATTAAGCGGTCGAGGCTCGGCGTCGCTCATAATTCTGAAAATTCCCCACAACCCACCCCGTGAAGCAACCGGAATCGTGACTACCCCCGCTCGCACTCTAGCCACCGCTCCCAGGTCCTGTGTTCCAGGAGGAGCCGGCCACGTGAACTGCTTTTGCAAGCTAGTGGTCCATTGAAAGACGTGTCCATCAATTTCTAGTTCCAGAGTCGAATCCTTAAAGCTGCTGTCAAGTTTTGGACGCAGCGTGTAGGTCAGTTGCGTCTGGGTTGCACCCGCCGGGTAGAATGCGTCCGTGATTGATTGAGCGCGATTCAGAAATGCCAGCATGCCTGGCGTCACCTGAGGTTTCTTCGCGGGATCCTTGGCCTTCCACTGAGCACCGTCCTTTACTGTCAGTTCGCCTAATACTTCCGCTTGGAACTTCCAAACGCTCCCGGTGATGGGTGCGAAGGCGTTCGCCAACTCCAGGAGAGTGACCTCATCGCTCGACTGCTGAAACGGATACTTACGTGTCGTGTTCCTCAGCCGTGAACAAAAAGCGTGGAGTTCACCATTGATCTTGCCTCCCGTGGCTTTCCCAATGTCGGTAATGATGAATGGTTTCGTTAACCGAATTGGCTCCTCGAGCAACTGCTGTACCGCGACGTCTACACCTTCAACTCCGACAGGCTTGAATCCTTGTGCGATCTGATGGACTGCCGCCATGGCCTTGTCGTAGTTCTGACTGGCGGCCTGATGGACAGACGGATCGGGATTGTCAGAGGTGCGCGCAACTTCCTCCATGGAATGGCCTAGCTGCGAAAGTGCATCTATATATGCGCTATTTTTTTCGACCACCCACGTATCGCTATTGGGTGGCACTACCCAGTCCACTGGCTGGAAAGATCGCGTAATATCATTGGGGTTGACCGGCGGCAGGTTCGCGTGCGCGCCAGCGAGGTTCTCGCCGGTGGATTCCGCCTTTTTGCCAGCTTTGAAGATCTTGCCCAGGACAGGGACCTTACTTTCGATAAAGCCTGGCTGGCTCGATCCAGAAGCAAAATTGGTTTGGTTCGCTGTCATGGCGAATACTGCCAGTAAAGGAGATCTGTGCCCGGTAAGGATCTCTAGTCTTCGCGCCGCGTCTTCGGGACTGTTATAACGCTCGACCGAGAAACCAGCTACGAAGTTTCGCCAGTTGAGTATGTAATCTCGTAAAAACTTACTTTGGATCTGACGTGCTAGATCCGCGTCCTGCTGTCGCTCGTTAACCAGAGACGAAATTCCCCCGACGACGCAAGAGTCGCCAAGCGCAGCCCGATTGCCTTCTTTTGATTCTTTTTCTACCAATCGCCAGCCTTCCGGGGTGAAGACGGACTTGACTTCTCCCGAACCACGCATCACTGTGGCATAGTCGGGTGCTAAGTCGCCAAGCCGTTGCGGCTTCGCTAAAGTCTGCTCCGCCTTGTTGAGAATGGCCTGGTAAATTCTGTCGATACCGCGGATACTGAGCAGATACTGTCTTGCGTGGTCGCGGGCTGACTCGTCCTCCGTCACATGAATAGGATTTCCGAAGGGCAGCTCGCTCGCGTAAGAGTCGATCTGGTGATCAATGAGGGTCCCCTCATTCAAGCCCACCGCCACATGACTTTCATCTCGCACCTGCTTCAGCAGGCTGGACAGAAATGCAGGTTCGGCCTTGCAGCAATCACATGCGATCATCAAGTGCGCCTTCAGCAGGTCATAAACGGGATCATATGGATCGCTCGGTCCTGGATTGGCCGGCAACCCGTGAAGGCGAGCCACAATGATCTCGTTCAACGGGTTCAGAATAATTTCCTCAAAACGCCGGAAATAGATCTCCCTTATGGTCGATTCGACACTGTTGCCGGAGTAAAGGCCCCACCTTAAACCTAGCGGCGGCCCATTGCGATGGTAATCGGTCAATCGGGCTGCCTGCACCCGCAGATCTTCGAGTGCCTGCAATTCCACCAGCGATGAAGCTCTGCCCTGGGTTTGCCTCTCCTTGGCAGCGGCGCTTTCCGCTTCATGCAGAAGCTCGCGGTTGCCGAGCCACGACCAGAACCAAGCAAAGCAAAGCAAGACACAAATGGCAAGGACCATCCCGAACACTACCCGCCGGTATTGTTCCATTCGGGGATCGACACGTTTCGGCTTGGGGCCAGTCTGGTCGGTGACCAGGATGCCCCTAAATAGATCTGCGACAAACATCCTTTGCATTGTCAATCCGGATGGATTGTAGGGACGTTTGCCAGCTTCGTCAGCGCGTAGGATTCGGGTTGCGTCTGCGCTGAACACACGGGTCGCATCATCCCCCGATTTCACAAACGACCAGTTGATGCGGGTGTCGCCAAGACCAACGGCAGCCGCCTCGACCTGGCGGAGGCCCGTCAGGAAGAAGCCTTTGAAAAGAGGGCCAAGCCGCAACGGATGGGGGCGGAACGCGTTACTCAGAAATTGCACCAGCGGTCGGCGTATTCGATTGAGTTCCCTGGGGAACTCATAGATCGCAGGTCGCTTAGATGGATCGGGCTCGTGGATAAGCTGGACGATCCGCCGTGTCGCCATAGCGGTATAGAGGGAGCGGAAAGCCCTTGTCAGCTTCTGCCCCTGCTGTTCTACGAATCCTGTCCCACCACCAGTGGCTTCGCTCCCGCCAAACGGCAAGGTGCATCCCAACACTTGTCTAACCTCCGACTCGGGCAGCCGGCGGAAGAAGTCTTGGAAATAAAGTATGGTGTCACACTTGGTGATCACTTGGTACACAGGAAACTCGACGCCAAACACCTCGCCAATGACGCCAAGGCGCTCCTGCCAATTTCGACTGCGATGCTCCGCAGCGATATTGTCCGATGCGGCTGTAAAGTCCTTGACGTCGCAAAACCCCACAACTCCACGAAGGGCGAGTCCCTCATGGGGTTCGCTCCAGAGCCGCCTCCACCATGGCACCGGGGCTTCTCCCCTAAGCATCTTGAGCAACTCAGTCCAGCGGTTCAGGTCACCGCCGAACGCACGCCCTGAGACCTCAGCGAAGATGACATTATTTGCGAACCAAAGGCTGCAGGGGTCGCCGGATACAGTTCCAGCAGACTGCCCGGCAAGCAGGTGCGGATCCAAACCAGAACTGAGGAACACACTCGTCTTGCCACTTACCTCTGGCCCGATCAGAAGATACAGAGGCATCCCGGAAAGAGGGGTTGGTCCTCGTTGAACGTAACCGGGAGCTTTGGCTAGATTGGTGTTCGCTTCAGCTATTAAGGCGGCTAGGGAGGCATCTTCCTGGCGTACCACAGGCGCCACCTTCACAGGAGTTGGCGGCCGTTCCGTGGCTCTCGCACGCCGTAAACGCCACCACCCGAAAAGGCGAGTTACGATGATTCCCAGCAGCAGTATTACCAGCCCTACCGCCGTCCACAGGAGTCCAAACTCCTCTAGCTCCGTACCGGAACGACTGTATGCGGCCCATACCCAGACCAAAGCCACATACAAAAACAGTGAAAAAAGGAGGGTCTTGATCGTCACTTTTCCCGCACGTCCATCTAGAAATTGTCGCGCAGCTGCGCGCTAATCCAGATCAGGTCGATTTTGAACAGCAAGAACAGAAGAAGCGCGAAAACAGCGACTGCCAGTGTCAAGAGCGCAAAACGATCGACGCGCCGAGTAGGCTGAGAAGTTTCAGGCATCGGCGCAGGAACAAACATATCCAAGGGAGAAATCTGATCGGTTACTCCTCGGATATCGTCGATCCGCCTCCTTACCTTTTCAGATATGCTCTCTAGCTCACCTCGCCTGCCAGAGTATCTACCCTCAAAGCCCAACAACAGACAGAGCAGATAAACTTCCAACACGTCTGCCAGCTGTGCGGAGTCTCCGCGCGAGCGAAAGTTCTCCAGTTTTTCGAAGAAAACAACTCCGGCGTCGGTTTGACCGAACAACTCCTCTTGCAAAGTCTGTCTTTCCCACTCAGGCCTAACCGGATCGTTGGAGTGGAGGACCACCGAGTCGAGAAATGCGACGACAGCAAAGTGCGTATCCCTGATGTCGTGTGTGCTGTAACCTGCGGTTGTCGCATTGCGCTCGACTTCTGTCAGGACTGTCTTAATGCGCGTTCGAAAGGTCTCCGCCACCGAGGCAAGCTGGCGTTGTGCCTGCATGCGAACGATGACGGTGAACACGCCCTCATATAGAATGGCAAGGTTTCGCGAGGCCTCAGGCCTCTCTCCTTCATCCCGATCCTCAATCGAGCGGCGCCTTTGAACGTCTTGAGGCATGCTTGTTTATGAGCGTAAGTTACACCCGCTCTTCGCACATTGCAAGGCAGATTCTGTCTGGACTTGCCCCCAAGAATGAGACAACCGGTTAAGAGACAAAATCCATGGAATGGAGAAAATGAGTCATGGGATTGTCTCGCAGGCGGTTTACTCGGGAGTTCAAGTTGGCCGCGATCCAGCGGCTGGAGCAAGGCGTTTCCATCGCAGAGGTAGCGCGGGCGATGGAGGTGAACCCCAACGTGCTACATCGTTGGCGGCTGGAGTTCCGGCAAGGGCCGGGCAATGCGTTTCCTGGTCGCGGGCAGCGGCGTTGGTCGGAAGGGCGTATTGCCGAGTTGGAACGTAAGATCGGCCAGGAGACGCTGGCGATTGATTTTTTGAAGGGGTGCTTGCAGCGCATCGAAGAGCAGCGGATGCTGCAGGCATCGAGTGGAAATCCGCCGTCTACGGCCAGGGCCGGGAAGAAATGAGCGCCGCTGGTGGACTGACGATTCAACGAAGGCTGGAACTGGGCCGGGTGAGCCGGTCCAGCTTCTACCGCTACGATCCGGGGCACAAGCCGAATGCGGATCGCGATATGGAGTTGCGGGATGCGATTCAGCGTATTGCCCTGGAGTGGCCGTATTACGGACGGCCAGGCATCACGCAAGAGTTGCGCCGCCAAAGGATGGACGGTGAATCCCAAACGCGTCTATCGGCTGATGCGCGAGGACAACTTGTTGTGCGTGCGCCAGCGCAAGTTCCTGGTCACGACCGATTCCAACCATACCCGCAGGATCTACCCTAACTTGGCACGCCAGTTGGTGCTGACCGGCGTAAATCGGCTGTGGATCGCGGATATAACGTACATTCGGCTGCGGGAAGAGTTCGTGTTTCTTGCGGCGATTCTGGATGCCTTCTCGCGCCGGGTGATCGGCTGGGCCCTGGATCGCAATCTGGATGATGAGCTGACGTTGACTACGTTGCGTAGGGCGCTTACCAGCCGCGCACCACTGCCGGGATTGGTGCATCACTCCGATCGCGGCTCGCAGTACGCCAGCCGCGACTACATCGCGCTGTTGGAAGCCAATCAGATTCGCATTAGCATGTCGCGCAACGGCAATCCCTGGGACAACGCTGCCGGCGAGTCCTTCATGAAAACGCTGAAGTACAAAGAAGTGTATCGCAACGAATATCGCGACCTGGCCGAGGCGCGCGCTTGCATCGGCGAGTTCCTGGAAAAAGTCTATAACCAGAAACGCCTTCACTCGGCGCTGGGCTATGTGCCACCCGCCGAGTTCGAGGCCCAACTGGCAGCGCAAACCGTGGAAGCCGCTGCGCGGCAGCTTTCTTGGTGAGTTTTCTGAGGTATGGGAAATCTATCGATCCGATGTTTCGACCGGAAAACGCCCGGGACAGGGAATGCCTGCCCCCAGCGCTCATCGGCCTCGATGAGTTTCAGTTGGCTATTCCTTGGCGGGTTGGTCTCCACCAGAGCCCGCCTCCGCTTCACCAACCGGGGCCAGTGTGCCGTACACTCGATTCGCCGGTCGAGCCATTTGCAGCGAACGGCGAACTATCTCTTAACTGTTTGTCTCACGCCAGGGGGCAAGCGCAGTCTGCTGTCGTTGACCGATAGGAGGCAAGGTGGCACAAGACTTGCTGTCCCACTGGAAGGGGCGAAGAGATGCCCCATCCAGCTTGGGACACGGGAGCATTTGCATAGCAGCTGCGAATGAACGGCAGACGTTCCTGATCTTTAACAGCGTAGAATCCATTTGCAAGACACAAATGTTTGATCTAACTTGAGTGCTATTCCATGAACATTAAACGCCTGCTCTCGTACTCATTGCTTGTACTGGCGATCCTGATCAGCTCCCTAGAGGTGCGGTTAACAGCACAAGAGGCCTCGGAAAACGATCGCCCCCTTACCGTTGAGGAAGTTGTCAAGTTATTCCATGCGGGTCTACCGGAAGAGGTGATCGTCGCGAAAATAAAGAAGAATGGAAAGGCTTTTGATTTGAATGAGGACGAGTTGCTGGAGCTCAAGAAAGAAGGTGTAACGGACACTATTGTTAAGTTCCTCCTGGATCCTTCACTGCCCTATGTTCCTCCCGCACCGTCCAAGGCTGGCTCGGACCCTTCAAGGCATTATCCGAGTGATGCTCTTGCATCCAAAGTTCCACCTGAACCGGGACTGTATTATTTTTCGAAGGACTTACCGGTAGCGATCGAAATGAAAATATTGCTGGGACAAAAGATAGGAGGCAAGAAGGGCAGCATGATCGCCTATCTGATCGGATCAGTGGCAAGGCAGAATCCCAAACAGGGCGTATTTTACATGCGTCTGCCCGAGGGAAAGTCTATTGAGGAAGTTGTGTTGGTGGCTTTGACCAAGCGATCTGACCGCCGGGAGCTCGACTTAGGACATGAATCAAAGGTGGAAATCAAACCGGAGGCGGTAAGACCATTTGAGACGCTCGAGGTAGGACCGCATTTATTCCGGATTACGACCGCCAGCCTGCCTCTCGGTGAGTACTTGTTTTTCTTGATTGGTTCGGGCGAACCCGCACAAGGAAATTTTGGCAGAGGTTACGACTTCGGGATTCAATAGTGGGACCGCCGCGAGTGTTTACGGCGCGTTCCAAACCAACCGCGTGGCTAGGGTCGCCGAATCTTCCAATCTAAAATTCCGGCTGCTCCTATAGCGCAGAAGACTGCGCCGCTAGCGGCTTCGAGAGCGACAAAGTCTCCGTGCAGAACTCCAGACCACGTCAACAGAATCGGAAAGCTCGTTAGAGACACCCAACTCCCATAACCCAACGAGATCACTGCCAGCACAATAAACCGTTGGCGAATGCGCATCGAGCTGAGCAGGTAGGCGAAGGCGGCGACCAGGAAGATACAAGCAGTTCCCAAGTACCACCAGAAAAATCCCGGCAGGGGATCAGCAGGATGGGCATTTCTTGCGCCACGGACGATCACAGCCAAAGCATAGGCGGACGCCAGGAAGATAGTGGCCTGCAACAAGAGAAGAATGAAGACCAATGCATTCGACGCTTTGGCAAGCGCTGATCGATTCATCCTCTAATGCACCTGCGCCATTGCTTGAGAGAGGAGAGCACTAGCAGCGGCAAACGAAACAGGCGATTCAGCTAACCCCAGGCCGCCTGTCGCCACATCTTTGATAATATCGCCAACCACCACAACCCCCGCAGCGAACACTAATGACCCGGCAACCAGCCATGGCCAGACTGGGTTTCGTCGCAGCACCGGCGTCGGAATTGGCCTCAGCAGCGGTCCGCTGCTCGGAGTTTTGAGAGTAATTTCCAGCTCGAAGCCTACCGATCCGGTAAAAACAAAATTCCCCGACTCACCCTGAATCGGTGTGGTCTTGAATCCGTACTTTAGGCGATTCGGTGGAATAAAATCGTACTGCGAGGTTGCGAATACCTTGCCGTCGATCTTCGACGCGATCGAGAATCCGCATGATACCTGCACATCGCGTGTGTTAGGGTTGAAACCAATCTTGACCGAACTGCCTAAGTTCGTGAGTTTGGACTTATATTCCGCCTTCAGCTTCTCGGAGATGTTGCCTTTCTCGGTTAACTCGATTTCCGCCATGGTTCCTTTTCTCTGAAGGGTGACTTCACCTACGAATCGCAAGCTAAAGTCAGCCTCCGGAGTGCTGAGTACGATAGGTGGTGAGTTATCGAGCTTGTACTTCAGGGCGGGGTACAGCACGGGGGCAGCGGGACGTCCACCATTATGCAGCGGCTGCCAGGAGTTCAGCGGCAGGTTCATTCCAGTCTTCGGCGAGTCACTGCTCCCAGTCGGTCCAGGCAGTCGCGCTGCGTTCCACGTGAGCGTCGATTGCCCAGTTGCTGACGGCAAAATGTGTGGTTCGGAGGTATGCGAATGGATTCTGGAGTGAGAGTGCTCGTGTGGCGCGAGCACGGGCGGAAGCTTGAGCCACATGCCAACCAGAATCAAGTCACGATCGCGCAAGTGATTTGCCTCGCTGATACTTGGCCAAACGGCAGGATTGCCATATTGCGTCGCCGCTATTTTCCACAGCGAATCACCCACGGTTACGCGATACTTCGATACCTTGGGAATCAGTAGCATTCAAGCTTCTCGAATCAGAACAGAGAATACCGACCTACCGCCGACAAAACAGCAACTTGCCTAGGTGTACGCAAACTGCCCACCTTTTCCGATGGCCACATGAACCGAAGACAGCTTTTCGCCTTGCGCCATCCTTGCCAGCAACTGGCGCGATATGTCGGGCAGCAGGGAATTGGTCAAAATGTTGTCCACATTTCTAGCCCCACTCTCAACCTCTGTGCAGCGGTGCGCAACTTCGTCAATCAGCGCAGTCTCATATGTCAAGCTGATCTTGTGGTTCTCCTCAATTCGCCGTTGGATCTTGTTCAACTTGAGCATGATGATCTTCTTTAGGTCTTCATCACGTATCGGGTAATAAGGTACGACTACCATGCGACCCAGGAAGGCAGGCTTAAAGATCTTGTTCAATTCAGGCTTAAGCGCCTGCACCAGTTCTTGCGGGCCGATGGCGGTCTCGGCATCGGCGCACCACTCCATCATTTCATCGGTACAGGCATTTGTGGTCAAGATAATGATGTTGTTCTTGAAATCGATTTGCCGGCCCTCGCCGTCTTCCATCATTCCTTTATCAAAAACTTGGTAAAACAACTCGAGCACGTCTGGATGCGCTTTTTCGACTTCGTCCAACAACACGACCGAGTAAGGACGCCGGCGCACCGCCTCGGTCAGAACCCCTCCTTCACCATAGCCAACATAACCCGGAGGCGATCCCTTCAAGGTCGATACGGTATGAGCCTCCTGGAATTCCGACATGTTGATGGTGATGAGATTGTGCTCACCACCGTAAAGAAGATCAGACAAAGCGAGCGCCGTCTCTGTTTTGCCGACGCCGCTGGGTCCAACCAGAAGGAAAACTCCAATGGGTTTCTGGGGATCGTCCAGATGAGCCTTTGATGTTTGGATTCGCTGGCTAATGACGTCAAGCGCATAGGATTGACCGACTACCCGATTTCCCAAGACGTCTTTTAGGGACAGGATGGTAGCGATCTCATCCTTTACCATTTTGCCGACGGGAATTCCAGTCCAACCAGAAATGACCTCACCGACGATCTGCGCGTCCACGCAGACGCGAATTAACCCAGTCTCTCCCTGCAAAAGTGAAAGCTCTCCCTCCAGCGCCGTGAGCTTTTCTCGCATTACAGTGTCCTCGGTCTGAGGAGAGGACGCCACCGCGGTTCGTGTGGAGACCTTAGCCGGTCGTTTGTTAGTCACCTTTTTCAAAGGAGTAGCAGGGGAAGGAGTAGATTCAACGGAGGCATTGTCCTTCCTTGCCGTCGCCGCAGCCTCAAGCCTGGTGCGGATGTCGCGAATTTGGGATACCAAATTCAGTTCTTTCTCCCACCGCTCTCGCAAGGCAGCAAGCTGCGCTTGCATGGTGGTGCGCTGCTTAGCGAGCTGCTCAAGCCGTTCCGTATGATCGACTCCAACGGCAGCTTCACGCTCCAGAATTCTCTGCTGCACTTCCACATCATCAATCTGTCTGGTGACGTCCTCGATGGCCGACGGCGTTGTATTTTGTCCAAGCGCAAGTCGAGCGCATGCCGTGTCGAGGACACTGACAGCCTTATCGGGCAGTTGACGGCCGGCCAAATATCTGTGTGATAGGCGCACACCGGATGCCACCGCCTCATCCAGAATGCGAACGTTATGATGTTTTTCCAGCGAACTCACAACTCCGCGCATCATCACCATGCACTGAGTCTCGGTGGGTTCCTCCACCCTGACCACCTGGAAACGTCTGGCGAGGGCAGCGTCCTTCTCGAAATACTTCTTGTATTCGGACCAAGTCGTTGCCGCAATCGTGCGTAACTCTCCACGAGCCAACGCCGGCTTAAGCAGGTTGGCGGCATCATTCTGGCCAGGCTGGCCCCCCGCGCCAATCATGGTGTGAGCCTCATCTATGAAAAGAATAATCGGAGATGGGGAGGCCTTAACCTCTTCCATCAATCCCTTTAGCCTGCTTTCGAACTCTCCCTTGACTCCTGCCCCGGCCTGCAACAAAGCGAGATCCAAAGCTCGAACGGCCACACTCCGGAGGGCAGGCGGGACATCACCTTGAGCGACGCGAATGGCAAACCCCTCGACTGCTGCTGTTTTCCCCACTCCCGCTTCGCCCGTCAGAATGGGGTTGTTCTGCCGCCGCCGCGTAAGAATGTCGATGATTTGACGGATCTCAAAATCTCTTCCCAGCACCGGGTCGATCTTCCCGAGGCGGGCATTCTCGGTCAGGTTGACAGTGAATTGGTCTAGATTAGGAGTCTTCCCGCCGACGCCGGGGGGTGCGGACGAACCCGCCAGTTGAGCAGTGGCCTCAGGTGTTTCCTCGCGGGACCGCGCCACAATCGACAGAAAATCCTGGCGGAGGACGTCGGTTTTGATCTTCTGGAATTCTTTGCTGGATTCCCGTACCAACCTCGCCAGTTCGTCGTTCACAAGCAGTGCCAAAATCGTGAAACCGCTCCGGATCTGGTTGGCATTGAAATCGATCGATCCAACAGTCCACGCTTCCGTCAACATCTTTAAGATCGCAGGACTGAATGCGGGCGTCCGGGCGTTTCCCGATTTCAAGTTGTCGAGACTACGAGTCAATTCTGCCGCGAGGCGGGACTTGTCGACCCCGAATTGCTGCGCAATACTTGCAAAGTCATTGTCGCTTGATTCCAGCAACTTAAGCAGATAATGCTCAATTTCGACATCATAGTGCGTGCGTGAGAGACACAGGCCAGCCGCAGCCTCCAGGGCCGAGCGCGTGGGGCTGTTCAGCTTTGCAAGCAACGACCTCAAGTTCAGACCCATTTCTGATCCTTTCAAGCCTCAGAGTTGTGCTGCAGGCACCGTGGCCGACCCAACTTTCCGCGCCGCAGACCGCGGCCGAAGTTGTTAGAGCACACCAAACCGACATCGGTGTTTCCCGCGGCTTCAATCGTCAACTTCATAGCGGCGCTTAATTGCTACTGCTTGCGGGCGTTCGATTTGGCCATGGTTGGGCCCAGATCCTCGCCCGCAATAAGCGCACTGGCTTGCACCGACTCAACCCCGCGTTGCGATCCGCGATGGACTCCATAATGCCGAGGCCGACCGCTTAATGCCCAGCGGGGCGCTCCCACTTTCTTGCTTGTTCTTGCCTCAACTAGTGGGTTGTCGAGATGAAAGCCAAACAGGTGCGGATTCTCTCCAATTACAGCAGCGGAAACAATGTAAAAAACGTAGTCGTAGGTTTGCTGCGGAATCTTGTCACGATAGCGAGACAAAAGCTGCCAGAAATTACGGTCTCTAGGGTTCGCCGGCATGCTACGGATCAGAGGGAGCACCTGCACCTCGCCCCAGTTGTAGCATGACATAACGAGCAGACCCGAGGCTTGGGCGTCCGTGGCGTACAGGTCGCCGATGTAATCGGCCGCTGCCTTGGTTTCCTTGTCCCAATGATGGCGGTCATCACTTGGGTCGGGCCGCCTCACATCCACCATCGGGCCAAGCTGCAAGCCGTATTTCACAGCCGTTTCAGGGATGAACTGCCACATTCCCTTGGCGATACCTTTTCGCGTCAACGGGCCGCTGGCGTAGGGATCAAAGTTGCTCTCCTGCATCGCCAGGTAGAAGAATTGCGGTGGCAGGCCGTGATCGAGGAATTCTTTGGCAATAGGCGCCACGTAGCCGTTCTGATTTGCAGTATTGACCGCGCGCTCGAACCGGCCCGACGACTTCCAGAGATTGATGTATCTGGTGACCTCGGCCTCGAAATCCGGCGGCATGTCGAGTTCGCACTCCCCGAAAACGCGCGCTACGCGTAGGATGAGCCTTTCCTGCTCCGTCATTTTCGGGTTGTAGACGTGCAAGGTCGCTAGAAACTGGTCATAGCTTTTCTCCATCTCCTTGCGCCGGTCCTGATCGCGACGAAATACAGCGATGCTCGCCGGGTCATTGGAGTTCATCACCGTCTTCTGCAAGCCAGCTAGATCGACATCGAGTGCCTTCATAGCATAGAAAAGCTCTTTCGCGGTTGCTCGTTCCTTCTTGATTTGCTCACGTTCATATAGGGCGTACCCACCCGCAAAAAGGGTACAGACTAGCAGCGCAAAAACAACGTAAACGTATTTGCGCTTCTGCTTCGCGTGTACCTTGCTGAAGGCCTGACGGACGAACATCGTGTGCTCGCCCACCGGCTGTTTGCCACCATCGTTACTGAAATAGTGCTCGATGTAGCGCGCTACGACCTCTTCATGATCATCGGAGAATGTTTTCTCAGGAGGAGTAGCCCGCACGACCTCGAAGCGGACCTCGGGGCCATAGACACCGAGTCTTATCGCGGTCTCTCCATCGATAAGAAGATAGGACACGCGCCGGCCGGCCACGTAGATGCCATTGCTGCTGTTCAGGTCGCGGATGTACCACGCGCCGCTCTCAAGGGTGACTTCGGCATGAACACGGCTGACATGGTCGTCGGGCACGCAAAGTTCGCACTCGGTAGTGCGGCCAATCCTGAACGTTTTAGAAAACTCGTGGGTCCGGCAGGCCGGTACGTCGACCATCACCCGTAATGTGGGCATAGGACGGGCGGTAATGCTGGCTGCATTCATCGCGTGCAACCGAAATGGAAGCGGTGTTAAGTCTACCTCAGTTTGCCCCGGTTGCAAGGTTTTTACTGCTGACCGCGCGACGCGCAGAAATCGATTGCCAACGTCTTGCTGTATTACCTGTGCACTCAGATCCACCGCCGCATGTGCCCCGGAGGGGACGCAGCGGAGATTGAGAATCAAGAGATTCTGTCTTGCCTTAACTACAGGTGTGAGCCATCTCCAAGACAGCAAGTGCTTTTGCTTTGCGTTTCGTGCTAACTTTACAAGCCAAGACGGGTCTCCCGAGAGCCACTTCCAGATTCCTGCCGGCTTCGTCTAAAAAGCGGTGGGCATATCGTCCCGGCTGGCGTCGTAAGTGGACGGAGAGCGGTGGGAGCTTCCAAAGGTTCTGTCGCTCATTGATGTTGACTGCCGGCGAGGCATGGTTTTCTCTCGGTTAACGCCGCGGCTGCAAGCAAGACCTAGTTTCATGGTCAAGAACCTACCTGCGAAGATTGCCAAGTACGAGGTGCTCGAAGTCCTCGGGCAGGGCGGTATGGGCACCGTCTACAAGGCTTATGACCCTGGATTTGACCGTTTGGTGGCGATCAAGGTCATTGTCGCAGACTACATTGACAACACCGAGCTTTTGAAGCGTTTCTACCGCGAAGCCAAGGCCGTCGGCAAGATGGAACATGCAAACATCGTGACGGTCTACGAACTGGGCGAAGAGAACAAGAACCCCTATCTCGTCATGCAGTACCTGGACGGTGAACCGTTAAATAAGCTCATCGCGGAAAGGCGAGAACTTCCCTTATTACAGAAACTGGGAGTGGTTGCCAAGGTTTGTGATGCGCTCGCATACGCGCACCAGCGGGACATCGTGCATCGTGATGTAAAGCCAGCAAACGTCATGCTGCTCAAAGATGGGCAGGTCAAGTTGCTTGATTTCGGTATCGCCCGGCTAGGAAATGGAGGTCATAACCAGACGCAAACCCAAAAGGGCCAGGTCATGGGTACGATGAGCTATATCGCTCCCGAGATCCTCAACGAAGAAATAGCCGATGGGCGCACCGACGTCTACTCCGTCGGAGTGATGCTGTTCGAACTGCTGACGTATCGACTGCCATTCGAATCGAGCGACCTGGCATCGCTGATCGCCAAGAAAATACAGGGTGGGCCGCCGCCCCCGCTGTCGAAATACTTGAGAAATTATCCGCCGGAACTCGACGAGATTGTTAGTCGTGCTGTAGCGAAAGAAAGAGAAGAACGGTACAGCACGGCGCAAGACTTGGCATTCGATATTGAGAGGGTGGTTGAGCGCCTCCGGCGCGACATGGTGAGCGACTATGTAGAGCGCGCACGCGCGTGTATTTCGAGCGCGGAACTCACCAAGGCGAAAGACATACTCTCCGAAGTGTTGAAAATCGATACTCAGCACACTGCCGCAAAGCAGTTGTTGTACGAGGTGAAGCAGTCCCTCCAGCAACAGCAGCGGAGCGAGCGTATTCGAGAGCTTCGGCGGCAGGCTGAACACGCGATCGCGCTGAAGCAGTTCGACAATGCCAACAAGTTTGTGGACCAGGCGATCAAACTTGACCAATCCGATCCAGAGTTGTTGAGCCTGCGTGAGCAGATACAGCAAGCCAAACAACGAGGTCAGCAGGTTAAGAAGCTGCTGCATCTGGCGGAGGTCGCACAACAGACGGGCGAGTTGGGGGTCTTCCAGCGGGCCGTGGAAGACGCGCTACAACTGGATCCTGACGACACGCAGGCTCGCGTGCTACAGGCTTCACTCATTCGCCTACGCGCGGACCAGGAGAAGGAAGCCCATCTCCAGGAATTGCTGGCTACCGCACGGCGTGAGATTGCCGCCCGGGAATTTGAAGCCGCGCAGGAGAACATCCGCAAAGCGGAGGCGCTCGATCCCTATCGTAATGACCTTCCGGCGTTAAAGCAGATGGCCCTAGCGGGGCAGGAGCAGGAAGCTCGCAAGCGTCAACTACAGGACCTTTGTAGCGCCATCCAACGAGAGCTCGAAGCCAACAAACTGAAGATCGCCCGAGACCTGGCAGACAAGGCACTGCGCGCCTTCCCGGGCGAGCCTGCCTTGGTGCGTATGAAGTCGGCTGCCGACAGCCAACTTGAGGCTGACGAGCAGAAACGATTTGTCGAGGACAGGATTGCCGCCGCGTCCAAACTGCTCGACGCAGGCGAAGCGAGTAGGGCGCTCTCGCTCATGCAGGAAGCTAGTCGTCAGTTTCCTACCGACACGCGTTTGCGCGACTTCCTTCAGCTAGCCCGGCAAGCCGCAGAAGAAAAATCCATACGCCAGGAACAGGCTGACGTGCTGGCCAGGGCTCGCGGTGCCATGCGCGAAAAGCGTTTCGAGGACGCCGCGGAGGTCCTTGAAGCTGCGCAGATTAAATATCCGGACTTGCGCGACCTTGGCGACTTGCTGGCTCTCGCTCGCAAGGAACAGCAGTCGCTAGCCAAGAAAAGTGCGGCCACCGAAGTCGGCGAACAGGCACGAGAGCTGGTTTCGAAACAATCGTACAAGGATGCACTGTTGCTTCTTGAGAAGACGGTGGTCGACAATTCCGACCCGAGCTTGCAGCGTCTTTTGCAAGACGTTCGCGCACGCGCCGCTGAGTTTGATGCCGGCCTGGACGCTCTACAAATAGACGTGACGAATCTGCTGAATGCAGGACATTCGGTGCAAGCTTTAAGAAAATTGCACTCGGAGGCAACCAGATTTAGTCACACTTGGCTGTTCAATGAATTGTTGCAGCGGGCTGAAGGGGTAATAACTGAGGAACAGGAGTCGCGGCGCCAGCTCACTCGAGTCCTTGACGAGACAAGACATTACCTCCAACGAGGAGCCTTGCGAGAAGCAGAAGCGGCTCTGGCCGAGTGCAGAGCTAAGGCGCCGCAGGATGCCGGAGTGGTTGCTCTGGAGTCGCGGTTGGTTGAGGCCAAGGCAGCGCTCGAAGCCGGGCGCCAAATTCAGCCTCCGAATGCGCCTGAAGTTCGACCCGCTCCCGAGCCGAATGTAAGTGCCGCAGCCGCCACCGTCTTGTTCAACGCGGGCGCCGCAGTGGCAGATGCGACCCCTCCTGCGGGTAGTTCTCTCTCTCCAGACGAAGTTAATGCAGATAGTTTGCGCACAGGATTGGACGATGTCGCGAGTTCTGATGAAAGTCTAGCAACTGCGGTGTTCAAGAGTAGTAGCGAACAACAGGCGGTTTCTCGGAGATCCTTGGAGGAACCTGCACTCGAAGCTCCGCCCGAAGTTTTGCCGCACGCCTTGCCAAGGAAACGGTCGGAGCGTCGCGAAACGAAACCGCCGACACAATCGAACGTGAGGATACAGACTGTTGGAATAGCTTTGCTGGCAGTAGGGTTAGCTGCGGGCTTGACCATTTGGTTGCTAACGCGAAGCAAGACTTATTTGAATGTTCATACCAATCCAGGGGCGGATGTTCGCGTCGTTGGAGAGAACATATCTGGCAAAGCATCGACTGACGGAACGTTACTCCTCAAGGTTCCTGCGGGATCCCATCATGTACAGGTGAGTTTGGCCGAGCATGAGACCCTAACCAAGAGCGTCACGGTCAAGGCAGGCGAGCGCTCCGAGGTCGATGTATCCTTGCAGAAAGTTAACCCACCGCCGCCACCTGAGATCAAGCCAAGGGCCCCCACGGGGACTCTGTTAGTTCGGAGCACTGTAGTCGGTGCCGACGTCTTGATCGATGGGCAGCCAAAGGGACTTACCGGCAGCGACAATAAACTCAAAATCGAGCTGGAGGCAGGGAAGCATCAAATACAACTCCGGAAATCCGGCTATCAAGACTCTCCCGAGCAGACCATTGAGATAGTCGCGAAAAAGGAGAAGCAACTTCCATTTCCTTTGCGTGAGATAGAAGGCAAAACCTACCTAATGATCGAGTCCAGACCTCCGGGCGCATTCGTTCGCATCGACGGCAAATCGGCCGGCAACACGGTCAAGGGCAAACCTTTGTCGCCCAAAGTCGCTCCAGGTGACCATTTCATAGAGTTGAACTTAGACAACTACCAAACTTGGACTAAGAAAGTGACGGTCAAGGAAGGCGAGAATCCGCCGATTCAAGCCGATTTGATACCGAGGCCAGTGCTGCCGCCGAACATCGTGTCATTTGGGGCGACTCCGTCAGAAATAAAAGCGGGAAATAAGGCCCTGCTTAAGTGGGAGACCCAGGACGCCACCGAGGTTTCCATTGAAGGACTTGGGCTCCTAAAGCCCAGCGGCGAGCAGGAGATCTCTCCACAGGGGACGGTTATCTATAAGTTGACGGCACGAGGTCCGGGAGGAACTAAAACGGCCGAGACGAAGGTTAGCGTCACTGAGGCGCCTCCTCTACCGCCACAGCCCGTCTCGATCGTTTTTTTCAAGGCCACACCTGACGCTATCCAAGAAGGAGCGGAAGCTACTCTTAAATGGGAGACCCGTAACGCCAGCGACGTTTCTATCGACGGGGTTGGTGCCGTCAATGCTAGCGGCCAGGTGAAAGTCAATCCAACAGCGGACGCAACCTACAAGTTGACCGCAAAGGGCCCTGCTGGCCCCGTCGAGGAGAGCGTCAGCATAAAGGTGGCGCGTAAGATTGCAGACACTCCACTTGCGAAAAGCGATGAGCAGCTGGTAAACGAAGTTTTCAAGAAATACCAGAAGCTTTATGAGGGCAGGGTTGCTGACATGAGGAGCATCTGGCCGAGCCAAAGCCAGGGCACGATTAATGGATTCAAGAACGTCTTCGACCGGGTATCGGCTATCTCGTTGAAAGAAGAGCAGTGCTCCGGTTTCTCGACTGATGGAGCCACAGCCGGCTTTACTTGCAAAGAGACTGAAACCTATAACGTCGATGGAAAAGCACAACCCCGACCAGGCCGCACTTTCCAGTTTGGGTTCAAGAAGAAAGATGGACAGTGGGTTCTCGACAGTCGACGAGCGCTAAACTGAGTGGCTGGGCCTCCTTTGTTTGCACGCTTTAGCTAGCATGAGCGCTGCGAGGTTTCTTCGGGTGCTTGCCAACAGCACTGCAGTATGGCGTCGTTGACGACATTCTGCAATCCTTGCCAAGTCTTTCATCTGCATTTCCTTCAAGCTAATATATTCGCCCCCCCATTCCATTGGCCCGTTCGAGCCAAACCATGGCGTTGAGTAGACTCATCTCTCACCATTTGCAGGCCTCACCGCTCATTTTGTCTCACCAACTAGTGTCGCGTCCCGGAAATACGTGAGCAAAGTCGGGCGATCTTCTGGAGAATGGAATCGGCCGTAGCTGTCCAGATAAAAGGTCGCTGTTTGCGGTTGTAGTGCTGCACGAAATTTTGGATCTTC
>Ga0326727_10002697_pt1 | contig 59328 bp, 52 predicted proteins | sample MB2enrmetagenome_FD_207643 | JGI IMG/M metagenome (GOLD analysis project Ga0326727, IMG submission 207643) | Lab enriched peat soil microbial communities from McLean, Ithaca, NY, United States - MB29MY | ecosystem: Environmental > Terrestrial > Soil > Wetlands > Peat | place: USA: New York... | reverse complement strand
CCCGCCGAGGGGACCGACGAAGCCGCCACATTCGGCTCAATCGGCGGACCCAATGTAGCGGGGGTCGGGGTCACGGTCGTCCCGGTGGACGATGAGGCGGTGAGAGCGGCAACGGCCTTGACGGACGCGGTCGCCTTGCCAAGCCACGCCGCGCGCCGCCGGACCACCGTGACGTGGGCATCGATGTACGCCCCGAGAAGGAGGAAATACGAAACGAACAGGAACGATGCGAGATAGTCCACGGGCGAGATCAGATAGTCTATCGAGAACGAATGGGCGCCGATCGTGCCAAGGATAGAGGGGAGGTCGACGGCGAGCGTTTGCGCGATGATGGCGGACACCGTTAGCGCCCAGAGGGTCGACGCTACGAGCGCCACCTTGCTCGGGCGAGTGACGAGGTGGAAGACGAATTGGGCATAGGTAACGAACGTGCCCAGGAGGAACGAACCCGCCGCCGCCCCGAACAACACCTCTGCCCAGAGCGGAGCGCCGACCTGGGGGTACACCACGAGCACCGTGACCTCGATTCCCGCGACGAACCCTGCCAAGAGACTCAGGCCGAAGATCTGGTTCGCTCGGCGGAGCCGTGCCCGGTGGAGCTCATCCCATTCGTGCCGTCCGATGAGAAGGAAGAGGAGGCCCACTAGGGTCACGACAGCCGGAAGCAGGAACAGCAGGCTCGTTCCGGGTAGGAAGGAACCCGCCGTGAGCAGCGAGTAGACCTCGCCAGCCCCTTCGACGGCGAACCCGACCGATAGGATCGTTAGGCTGATCCGGAGATTAGAGGACATGAGGCCCCCCGCCCGCGAGACTCCCTCGGCTCATCTGCGAGACCTCTGGACGAACTTGAAGGCTCTAGGGGGGAGCGACCGGAGGCCCCGACCGCTCGAGCGATCGGCAGAGACCGCTCCGTCGGAGGGAGCTGGAAGCGCGGCCCTGTCGGCTCACCCGATTTCTCCCCGGGAGGTTGCCAAGCGACCTCACGTCGGTGGTTTGGTCGTCACGATGTGAGGATTGCCCAACACGATTTGCGCCAAGAGGACCAGGCCGGCCACGACCGTCAAGAACGATCCCAGAGCGACGAGGAGCCATCCGCCGGCGATAATCCACGTGACGACCCCGAGGATTACCAGGACCACCCCCCCGGTCAGGTTGCGCTCGGCACCCCGAAGGTGTGTGAAGCCCGAATAGACCAGGATAATGAGACCGAAGATGACCGCGAGCACCCCGAAGACAAGCGCGTTCAGCGTTCCGTAGCTACGCGGGCCGTAGCCGACCCCATAGGGAGCGAAGCTGAGAAGAAATCCCAGAAGTCCTCCAAGAATTACGAGGATCCCGCCGAGCGCCGCTAGAAGCGTGACCAAGCTTCGCTGAACCATGTTGTTACCCGAAGGTGTCGGACCTCGACCGCAGGTATAGCCGCTCCCTTGATTCGAATTAAGAACCCACTGTCCTCCACTCGTCAGGCTACGGGGGTGGACTATGATGAGGCCCCGCACCGAGGAAAACGCCCGTGCTGGGATTCGTTACCCCCGGGGGCACGAATACCACCCTAAGAGCGGCCGAAGCAAACGACGGAGGGAGTACCGAGCGGCGCGGTCGAACACCATGTAGACCGTGCTAGCCTTTGTCATAATACGGGCTGGGGACATGCACGTCCCACCCAAGGTCGAAGGACATGGCCGCGCGCGGAGAGCGCGTGGGCAAGGTGGCCCCGGGTGGGATTTCGGGCCCATCCGGCGGCGTGGTTGGGCGGACGCGTGACTTCCAGGGGCTTTCGGTATCGTCTCCGTTCTCCGTTGTATTGATCAGGATCATCGAGCCGGCGCTATACGCGATTTCGGGTCCGCGGGCCCGTTGGGGGTGAGCGGAGGCGTGGACGACATCGACCTTGACATCCTGAGGTGGATGTACCCTGGGGGCGTGTGGTCCTCGTCGGGCACGGACCCAAGAATCTCCGCCACCGAGATTGCTTCCCACGTCGGGCTCGACCGGACGGCGGTTTGGGCCCGGGTGCGCAAGTGGAGGCGAGAGGGGTTTTGGGATGGCTATGAGGTGGACATCAACGTCGCGGTTTTTGGCGTGGGCCTTCTCCTTGCCCAGATTCACGTCACGGATGTTGAAGAGGGCTGGACACTGTTGGATCAGCTCGAAGGGATCGATGGTGTCCTGAGCGCGGGCCTCATCTTCGGGGACTCCGCAACCACCCGGGACGTCGAGCTGGTTGGGGCGTACCTCGTGGCCGACGACCCGGAGCATATCGAACGGAGGATGCGGCTCATCCGACATCTCCCCCAGGCTCGGAAGGTGATCGGACCCATTCGCCAAGAGGTCCCTCCGAGTCCACGGGAGCTTACGCCTCTGGATTGGCGAATCCTGGCGTGCATCGTCGCGAATCCCAATGCGTCCGTCGCACGGGCGGCTCGCTTGGTCGGTGTCACGCGCAAGACCTTCGATCGCCACTATTCCGCGCTGATTGACGACAAAGTGGTAGGGTACTACCCCATGGTCGACTGGTCCAAGATGGGGTGCGTCACCTTGGGCATCTACTGCCGTGGCACGGGAGACGTCGATTGGGTTCACCAGGCGCTGGAGGCACGGTTTCCCCACTCGATTCGGATCTCGCTCGATGGCATCGAGGGAGTTGGACCCGATTATGACCCCTCGCGCTGCTTTGCGGTCATCGTCCCCGCGCACTCTCCGCACGAAATCCAAACGCTCGTCTACGAACTTTCGAAGGTTCCTGGGGTGAAGCAGGTTCGCCCCGAACTGTGGGGGCCGCAGCGTGTGTTCAACGGCTGGATCAAACAGAGGATCGCCGAGCATTTCGCTACTCAAGCCGCGGTCGTGTCCAGCGTCGTCCCCCGCAGGATCGGTAGCAAGGCCGTCGGGTCTGCTACCGCCGCGCCAGCAGAAGAATTCGAGCTACCCTTGCGTTAGGCCGAGAGCCCTAGCCCCACGACACGACCGAAACTAGCTCGACCCCCCTCCCTTCCCATCCGCGTCTGGTTCGTGCCGATTGCGCGCGGTGGGCTCGTGATTCCCGGTCTGTTGCGTGCCACACGACAAGGGGTCTACTACGGTTTGGCCGTTCCGAGTTCGGGAGGGTGCTACGCGCCGATCGCCTTTGTTTCCGGCGCTTTCGGTAGTGTCTTAGGTGCCCCCAAAGGAGAAACAACGATGTGGAAAACGGTTGAAGGAGGACCGCACGCGAAGAGCGTAGTCGTGGTGGTGGTCTGTGTAGCGGTGATGACGCTGACCATCGGGCTGGTGGCATCGGTCTCCACCCGCGCTGCCCCTACGCTCCCAACCACACTGGCTAGCAAGGACGCGGAAGTCAGCCCCCAGCTCTCCCCGTCGGGCAACGGCAATCACGTCTACGTGGTCAAACCGAACGGGCACGACGACACAGCCGACATCCAGGCCGCGTTCAATGCGTGCATGAGGTCCGGTGGAGCGTGCACAGTCCAGCTCGAAAAAGGCACTTACTACACGGCACAGATCACCGTGTTCGGGTTCCAAGGGAAATTCGTCGGCGTGGGTCAGGGACTGACAACGGTCCAGGCGCTTCCGAACCTTCCGTCGCCCGCAGCCGCCGCCAACACCTACACCTATCCGTTCTGGACGGAGCGACCAAGCCCGTCGAACCCTTGGCCGTGCCTGTTCACCTTTATGAACGGAACGTTCGGGATCTCCGGGATGACGATTACCGATCCATATTCGGTCGCTGTCTCCCCTGGCTGGGACTCATCGTCCATCGCCGGCGGGATTCCCACTGATACGGCCCTTTACGATGCGATTGAGATCACCGGCTTCCAAGCTTATGCCACCATCGACCACGTGACCATACTGGGAGCAGCGGGAGACGCCGACGGAACCAACATGTGGGACGCCATCACCTACGAGGGCACCTTCCTGCCGACGGGATGGACCGGGGCCGTAGCGCAGCGGCTCTCGGTGTCTGGCACGTTTACGGTGACCAACAGTGTGTTCAACGACGAACAATCCGGGCCATTTGCCGATACGTTCAGCGATACGACCCTTACGGTGTGCTACAACACCCTCACCAACAGTCCGGCCCCCCTCGGCTTCATCGACGCATCAAACAGCCAGCTCACGTTCTGCGGGAACCGAGAGCCGAGCGTGTCGTACGGCGCCGGCTTCCTCGGGGAGAGCTCGGTCGACCGATTCGACTTCCCGTCCACGGTGTACATCACGGACAATCATTTCGAGCTCAACAATGATTCCAACGCGATGTTCTTGCTGGACTTCGCCGCCGACTTCGGAGAGGCCAGCACGTTGACCGCCGTCGTGACCGGGAACGTGTTCCAAACCGACACGAGCTGTGGTTGCTACGTCGGGACCGACCCGGGGGATTACTCGGTGATCGTGAGTGAGAACCTCAGGTCTCTTGTCGTTTCGGAGAACACGTTCCTCGGTGGAGGGGCGGCCGCAGTCTACGTGGTCGGTGGCCCGGCCGTCGTTAGCGGCAACACCATTCTCGGAAGCTACGTGGGAGTGTGGGTCGACTATGCCAACAGCACCACGGTGATCGGCAACCTGATCAAGAACAGCGAGGAGTACGGGATTGCGGTCACCGACGGGTCGAGCTACAATGTGGTGGCCTGGAACGTAGTGAAGAACAGCGGCGTGGACGACCTGTACTGGGACGGGACCGGCACCGGCAACGTGTGGATCGGGAACGTCTACGGGACTTCGAGTCCCCCGGGGTTGTGAAGACGCGAGCGGACCCAGCTCAGACGTCCTCGCGACTCGATCAACCCTTTCCTCCTATCCCACCCGGTTCCGGGGCGTGCGAGGGCCCCGGCATTCCCGCGGTAACTCGAGAGACTAGATTCGCCGGGGGCTCTGTTGGGTCGAGCCGGCCCCGAGGAAAGCGCCCGTGCTGGGATTCGAACCCAGGTCTGAGGCTCCGCAGGCCTCTAGGATAATCCACTATAGCGGGAGGGGGTTTCGACCCCCGCCCCGTAGCTACCCCACACGGGCATGATCCCAATCGGTTGACCGACGGTTTGCTCGGCCCCGGCGCGCCGAGGGGGGTCGTCTATAAAAGCCCGGGGTCGCGGGCCACAGCCCCCGAACGAGACTTTATACCGGTCGCCGCTGCGTTGACCACCGGAACCGGTGCCGTAGCGAATGATCGTTCCCTCTTCCTCTATCCCGGACCCTTGGAAGGAGCTGAGCGCTCTGCCGACCGGCCAAAGGGTCGAGCTTTCGGACGAAGAGGGGCGCGTGTGGAGCGGAACGGTGGTCCCGCGCCACGATTTCTCGGGAGACCGCGTGCTCCAGTTGAAGCTCGAGAGCGGCTACAACATCGGAGTCCACATCACCCCCACGTTCCGCTTCCGGGTTCTGGGGGCCAGTCGACCGGTCACAGCCCCCCCCGCTTCGAGGTCGCCCGCGCCCGGCGTGGCGGCGGTCGGGAGCTCTTGGATTGCGCTTCTGACGACCGGGGGGACCATCGCGTCCCGAGTGGACTATGAGACCGGAGGTGTCCGACCCGTGAAAGAGGAGCGAGAGATCCTCGAGTTCTTTCCCGAGCTCGAGGAGTCGGGCCGAGTTCGGATCGTCCCGGTGTTCGACCGACTGAGCGAGGACCTCGTGCCCAGCGACTGGCAGGTGCTCGCGGAGAAGGTGGTCGCGACGTTCGCCGCCGGGGCCCAGGGGATCGTGGTCGCCCACGGCACCGACACGCTCGGCTTCACCTCGGCGGCACTGAGTTTCCTGTTGACCGACCTTCCCGGACCGGTGGTCCTCGTCGGGGCGCAGCGGTCGCCCGACCGCCCCTCTTCCGACGGGGCTTCCAACCTCCGCGCGGCGGTCGCGGTCGCTCACGATGCGCGGATTGGAGAGGTCGTGGTGGTGATGCACGCCGGACCTTCCGACGACCGGTTCGCGATCCACCGGGGCACGTGGGTGCGGAAGATGCACTCGAGCCGCAGGGATGCGTTCCGAAGTCGGAACGGGCCTCCGCTTGGCTTCGTGGAGGGCGGGAAGGTCGAGCTCCGACTCCCCGTTCGACCCCCGGCCCAGGGACCGCCGAGGGTGGACGGGAAGGTCGAAGCGCGCACGGCGTTGCTGTGGTTCTACCCGGGCCTCACCCCAGAGCGGGCGACCCAGTTCGCCGAAGGATGCCGCGGGGTGGTCCTCGCCGGCACGGGGCTCGGACACGTCGGCGCGGCGCACCTTCCGTGGATCCGCGCGGCGACCGAGCGCGGGGTCGTGATCGCGATGACGACGCAATGCCTCGAGGGGAACGTGGAACCGTACGTCTACGCGACGGGCCGGGACCTCCTGAGGGCCGGGGTCGTCTATCTCGGGGACCTTCTTCCCGAGACCGCCTATGCGAAGATGGTTTGGGCCCTCGGCCGAGCCTCCGACCCCAAGGAGGTGGCCCATCTCTTGACGGAGGACCGGGCCGGGGAGTTCCACGACCGGCACGACGCGAGGGAAACGGAGTGAAGGCCGGGCTCGAGGTCCACCAGCAGCTCGCGGTGGGCAAGTTGTTCTGCGCCTGCCCGGCGGAGCTGACCGAGGAGGTCACGGACGCGTTCTCCCGAACCCTTCGGGCCGCCGGCGGGGAAAGCCGGGCAGTCGACGTCGCTGCGGCCCTCGCGGCCTCGAAGGGGCTCATCTACCGCTACGAGGCGACATCGAGCTCCTGCCTGGTCGAGATGGACGAGGAGCCGCCGCATCCCCTCAACGAATCGGCCCTCGACACCGCCCTCCTCTTCGCACTCTTTGTGCACGCTCGCCCGGTCGACGAGATCGAGGTCATGCGCAAGATCGTGGTCGACGGGTCGAACACCACCGGATTCCAGCGAACGGCGCTCGTCGCCGTCGATGGGGTGCTCGAGGTCTCGGGTCGTCACATTTCGATCCCTACGGTCTGTCTCGAGGAGGATGCGGCCCGGAAGGTCCGGGAGTCGCCGGGCGAGGTGACGTATCGTCTGGACCGCCTCGGGATTCCCCTCATCGAGGTGGCTACGGGCCCGGAGATCGCGTCCGGACGAGAGGCTCGCGAGGTCGCCGAGGAGATCGGTGCGCTCCTTCGGGCCACCCGGAGGGTCCGTCGGGGGATTGGGACGGTTCGTGAGGACGTGAACGTCTCGATCGAGGGCGGGCACCGGATCGAGGTCAAGGGGGTTCAGGAGCTCCGTCGGATCCAGGAGTACGTCGAGCAGGAGGTCGCTCGACAGAAGTTCCTTTTGGAGCTCCGCGACGAGCTTTCCCAACGTCACGCGCACGTTCCTTCCGATCCTCCGCGGGACGTGACCGACCTGTTCCGGGACGTATCGACCGGCCCTCTCTCGGGAGCGGGACGGGGACGCCAGACCGTCCTCGCGGTCGCGCTGCCCGGCTTCGCCGGGCTCTTACGGTCTCCTCCGGGAACGGAAGAACGCCTCGGTCGAGAGCTGGCGGACCACGCCCGGTCCGTGGGACTTCGCGGGCTCCTGCATTCCGACGAGCTCCCCGCATCCGGCGTGAGCGAACCGATGGTGAAGGCCGTGCGCGAGAGGCTTTCCCTCGGGGACACGGACGCCTTCGTGCTCGTGACCGACCGTTCGCCCGAGCGCGCCGCCCTCGCTCTGCACCGGGTCCTCGAGCGGGCCCGCGCGGCCCTCGAAGGGGTCCCCGGGGAGACGCGGGACCCTCTCCCGGACGGACGGACCCGGTTCTCCCGTCCCTTGCCCGGTCGGGACCGGATGTACCCCGAGACCGACATCCCTCCGATCCGGATCACGGCCGAACGCCTCGAGCGATTGCGAAGCGCTCTTCCCGAGCGTCCCCAGGAGCTCGAGGAACGGCTCGCCCGGACCCATGGTCTCCCGCTCGAGGTGGTCCGCCAGCTCGTGTACGGGGACCTCGTGGGCCGGTTCGAAACGCTCGCCGGCCGGGGCCACGCCGCCGGCCTCGTGGCACGCCTGCTCACCCAGGATCTCGGGACCGTCCCCCGCTCGGAACCCGAAGCGCCGGCGTTCGAACCCTCCTTCGATACGCTCGACGCGCTCCTCGCGGCCACCGAGACGGGACGGATCGCGAAGGAGGGGGTCCCCCCGGTCCTGGCGGCGCTCGCGACGGGTGCCCCGAACGTGGAGGCCGCGATCGAACGCGCGGGTCTCTCGGGGTTCTCGCGGGAGGACCTCCTCTCCGTGGTGCGAAAGGTCGTGGAGAAGAACGGCGACATGGTCCGCTCTCGCGGGGACGCGGCATTCTCTCCCCTGATGGGGGACGTGATGCGCGAAGTACGCGGCCGACGGGACGGTCGCGAGGTCTCCGAGGCGCTCCATGCCGAGATCGCTCGCGTCCAAGGGCGAAAGGCCCCCTGACACTCCCGGAAGGTCCCCGATGGTTCCGCCCTTCCGAATCCCGACCCCGAGCTCGGCCCGACGGTCCCGCAGTGCGCGGGGACCGCTTCGCGTCGTGGTCACGGACGTCGATGGCACTCTCACCGACGTCGACCGACGTCTCGACCCTCAGGCGGTCGAGGTCGTCCGCGACCTCGAGCGGCGCGGCATTCCGGTCGCGCTCGCGACGGGGAACGTCCTCCCGATCGCGCTTGGCCTCTCTCGCTCGCTCGGTCTCTCCGGTCCGATCGTCGCCGAGAACGGGGGCCTCATCTATCATCGGAATGCCCAAGGCGAGGACGTGGTGGAGCGGCTCACCGACCGCTCTGTCGCGCTGGAAGCGTACCGGAGGCTCCGGAGGGCCGGTCTCCCCGTCCGACGGCTCTTCACGGACCGTTGGCGGGAGAGCGAGGTCGCGCTCGAGCCGACGGTCTCCGTCTCCGCGGTGAAGCGGGCGCTCGGGCGGAGCCCGGTGGACGTCGAGTCCACGGGGTACGCCCTTCACCTCATAGAAAAGGGAGGAGGGAAGCTTCCGGCCCTCGTCCGCGCGCTCTCCTACATCGGACGGACCCCGGCCGACTGCGTCATCCTGGGCGACGGGGACAACGATGTCGCGATGCTGCGCGCCGCCGGCTTCTCGGTGAGCTTCGCCTCGGGGAGCGCGCGGGCGCGTCGCGCCGCCCGGTACGTGACCCGCTCCGAGTATGCCGCCGGCTTCGTCGAAGGGCTTAAAGCGAGCGGAATCCTCGACTGACCCGTCCCACCGGGAGGGACGAAGCTTGCTCGTCGGACAGTGCGCTCGCTGCGGAACGCCCGCCACGCTCGGATGCACCGTGTGCGGTCGGACTTTCTGCCGGAACTGCCTCGACGCGGACGAACGGACCTGCTCGGACTGCCTCGACACGCAGAAGCACACGAGGAGCCCGATCGAGAACCGACCGCCTCCCTCGCGCCGCCTCCACCGCGGCGCTCCGCGCCCCGGGCGTCTTCAGTAATCGTACCCCGGAAGGACCAGCGGCGCCTTCGGGGACGCTCGACCGAGAAGCGCGAGCACCACTCCGAACGTTCCCGTGAACAGCCCGAACCCGAACGTGGCCCAGGCGTACGGGCCGAGGGTCGATGTGAACCGGTGGCCGTCGATGGTCATGCCCGCGCTTCCGGCCCAGTAGTGAAGGAGAAGGTTGAGGACGACCGCGAGCCCCCAGCCGAGGGCGATCAGGACTCCGGCCCCGATGAAGTAGCCCACGCGTTCGTCGCCGCCCGGGTCCATCGGAGGGACGGCCGGCGTCTCCTGGATGTCGACCACGAGACGCCCACTCCCGTTCCCCGTAAAGCGGTAGCGGGTTCCGCCCCCGACCCGGGCCGAGAGCGGACGGGAGACGGAGCTCCCGCGGGGACGGGGGGGCGTTCTCGCTACCCGGAATCGACGTCGAGGCTTCGGAGGACGAGTCGTTCCGCGTTGGGGTCGTTCGGGTCGCGCGAGGTCTCGATCTCGACCGGCGCCCCCGCGAGAACCGTGCCGGTCACGGCATGGGCCCACCGGTCCTTGAGCTCGGGGCCCGTGAGGTGCGAGCGGGCCCCGACCCAGAGCCGGATCCGGGTGACCCGGGCCGCCCGCTCGCGGTGAGCGACTTCCTCTGCCTTCCGGACGACGTCCCGGATCATCCCTTCTTCATGCATCGGACACCCCGCGGTCGCCCCCCGGTGCTTCCGTCTCCTCGGCGAGCTCCGCAAGGATGCGGTCGGTCGCCTCGCGCACGCCGTGGGCGACCGGGTGGCTCAGCCCCCCTCCGACCGCGAGCGTGTCGGCCTCGATGCCGTACACGACGAGGTGCCGGGGGAGGCACCCAAGACCTCTCCCCAGCGCCACCGCTTCCGCAAGCGAGAGCCCGTGGGTCGACGTGGCTGCGTGGAAGCCGGGGAGGAACCCATCCCCCGGCTCGAGGCGATGGACCGTCCCGGGGGGGGCTCCCGAGCGGACGGCGTCGATCACGAGGACTCGGTCCGCGTCGCGCCAGAGCTCGAGGAGGGCGATCCCGCCGCTCGTGCACTCCTCGACGCGGGCCTTCCCCACGAGGTGGGGACGGAGCGCCCGGGCGACCTCGAGCCCCGAACGGTCATCGCTCCGGTCGTCGTTGCCGAGGCCGATCACCAGCGGTAGCTGACTCGTCGTCGCCCGCGCTTCCTTGGAAGCGGGTTCGCTCATCCATGAAGGGCACTAACTTCGTTCGATATCCAACTTGAGGAAGTGTGTCGCGCAGCTGATGCACGGATCGTAGTTGCGCACCGCCTTCTCGCACGCGGCCGTGAGCGCCTCGTCGTCGAGAGCGAGCGAGCGTTCCACGAGGTGCCGGAGGTCGTCCTCGATCCGCTTCTGGTTCTGCGAGGTGGGCGCGACAATCCTCGCATCCTCGATGAGCCCGCCGGGAGCGATGCGGTAGCGGTGGTAGAGGATCCCGCGCGGAGCCTCGGTCACGGCCCCTCCGGTCACCGTCTTCGTGACCTCGGGGGGCTCGACCCACGACGGCTCGGGACGCTCGTACGCATCGATGATCCGCAGGGCCTCCTCGATCGCGTACACGGTCTCGATCGCGCGGACGATGACGCTCTTGTACGGGTTCCGCACGACGTTCTCGAGGCCGACGGACCGAGCGAGCTCGTCCGCGCGACCGGTGAGGTGGTCCCGGTTGAGCGCGTAGCGCGCGAGCGGGCCGACGTGGTAGCTCGTGCCGGCGCCCTTCTTCACCGACTGGAGGGCGTTGGCGTACGGCATGTGGACCTCCTCGAAGACGTCCTCCCACTTGTCCTGGGGGACGTTCAAGCCCCGGCTCGACACGAGGTTCCCCTCGCAGAACGGGTACTCCCGTTCGTGCCGCAGCGAGACGAACTCATAGTCCTCCTCGACCGGAGGGAACTGGAGGCTCGCGGCGAACGTCACGGTCTCCTCCGCGAGCTTCATCGCGCCCTCGAGCTGCGGGCGGAACTCCAAGAGCTCCCCCTTCGTCGGAGCGCGGTAGAAGCCTCCCACGCGGACGTTGATCGGGTGGATCTCGCGCCCGCCCAGGAGCGTCATGAGCGCGTTGCCGACCTTCTTGAGCGCGAGTCCGCGCTTCACCGCTTCCGGGTGGTCCTTTGCGAGCTGGAGAGCGTCCGGGTACCCCAGGAAGTCGGGCGCGTGCAGGAGGTAGATGTGGAGCGGGTGGCTCTCGATCCACTCGCCGCAGTAAAGGAGTCGTCGAAGGGCGCGGATCTGACCTCCGACCTTCATCCCGAGGGCGCGCTCCATCGCGTGCGTCGAGCTCATCTGATAGGCGACGGGGCAGATCCCGCAGATGCGGGCCGTGATGTCCGGCGCCTCGAGGTACGAGCGGCCGCGCAGGAACGCCTCGAAGAAGCGCGGTGGCTCGAAGATCCCGAGCTGGACGTCCTCGACCTTGTTGTCGTGGATCCGCACCTTCACGGACCCCTCTCCCTCCACGCGGGCGAGGTAATCGATGCCGATGGTTCGCTCGGTCATGGGGCCTTTCCCTCCCCGGCGGCCGCTTCGCTCGCGGCCTTGAAGGCGGGCGCGTTCGCGTTGAACGTCCGATAGAGCCGCATGACCCCGGGCGGGGCGACGCCGAGGAGCTCCAACTGGGCGGTGAGCGAAAGCGTGTTCGGCGTTCCCTGCGGACCGAAGCAGCCGTAGCAACCCCGGCGGAACGCGGGACAGATCGCGCCGCACCCGGCCTGCGTCACGGGGCCGAGACAGGGGATCCCCTCACCGACCATCACGCAGACCGTGCCGCGTCGCTTGCACTCGATGCAGACGCTCTCGTTCGGGAGGTTCGGTTGCCGCCCCTGCAGGAAGGCCGAGAGGGCCTCGAGGAGCTGGAACTTCGAGATCGGACAGCCGCGGAGCTCGAAATCGACCTTGACGTGCTCGGAGATCGCGGTGGAGGTCGCGAGGGTCGAGATGTACTCGGGTCGCGCGTACACGACGCGCGTGTACTCCTCGACGTTCGCGAAGTTCCGAAGCGCTTGGATCCCTCCCGCCGTGGCGCAGGCACCGATCGTCACGAGCGCCTTCGACTGCTCTCGGATCTCCTTGATCCGCTGAGCGTCGTGCGCCGTCGTCACCGACCCTTCCACGAGGGAGAGGTCGTAGGGTCCTTCGAGGACGGCGCTCGAGGCCTCCCGGAAGTCGGCGATGTCCACGGCCCCCGCGATCGCGAGGAGCTCGTCCTCGCAGTCGAGGATCGAGAGCTGGCAGCCGTCGCACGAGGCGAACTTCCACACCCCGAGCCGGGGCTTGCGAACCTCCGTCATCGGTCTAGACCTCCTTCACCGCAAGGAGCGGTGCGAGCGTCTTGTAGGGGAGCACGGGGCCGTCCCGGCAGACGAACGAGGGACCGTACTGGCAGTGACCGCAGAACCCGAAGGCGCACTTCATGTTCCTTTCCATCGAGAGCCAGATCGCCTCGCTCGGCACGCCCCGCTCGGCGAGCGCCTGGGCGGTGAGCTTCATCATGATCTCGGGGCCGCAGACGAACGCCGTCGTGTTCGCGGGGTCGAAGCGGGCGGCGGGGAGCCGCGTCGTGACGACCCCGACGTCCCCGTACCAGTCGCGTCCTGCGGCATCGACCGTCGTCTGGACCCGTAGGTCGCTCTTCGGGAGCCAGGTGCGGACTTCCTCGGCAAAGACGAGGTCCTTCGGGGTCCGGGCACCGTAGACGATCTCGATGCGGCCGAACGACTCGCGGTGGCGGAAGATGTCGTAGATCGTGGGCCGGAGGGGAGGGAGGCCGAGACCTCCCGCGACGATGACCAAGTCGCGTCCCCGCGCCGAGTCGAGCGGCCATCCCTGGCCGTACGGGCCCCGGATGCCCACGACGGCGCCGGGGGTGAGCGAGGCGAGCTTGTTCGTGATTTTCCCGACCGCGCGGACCGTGTGGACGAGCTCCTCGGGGTGGGCGGGGTCGCCGCTGATCGAGATCGCGGACTCGCCGACGCCGAAGACGTAGACCATGTTGAACTGGCCTCCCTTGAAGGAGAGCCGGTCGCCGGGGATCCGGGGCTCCATCCGGAGCGTCACCGTGTCGGGCGTCTCTTGCGTCCGAGCGCGGACGACGAACGGCCGCGGGGCGTACGGGTGCCCCGCCGGGACCCCGGTCCCGTGGGAGTGACCACCGAAGGCGCGGGCGTCAGTGACCATGGATGTCCAGAAGCTGGACCCGCGTGTTCTCGAGGCGCTCGGCGACCACGGGCAGGAACTTCATCAGGAACTCGTAGCCGAACGCCGGGTGGGCCGCGAGGGCGTATCGGGCCGCGGCCGCGTTGAGCGCGATCACCTTCGTTGGCTTCACCGCTCGCGCATCGAACCGCCAGCGGTACGGTGCGACCAGCCACGACCAACCGAGGATCTCGCCCGGCTCGATCGTTTCCACGGTGATCCCCGGGTGTTCGGCCGCCCCGATCTCGAGGGCGATCTTCCCCTCCAATACGAGGAAGAACTCCTCCGCGGGCCGTCCCTCGCGCACCATCACTTCGCCGACATCGTAGGTCCGCTCCTCGGCCTTCGCGACCATCGCGTGGACGAGGGTCGGGTCGATCCCGACAAAGAACGGGTGGCGCAGGACGCGGTCGGCGATGGCTTCACTTTGGGTTGCGGTCATTTCTTTCCCTCCGAGGTGGCCGCGCTTCTCATGGGGGCCGTCCGGATCGCCGCGACCTCCTCCGTGAGGTCGATCCCGACGGGGCACCACGTGATGCATCGACCGCAGCCGACGCATCCCGACGTGCCGAATTGATCGTGCCAGCCCGCCAGCTTGTGAGTGAGCCATTGGCGATACCGGGAGAGCTGGGACCTCCGGACCGCTTGGCCATGCATCTCCGTGAGGCCGAGGTTGAAGCACGAGTCCCACCGGCGCCACCGCTCGACCTTCTCCACGGAGAGGTCGGGGACCTCCTCCTGGTTCGAGCAGAAACAGGTGGGGCAGACCATCGTGCAGTTGGTGCACGCGAGGCAGCGCTTCGCCACGATCTCCCAGCGGGGATGCTCTAGGTTCTTGAGGAGCAGGTCGTGGATCCCCTCGGTGTCGAGCGTGCGCCCCATCGCGGCGGCGGCGCGTCCGACCACCGCCTGGGCCTTCGCGGGGTCGTCGGAGGCGGCGGGCTTGAGCGGAACGCCCGAGAGGACGGCGGCCCCTTCGGTCGACCCGACCTCCACGAGGAAGTAGTGACGGCTTCCGTCCAGGATCTCGGTGATCACGACGTCGGCGCCCTTCTGGACGCCGGGTCCCGTGCCCATCGAGACGCAGAAGCAGGTCCCGCCGGCCTGGCCGCACTGGACGGCGATGCGCAGGATCCGGCCCCGCCGGGCCGCGTATCCCGGGTCGACCACGGGCCCGCCCATGAAGACGCGGTCTTGGACTGCGACTCCGGCGAGCTCGCACGCCCGCATCCCGAGGAAGGCGAGGGGGGCTCCGTCGAGCGGCTCCGGCGTGACCACGAACGAATCCCCGTCACGGGCCGCGGTCCAGAGTCGCTCGCGGGGCGGATAGAGGAACTTCTTCCAGGAGAAGGGTCCGACCACGTAGCCGAACAGCGCGTCATCGTTCCGCCGCTCGATTCGGTACTTCCCCGCCTCCTGCCGGTCGGTCCATCCGATCGGGAGGTCGTCCACTCCCGAGATGTGATCGTAGACGATCGCCCCATCCCGGACGGTCGGTCCTACCACCTTGTACCCTTTCGCGCTCAGAGCGCGGAACAGCGAAGGGAAGTCGTTCCGTTCGAGGACCCGACGATCACCGACCTTCAGAGAATCCATAGTCTTGCCTAGGACGGCGTCCCCGCCTCTGTCGCGTGGCGAGAGGCTCTCGGGTGGTCATCTCTCTGTCGATGGGAGAGGCCACCCGGGCCGACCGGCACGCGGACACGACGGAAGCTCAACACCTTCCTCGGCGGGTCGGTATCAGTAGGGGCGGATGAACAGGCGGTCAAGCGACGTTGACGTGACGCCCGGAGCGAGGGAACCGTGCCGCGGGGCCGAAAGGTCGCTCGAGGTCGATCGCACGGACGGTTTCTTACGGGCAGGTTAGTTATCTTTTTATATAACCGATAGGGTACTTTTGTTGCAAAACCCGAGGTGGACCCATGAGCAACGAGATTCAACCGAGAGAGAGACCTGCCGACCCCTGGACCGAGATCGACCGCGCCTTCGACGCGATGGCCCGCCGGTTCGCGCAGTCGTTCGGGGTCGTCCCGTTCGAGACCGAGCTCGGCCTACGGGCGCCCCGTATGGACGTCACGGACGCGGGGACCGCCTACAAGGTGGTCGCTGAGATCCCGGGCATCCCGAAGGAGAAGCTGGACATCCGCGTGCGGGGCACGTCGGTCGAGATCCGCGGCGAGCACGGCGCGGAGACCGAAGAGAAGGGCGAACACTACCTTCAGCGCGAGCGGACCTACGCGGGCTACTACCGCGCGTTCGAACTGCCCGAGCCCGTGGTCGGTTCGGAGGCGAAGGCCACGGTGGCGGACGGGGTCCTCGAGCTCGAGCTTCCGAAGCAGAACCCCTCGCCCTCCGAGAACGAGGTCAAGATCGCCGTGAACTGACCGCGCGGAACCGTTCCCGCCCCGGGGGCATCCTCCCCCCGGGGCCCCCTTTTGTTTCGGCGGCTACCCGAAGCCCGGGATGGCCTTCCCATCCCGTCCCGTTCCGGGACGGAGGGGCGCCTTGCGGAGCTCCTTCGGACACTCGACCAGGCGCACGAGCGGTGCGGACTGGACGATGTACGCCGGAAGGCCCGTGTTCGGGTCGTTGCCGGCCCTCAGGATGTTCATGATCTCGAGCCGGATCTCGACCACCGAGCCGTCCTTGAGCTTCAGGCGGACCTTGCCGTCCCCCTCGATCACCGAGTAGTCGACGATCTCGGCGTTCGCGAGGTCGGGCGGAGGCCCTCCCGGTGCGCCCATCATCGGCGCCCCCGGGCGGCCGTGCGGGTCTTCAGGAGCGCGCGCGGGTCCTCGCCGCCGACCGTGAGCCCCAAGGAGACGCAGCTCCCGATCACCTGGTTCATCTTCTCATCCATGGTCCGACCGTGGAGGTCGTCCCCTTTCGCCTCCGCGATCCGCTTCACGGCCTCGAGGGAGACGTCCCCGACCGTCTCGGTCTTCGGCTTCCCCGACCCTTTCTCCTTCTTCGCTTCCTTGAGGAGGAGGGCCGCGACGGGCGGCCGTCCCACCACGAGGGTGAACTCCCGCGTGTTGGGGTCGACGCGGACGATCACCGGGACGCGCATCCCGGCGAACTCCTTCGTCTGCTCGTTGATCTTCGCGACGACCTGACCGACGTTGACTCCGAGGGGACCCAAAGCGGAGCCGAGCGTGGCCCCGGCCGCCGCCTTGCCTCCCTCGACCAGGATGCTCACTTCAATTGCCACTCTTCCCGCCTCCTCGCTCGAGCATGCGCACGTGGTCCCCGCGAACGGTGACCGGGATCGGAACGACCGCCTCGATGAGCTCGACCGTGATCTCCTCCTTCGCCTGGTCGATCTTCTTGACGCGGGCCTTCTCTCCCTTGAACGGCCCGCTGATGAGCTCGACGATCGCACCCTCGACGAACCCTTCGACCGTGATCTTCGGGACGAGGAGAGGCTCGACCTCCTTGAGGGTCGTCTCTCCCTCGACGAGTCCGCGGGCCTTGCGGATCCCCTTCAGCATCTCGCGGACCCCCTCGAAGCTCATCCCCTCCGCGAACACGTAGCCGCGCAGCGCGGACGGCACGAGGAGGGAGAAGACGACGTCCGGCTTCTCCTCGGCCCGCGCGAGCAGGGTGTCGGCGACCTCGCGCTCGTAGCCGCGAGAGGTCTTGATCGCGAGGACCGCCTGCCGGGCCACGCACGAGAGCGTGAGCCGGACCGGTGTGCCGCCCTCGTGGGTCGTCACGAAGAGTCGGACCTCGACCTGGTCCCCGTAGCGCACGCCGACCGGGGCGGTGATCGTGTAGGAGAGGGGGACGCCGGTGTTGGGCTCGAGGGGGACCGTGTAGTTCTCCTTCCGGGGGAACAGCTCGACCGTTCCCTTCTTCCCCGGCGGGGTCCAGGTCACGGGCCATTCTGCGCCCTCTCCCGCGTAGGTGGAGGTGTATCCCACCTCGACCGTGAGCCGGGCGGTGAGCGGCGTCGCGGCCCGGCTCGTAAGGACCGCGGAGAGCGTCGTTACGGTGCCGGCGGTCACATCCCGCGTGGTGTCGTCGGCCGCCTTGAGCGTCAGGACCGCTGTGGCTTCCGGAGGGGGCGGGGCCGGCGGTGCGGCCGGGGGCGTGGGCGGGGTGGGAGCGGCGTGGGTCTCGGGCTTCTTCGCCGGAGCCTCCGTCGGTACTCCCGAGAGGAGACCGATGCCCTCTTCGTTCCCTTCGTTCGCCATCGAACCTCCCCTCCCGGTTCCGCCGTCGGTCGACTCTTTAGAGACTCGCAAAGAAGTTCGACCAGAGCCAGGGACCGGCCTGCGTGAAGAAGATGTAGATCGCGAAGCCCACCAGGCCGATCAGGATCGCTCCGAGCCAGGTGACCTGGAGGACCTTCACGTATTCCTCGGAGGTCGGACGGCGCGCCATTCGAAGGATGCGGCCGTACTTTCCGTGGCCGACGTTGCGGAGCCGGCCGTCGAACCGGTCCTGTACTCGGCGCGCTCGGTCGAGGAATGCCATGGGGTTCCCTAGTGCACCACGTCGAGTTCCGGTCCCGGTTTCCGCACCGGTCCCGTTCCCTGCGACTCCCCGCCGAAAATCTGGGGGGATTTAACTCCGGTCACTACCAACATGACCCGGATCGTGCTCTGCATGGTCGGGTCGACGGCGGCTCCCCAGATGATCCGCGCGGTCGGGCTGATCGTCTTCTGGACGACCTCGGCGGCCTTCTGCGCCTCGCTGACCGTCATGTCCGGCCCGCCGGTGACGTTGATGAGCGCCCCCGTGGCCCCCGCGATGTCGACGTGGAGGAGCGGGGAGTTGATCGCCTCGAGGACGGCGTCCTCCGCCCGGTTGTCGCTCTCCGACTCCCCGATTCCGATCAAGGCGACGCCGCCGCCCTTCATGATCGTCCGCAGGTCGTTGAAGTCGAGGTTCACGAGGCCGGGGCGGGTGATGATCTCGGTGATCCCGCGGATCGCGCGGGCCAGGACCGAGTCGGCGACCTTGAACGCGGTCTGGATCGGAAGCCGCGGGACGAGCTCGAGGAGACGGTCGTTCGGGATGGTGATCACGGTGTCGACGACCGAGCGCAGGCGTTCGAGGCCCCACATCGCGTTCTCCTGGCGCACGAGGCCCTCGGAGGCGAACGGGAGCGTGCAGACAGCGATCGTGAGCGGGTTGCCACCGCCGGCGTCCTTGGCGCATTGCGCGATGACCGGGGCCGAACCCGTCCCCGTGCCTCCTCCGAGGCCGAGCGTGATGAACACCATGTCGGAGTTGCCGAGCGCTTTCTTGAGCTCGTCCTCCGCCTCGTGGGCCGCCTGCTCGCCGACCTGCGGGAGCGCTCCGGCCCCCAGGCCCCGAGTGAGCCTCCGCCCGAGCAGGATCTTTCGGGGGGAGTGGATCGCGAGGAGGTGCTGCGCGTCGGTGTTCGCGGCGATCATTTCGGCGCCCGCGAGCCCCTCCTCGGCGAGCCGGTTGATGGTGTTGCACCCGCCGCCCCCGCAGCCGATCACCTTGATGTTGGTCTTGAGCGACGCGAGGACCGCCTCGAGTTCGGCATCGTCGTTCGACGGCGGCGGCGCCTCGGGGGCCCGCTTCGGTTCTCCGGGAAGGTGAGATAGGATCTCTTGGGCCAACGGTCGCATCACTGCCGTTCCTCTCTCGGCCGGAGCATGGTCTTCATTATAAAGCGTTAGTGCGCACTCCTGAGGTGCCGGTGGAGTACAACGAGTGGGTCTCCCGCTACGACCGGATCCGTGCGGAGCTCGGATTCCCCTTTGAGCGGGAAGCGGCAGCCGCGGACCTGTTAGTGTCCCTGTTGCCGGCCTCGGCGCCTCTCGAACCGCTCGAGCGCCTGCGCCCGCTCGTGAACGGGCGTACCGCGGTCGTGGTCGGGTTGGCCCCGCGCACGCAACCGCCCCCCCTCTGGCGTCTTCCGGCGGGCGACCGGGCGCCGGCGCTCATCGCGGCGGACGGTGCCACCGAGACCTGCCTCGGCGCGGGCCTCATCCCGACGATCGTGGTCACCGACCTGGACGGACCCGTTCCCGCGGAGATCCTCGCGAACAGCCGGGGGGCCACGGTGGTGATCCACGCACATGGCGACAACCGTCCCGCTCTTCTCGAGTGGGTGGCCCAATTCCCGGGCGAGGTCGTGGGCTCTTGGGCCGGCCCCCCTCGGCCCCGGCTCCTTAACGTCGGAGGGTTCACGGACGGGGACCGGTCCGCCTACCTCGCGGACCACTTGGGCGCCGAGAGGATCCTTTTGTGGGGGTTCGACTTCCAGCACACCGCGCCCACTGACGTCGCCGCCCACGAGCTCAAGCTCGTGAAGCTCGCATGGGCCGAGCGGATGCTCGGCGAGCTCGCGCGCGACGGGAAGACCCCGCTCTACCTGTGGCGCCCCGATGGCCGCATCGTCCCCTATCCGTCGGCGAGGGACGAAGAGTCGACCGCGTAGACGATGTACTGACCGTTCTCGTAGAGCGGGACGAAGGCCGAGGAAGAGAACCAACCGATCGCCGCGGACGAAAGGGGGGTCGCGAGCTTCGAGGGGTCGAGGGCGACCCCCGTGGACATCACAGGGTCGATCGCGACCAGGTCGATCGGCCGGTCCGTGTACGGAGTGCCGCTACTTCGGAGCTCGGCGACGGCCGCGGACCAATTGGTGCCCGTGAAGAGCGCGGGCGTCGTGAACCACGTGGTCGGATTCCCGTCGAACCCGAAGATCATCGAGCTCAGCCGATGGTCCGTCGCGACGGTCCAGTTGGGGGGCGCGGCGATGCCGATCCACATCCACAGTGCGGCGTCCCCGTGCGTGAGTCCCTCCTCGAAGCCCCCGAAATCGTTCTGCGGGGGATAGACCACCGCAGCGTTCGTGCCCAGGAGGACCACCACCGCTACGCACGTGGCGAGGACGGCGCGTCGTCCGCCCCGGTCCCCGACACGAGAGACGAACCGGGCGAGACCGACCGCGACGAGAAGACCGATCGGGATCAACAGGTACTCGACGTGTCGGCCCGGAGAGAGGGTCGACGAGATTCCGGCGGCCGGGCTCCCCGGGAACGCGGGCGCCGCGATGGAGAGCAGGATCATCGCGGCCGCCGAGAGGCCGAGCGCTCCCACCCAGGTGAGCGCGAACGGTCCCAACCGCGCGGGCGAAAGCATCCGTCGGCTTCCCGCGCAAGCGATCCCCAGCACGAGGACAGGGGAGAACCAGAGGATCGCGACCGGGGTCGTCCACTGGCTCGTCCCGGGAACGGGGACGAACACCAGGACGAAGACCGCGGCGAAGATCACCACCGCGAGCGCCACCGCATCCCGCACGACGCTCCGGTCCGTGGGCAAACGCACCCAGACGCGGGTCGAACGGGGCCGCGATCGCCGCCAGCGGAGGAGAAGCGCCACGGCGAGAACGACCAGGAGGCCGGCCCCTTCGAACAGGGCGAACCCGACGTGGCTCCCGAGCGCGAAGTTGAGGACCTTCGAGACGAACGTAAAGGTGCCGTAGAACCAGAACGCGAACGTCGCGGTGAGGAACCCGCCAACGAACAGCAGCTCCCGGGTCGGGAAGCGTCGGCTCCAGAGGCCGGGCCGCCACAATTCGAGGAAGAAGATCCCGCCGAGCGCGCTCACGACGAAGAAGTAGGAGGAAAGGTGGTGCGTCAGAATCAGCGCCCCTCCGGTGAGGGAGAGCGGGAGGTACCAACGAACGTCCCGACGGCTCTCGACCAACATCCACAGCGCGCCGACGCACAGGAAGTCCCCGAGCGCGAGCGGCGCGGGGTGCGCGATCGAGAAGAGGCGGGGCATGACGAGGGAGGAGACCGCGGCCGCGAGGAGCGCGACCGTGTCGTGCGGGTAGAGCCGGCGGAAGAGAAGGAAGAGCGGGAACACGGAGAGCACGGCCACGACCGGAACGATCACCGTGAGAGCGGTGAACGAGTCGATTCCGAGCGCGCCCGCCCCTCCCCCGGCGAGTAGGTAGATGCCCGGGAAATCCGGGTACGCCGAACCCCAACCGGCGTACGCCGCTCCGTGGGGGATCGCCCCCGAGGAGACGAGGGCGGCGGTGAGGCGGTAGTACTCTCCCGTGTCCGAGCCGAACAGCGCGTAGGAGAGGAACGGCTCGAGAGCGAGGAAGACGAGAAGGAGGGAGAGACCCCCCAGGAAGAGGGCCGTCTCGGGGCGCATCGGTGGGCGGAGGTCGTCCGGCCCCGGTCCCCCCGGGTCTCCCGAGGCCGCCATCGGGTCCGCCGTAAGAGGGTGGTTTCCTATAGAGGTGCCCCCGGAGACGCGGGCCGCCAAAATCGCCGAGTTCCCGTCGCATATCCATAAATAGGAGGGGTTGGTGCGCCCGACTCGAGGGTTTCGAGATGGTGAGTGCCGCCCGGCAGAAAACCAAAGCAAAGAAGAAGAAGCCCGCCGCCCGCCCGGCGCCCGCGAAGAAGCACTCTCCTCCGGCGCCGAAGAAGGCCGCGCGCCCGGTGCGGAAGGCCGCCCCCCCCCGCCCCAAAACGACATCCGCCTCCTCGAAGTCTTCGACCCCGGCGGAGGTCGTGGAAGCCGAGCTCACGGTTCCCGCGCCCGACGGTCGTCGGCACGTCCTTTCCCTTTCCTTCGTGCGGGACGGGGACGAGTTCCTCGCGCGCCTCGAGACCGACGGTGGGCACATCACCGAGTTCAAGAACCGGTCGTTGGACCAGCTTCTGACGCTGGTCGCCGGTGAGCTCGAGGACCTGGTCGAATAGAATCGGCGGGTCCCCTAGCGGGCCCGGGGCGACGTTTTGGCTCCGGCGAAGAGACCCGTTTCGACAAGGTATCCATGGACGCCGGTGTCCTCTCCCCAGACCTCGACCAGCTCCACCGGGCTCTCCGCGAGCCAGCCCGCCGGATAGCTACGGACCACGCGGACCGAGAGGAGCTCGAGGCGCGGGAACCTCCGCCTCCGACCGAAGCGGCCGACCACGGTGACATGGTCCTCCCCGACCTCGAGCGCACGGGGGGCCGGGTAGAGGGTGTAGAGAGAGCCGAAGACGGCGAAGGCAACGAAGATCGCCGCGAACAAGAGCATCCCGTTCGCGAGGGCCGGGGCGCTCCCCCCGGGGGCTCCGCGGTCATAGAGAGCGAAGCCGGCGTAGATCGCGACGAGCGCGACCAGGAAGCAGATCGTCAGCCGAACCGCTCGCTGGGTCCCCGCCCCGTTCCTCCGTCGCCCGTGCGTCGCTCCCGTGCCGGCCGCGGCGGTCCGCTCGCGGGCCAAGTCGGCGGTCCCCATCGTGGTGGGTGCGGCCGCCCCAGCGGAATGGAGCCGGGGAATCCGGACGGCTCGGGACGCGGCCACGGAACCACCTCGATGCGAATCGACGGTCGTTCGACCACCTTAAAGCTACGGGCGGACGATGCGAGCGACATGGCGAGCCGAACCGAGTACCTTGTGATGCGCACGGAGCGACCGCGACAGTTCGTCAACATCACCGAGAAGGTGCGCGCGGTCGTGCGGACGAGCGGGGTCCGGGAGGGCCTCGCCCTCGTTTCCTCGATGCACATCACCGCGGCCGTCTACGTGAACGACAACGAATCCGGGCTCCTCCGGGACATCGAGGCGTGGGCGGACCGTCTCGCACCGCCCGGCGATTACCTCCACCACCGAACCGGGGAGACGAACGGGGACGCACACCTCAAGAACCTGCTCCTGGGGCACCAGGTGGTCCTTCCGGTGACGAAGGGCGACCTCGACCTCGGACCGTGGGAGCAGGTCTTCTACGCGGAGTTCGACGGGCAACGACCGAAGCGGGTCATCGTGAAGGTCGTGGGGGACGAGAGGTCCGGAACCTGAGGGGGATCGCGGGTCCGGGGAAGGTCGGAGCGTTCAGGTCTCGAGCGCGGAGTCGCTCTTCGAGCCCCCGCCCGTCGGATGGGGAAGGGGGGCGCTCGGGTCGACCAGCGGGACCTTCCGGGCGATCTCCCTCGCCATCGCCGAGCAGGACGAGGGCGGGACCGGGTGGGTCGTGTACCCCGGAAGAGCGAGGTCGTAGGTGACGACCTTCTTCTCGGCGATCGTCTCCCAGACCGCGCGGAAGACCCGGTCGGCCGCCGTCTTCTCCCCGATGTGCCGAAGGAGGAGCTCGAGGCAAAGGATCTCGGCGACGGGGTCGGCCTTGTCCTGCCCCGCGTACTTCGGGGCCGAACCGTGGACCGGCTCGAAGACCGCGAGCTCATCCCCGTAGAGCGCCCCCGGGGCGACGCCGAGTCCCCCCGCGAGACCGGCGCAGAGGTCCGACAGGATGTCCCCGAAGAGGTTCGTCGTCACGAGGACGTCGTACTCCTCGGGCTTCTTCGCGAGCTGCATGCACATGTTGTCGATCAGGCGCTCGTCCGACTCGATGTCGGGGTACTGGGGGGCCATCTCGCGGAAGGCGGTCTGGAACAGCCCGCCCGTCGTCTTCATGATGTTCGCCTTGTGGACGGCGGTCACTCGGTGCCGCCGCTCCCGCCGGGCGAGCTCGAAGGCGAAGCGGAGGATCCGGTCGGAGGCTTTGCGCGTCACCACCGCGACGGTCTCGGCCGCCGAGTGCTCCCGGTCGACCCAATGCTCGACGCCCGAGTAGAGGCCCTCGGTCGCCTCGCGGACCACGATCAAGTCGGTCTCGGGGAACCGTGTCCCCTCCCCGGCGATCGCCCGCGCCGGGCGGACCGAGGCGTAGAGGTCGAGCTGCTGACGGAGGGCGACGTTCACCGAACGGAATCCACTGCCGATCGGCGTGGTGATCGGCCCCTTGAGGGCGAGCCGGTTCTTCCGGATAGAGCGCAGCACCTCGTCGGGGAGAGGCGAGCCGGTGGCGGCGATCGCCCTCTCGCCGGCCTCCACGACCTCCCATTCGATCGGGACGCCGGTCGCCTCGGCGACGACGCGCGCGGCCTCTGTGACCTCCGGTCCGATCCCGTCCCCCGGAATCAACGTGACACGATGGACCATCGTTCGCTTCCCGGCCCCCGCCAGACGTGGGGGGATTTAAGGAATCGGCCGCGGCCGGGACGTCAAGCGCGGGGCCGGGACGGTGAGAGTTTCGAGAGGACCGAGCGAAGGATGCGGTCCCGAAGCGAGCTATCGTCGTTCACGGTCGACCAGACTGTCACCACGGCATCCCATGTCCTCTCGGAGATGTCGGCCACCTCGACGACCGGGGGAGGACGGGTCGGTGACGCGCCGGGGAGGTCGCCCGCGACCTCGGCGACGGCCGTCTCCACGACGGGGAGGGAGATCGTCTGGGGGAACGTCATGCGGACGCGGAACGACCGGGCCTCGCCCGGAAGCCGATGAAGGCTGAGCGCCGTGAGGGCGATGCCGTTCGGGAACTTGGCGAGACCGCCTCCATCCAGTTCGATCACCGTGTAGATGAGCCCGACGTCACGAATCGTCCCGGAGTAGCCCGGATACATCATCTCGTGAGGGTAGCTCGGGGCGAGCGCCCCATAGCTCACCGTGACGAACGACACCCGGTCGCCGGGGCGGTACGGGTCGGCCAGCACGATCAACAGCCCCGCGAAGACGTTCGCCAGCACGGTCTGGGCCGCAAGGCCGACGATGATGCCCGCGAAGGCGCTCCCGAGGAACAGCGATTCGGCCGAGACCCCGGCGAGGCTGAAGATGACGAGGATCGCCGCGATGGCGACCAGGATGTTGAAGAAGAGACGGACCGCGTGGCTCCGCGACGAGATCCCGCGACGCTCGAGGATCGCGTTCGACGCGCTCGTGAGCGACTGCGCCACGACGTAGGCGACGAGGCAGACGGCCCCTGCCTCGATGGCCAGGAAGAACGGGTGGGTGACCCCGCGCGAGGCGAAGAACTGGGCGTTGAACTCGTAGAGGAGGACGCACAGTCCCACGGCGAGGAGCCCGGAGAGAACCAGGTTCCTCAACAGGGCCCGAAGAGGGCGAGAGGATTGGGAGGTCGCCATCACCCCGCCGAACCATGGGTGAGGATAGCAGTTTTCATGCGCGGGAGGGTCGAGTAAACAGAATTCTTATATTCCATAGCAATGCACGGACCGATGCCGACCATCGCCCATTCTGAGGTCCTCGCCCAAAACTGGCTCCCGCCCGTGGTGCTCGGCCGTGCTCGTGAGGTCGACGCGGTCGTCCGTGCCCTCGACCCGCCCGTTCCCGCATCGCCGCCTCCGTGGATCGTTGCGGTGGCCGGCCCCCATGGGTCCGGGACCTCGACCGTGGCCCGTCGCGCGGCGCGCGAAGTTTCGGACCGGGTCCGGGCGGCACGAGGCGAGCCGTTCCCTCGGGTCCTCGCCGTGCGGACGCCGTTCCTGCGGGGGTCCCACGGGGTCGCGACGGCCCTCCTCCAGCAGATCGACGACGGCTTCGAGGGACGGGGGTTTCCCGTGCCCGAGGTGCTCGCCGGAGTGCTCCGCCGCCTTCGAAGGGAGTCGCGGCCGACCGTGGTCGTGCTCGACGACGTCGGTGTCGCGGGCCCCGACCTCGCCCCGGTCGTCAAGGCGTTCGCGAACCCGGACCCGTTCCTTCCCGAGGGAGCCGGGGCCCTCCCTCCTCTCTGGACGATCGTGGCCGGCACTCCGGAAGGAGTTCAGGGTTTCGTGCGGGCCCTCGGGGACCGCGTTCCCATCGGTCCGGTCGTGTCCGTGGGTCCGTACGAGCCGACCGTGCTTCGCTCGATTGTCCAGGACCGTGCCGAACGGACGCTGGGCGGCGCGGTCCCTCCGAGCCTCATCGACCGTGTCGTGGAGCGGACGATCGAGGAGGGCGGCGGGGCACGACGTGCGGTCGACCTGCTTCGCCGCGAGATCCTCGGCCTCACGGTCCACGAGACGAGGGACGGGCCTCCCCCCGCGCGGTGGCGAGGGATCTCGATCGAGCCGTGGGTCGTGCGCGCGATCGGGGTCGCCTCCGAAGGCCGGTCCGCCACGCTGGGCGAGGTGAAGCGGCTCGAAGCGATGCTCGCGCGAGCTCAGGGAGAGCGCCCGCTCCCGACGACCACGCTCTGGCGACGGATCGTCCGGCTCGAGCAGGCGGGGTACGTCCGGCGCGAGATCCGCACCGGAGGATGCGGTGGGACGCTCTCGGTCGTTCGGGTCCTCACACCGATCGACGAGTGGGTCACGACCGCTTGTCCACGGGGTAGTCGTCCAGGCTCTTCACCGTGGATCGGCCCCGACGCGGCTCCGGCGGAGGGGTGGAGTCCCGCGCGGGGGGAGTTCGCCCACCTTCCGACCGTCCCTTGAGCTGGCTCAAGACCATCTCGGCGAGCCGACGCGACCGAAGCGCCTGCTCGATCCGGTCGACCGGAGCGTTCCGCAGCGCTTCCCGGTCCGGGAACCCGGCCCGATACAGGAGCCGGGCACGGACCCGACCGATCCCCCGCAGGCGGACCAGGTCGAGCAGCTCCTCGCGCACGCCGTAGCGAATTCGGAACGAGAGGTCGTCGATGGGGCGGCCGACCCGCCGCTGGAACACGCTCGCAAGTCGCCCGGCGGCGAACAGGAGCCAGTCGGCGTCCTCGACCTTCGACCGGAGGTCCCCGGCACCAATCCCGAACCGTTGGGTGATCTCGACGATCGGCTCCTCGTTCACCCACGACTCGAGGACGCTCGCGGTCTTCAGGGTCGCGAGGAACACTTCGAGGTCGAGCTCGAGCGGCGGCTCTTCGGGCTTCACGAGGAGCTCCTCCGACTCGTCGGTGAACCGGGCGAGGAGGTCGGCCTCCTCTCCGCGACGCAAGAACAACGGTGGTAGGTCGGGAGTGGCCGAGACCGCCGCCAGCAGAGGGAAGACGCCCACTCCGATCGGGGCGCGAGCGAGGACGTTCTTGAGGACGATCGCGCTCAGCGGGTCGAGATAGAGCTCGCTCGTGAGCTCCCCGAACCGCGTCGCCCGGAGGACCTCGCCCGGCACCAGAAGTTCGTGGTCCTCGAGGAACCTGCGGACCGTCACGACGTGCCGGTGCAGCTCGGAAAGGGGCAGGGTGCGGCCGTAGAAGGTGGCCTCGAAGAACGTCTCGAGGTCCCGGTCGGTCGTGATCGCTCCGCTCGCCACGAGGGCGAGGAGATGCATCCGAAGCGCGGGCTCGGCGGCCAGTCGGCTCTGGATCGGTTCGGGCGGGGCCGAGAGGTAGCGGTCGAGGAGGCGTACCTCCTCCTCGGGTGTGCGCGCCACCAGGAGGGCCTCGCCCACCGGGTCGAAGCGCGGACGGCCGGCGCGGCCGAGCATCTGGTGGACCTCCATCACGGGGATCGGAGTCTGGAGCCCGAGCCGGTCGTCGTAGCGGGTGGTGTCTCGGACGATGACGCGTCGCGCCGGGAGGTTGATCCCGGCCGCGAGGGTCGGTGTGGCGACCAGCGCCTTCAACGCCCGGTCCCGGAACGCGTGCTCCACGACCCTGCGCTCGGGGTTCGTGAGCGAGGCGTTGTGGAACGCGACCCCGTTCGGAAGGAGGGCGCTCAGTCGTCGGATCCCCTCGGTCTCCTCGTCCGAGATCGTGGAGAGCTCGGCCGCCGCGGCCTTCGCTCGCGTGCGGTCGTCGGGAGCCAGCAGGCCCCGGACGGTGGGGATGAGCGCCTCCGCGAGCTGCTCGCTGGCCTTCCGGCTGTTCACGAAGACGAGCGCCTGGCCCCCCTCCTGCACGACGGTCCGCACCAGCCGGGGCACCGCTTCGCCCGGCGAGGAGATCTCCCGCACGGAGAGGTCGGTGAACGTGATCCTCCCGTCGAAATAGACCCCCAGCTTGAGCGGGACCGGCCGGAACTCGGAGGTGATGTGACGCGCGCCGAGCCAGTCGGCCACATCCTCGGAGTTCGCTATGGTGGCGGAGAGCGCCACGATCTGAAGGTCCGGGTAGTTGCGACGCAATCGGGTGAGGCTCACCTCGAGCGTCGGGCCTCGGTCGGGGTCCCGGAGGAGATGGACCTCGTCCGCCACGACCACCCCGAGCCGGTCGAGCCAGGGGCTTCCGCGGCGCAGTAGCCCATCCGCCTTCTCGCTCGTCGCAACGAGCACGTCGAGCTTCTCGAGCTTCTCGGCCGGGAGGTCAAAGTCCCCGATCGAAATCCCGACCTTGACGCCCAGCTCCTCGAACTTCGACAGTTCTTCGACCTTCTCCTGAGCCAGCGCTCGCAGTGGGACGAGGTAGAGCCCCGTCCGGCCCTGCCGCGCCGCCCTCAGAAGGGCGAGGTACGCCACGAGGGACTTCCCGCTCGCCGTGGGGCACGCGAGGAGGAGACTCTCCCCCGCAAGGACCGGCGCGAGAGCCTCGGCCTGCGGCGGGTACAGGGAGGAGATGCCATCGGCCGCGAGGATCCGTTGAAGGGCCGGGTCGATCGCGGTCTCGGAAAGCGGGACCGAGGTCCCCCCCCGTTGTGCTCCCGACGGGGGACGCGGCGACGGATGCTTTCTCGACGGCACGGACCGGCGGGAGCCGAGTTCGCTACAAAGGGTTTCGTCCGGTCGGCGCCGGAAGGAGGTTCCGTGCGAGCAGCAGTTCCTGGATCTCGGTCGTGCCCTCCACGATGGGGAACACCCGAGCGTCCCGAAGGAGCCGCTGCGCCGGGGCGTCGGACCGGGTCCCCTCGGCGCCGGTGACGTCGACGGCCACCGAGGCGATGTGGAACGCTGCGCGAGAGGCAACGAGCTTCGCGACCGAGGCCTCGATCGCGTACGGGGAACCGTCATCCTTCGCCCCCGCCGCCCGGGCCACGAGCGCCCTCGCGGAGGAAAGGTCCGCGAACGCCCGGGCCAGGAGGGTCCTCTTCCATTCCGCGTCGTCCGCAGCGACCGCGCGTTGCATCTCGGCGAAGGCGCTCTCGGCCACACCGAGGGCGCAGCTCGCGATCCCGACGCGGCCCCCCTGGAGCGAACCGAGCGCGACCCGCAAGCCGACCCCTTCGGGCCCCAGGAGAGACTCCCGCGGGAGCCGGACGTCGTCGAGGAGGATCTCGGCGGTCTCGCTCCCCCGGAGCCCGAGCTTGTCGAACCTCTGCGCGACCGAGAACCCCGGGGTCGCCGGCGGTACGATGAACGCCGAGATCCCCTTGTGCCCGAGCGATGGGTCGGACGTGGCGAACAGAAGGATCGTACCGGCGCTCACCGCATTCGAGATGAACGTCTTGGTTCCCCGGAGACGGAACCCGGCGTCCTCCCGCACGTACCGGGTGGAGAGCCTCGCCGTGTCCGAACCGGCGTTCGGTTCGGTGAGGGCGAACGCGCCGACCACCTCCCCCCGGGCGAGGGGTCGAAGGAACCGCTCCCGCTGCGCGTCCGTGCCCCAGACGAGGATCGGCGTCGCGCAGACGGAGAGGTGGACGGCGAGGACCACACCCACGGCGGCGCTCGCGCGCGAAATCTCTTCGAGGACGGCGACCGTCGAACGGGCGTCGCCTCCGCTGCCGTCCCACGTGGAGGGGATCGAAAGGCCGAGGAACCCCTCGTTCGCGAGGTCCCGGAAGAGCTCCGGGGGGATTCGGTCCTCCCGGTCGATCTGCTCCGCGATCGGAGAGATCGAGCGGGCGGCGAACGCTCGAGCCCGCTCGCGCCAGCCCGCGGCGTCGGTCGGGAGGTCACCTCGCATCCCCCGGGCCAGCACGACGAATGCTTAAGGCGTGGCGCCGGGTCTCCGTTCGTGCCCCGCGGGAGGGGACGATGACCGGCGTTCCGACACCGAAGGACCGGTTCACCTCCCTCGACACGCTCGCGCTCGTGCGCGAGGTGCGGGCCCTCCGGCACGCCCGGGTCGACAAGGTGTTCGACCTCCCGGGGGGCGGCTGGTCGCTCGTGTTCCGCGTCCCGCGGGAGGGCCGCCGGGAGCTGCTGCTCGTGCCCGGACGGTTCGCGGCCCTGCTTTCCGAGAGCATTTCCCACGCGGAGGAGCTCTCCCCTCTCGCGCGGGAGCTCCGCCGCTTGCTCGAGGGAGCGGTCCTCGAGGACGTTGCCGACCCGCGCGGAGAGCGGTTCCTCGAGGTCGTGCTGCGCCGCTCGGACGTTCCCGAGGCGACCATAGTGGCGCTCGAGATGTTCGGCGCGGGAAACCTCGTTGTCGTCCGGGGAAGCACGATCGCGGCCGTGGCCCAGACGCGACGTTGGGCGCACCGGACCGTGGCGGTCGGGGCGCCGTACGCCCGGCCTCCGACCCGGACGGACCCGTGGACCATCGGGACGGCGGAGATCGAGGCCGAGCTCTTTCGGTCCCGGACCGACCTTGCGAGCACCCTCGCCGCTCGGCTTGCCCTCGGCGGACCGCTTGCCGAGGAGGTGATTGCCCGGGGAGGATGGGACGGCGCCGCGGCCGCCGCGCCCGAGGCGGACCGTCTCGCTTCCGAGCTACACCGAGTCCTGGGAGGGCTCCTCCAGGAGGTCGGAGACCGCCCTTCGGGGTTCCTCTACCTCAAGGACCGCGTCGCGGTGGATGCGACCCCGTACGCCTCGCACCGGTGGCGCGGAGTCGCCGACGTCGAGGAGGTGACCCGACCGTCCTTCTCTCAGGCGGCCGCCGAGTACTTCCCGTCCCTCGTGGCCGCTCCGGTTTCGGCCGAGGAGACTGAGCGCACGCGGGGTTTGAAGGAGCTCGAGCACCAGCTCGAGCGGCAACGAGCCGCCGTCCTCGAGCTCGAGCGCCGGGCACAGGAGCTGAAGGCCGACGCCTCGGCCGTGTTCGACCACTACGCGGAGGCGGAGAAGATTCTCGCGGACGCCGACCGTCGCGCAAGGGTCGGTCCGAGCGTGGAGGCCCGTCTGGGCGAACGGACCGTTTCCCTCGCGATCGGAGAGAGCCCTCGGACGACCGCTCAGCGCCTGTTCGAGGAGGCGAAGCGGTTCCAGGCCAAGCTTCGCGGGGCGGTCAGTGCGACCGCCGACGCCGAGGCGAAGCTGGCGAAGCTTGCGCAGCGGACGGAGGCCGCACCCGCCCCGACGCCGAGCGGGTCCGTGCTTTCGCCGGGCCCCCGTCGCCAACGGGTCCACTGGTTCGAACGGTACCGCTGGTTCGTGAGCTCCGAAAAGGGCGTCGTCATCGCCGGCCGGGACGCCTCGTCGAACGACCTGGTCGTCCGTCGCAACCTCAAGGACGGGGATTTCTACGTCCATGCGGACCTCCACGGGGCCGCGAGTGTCGTCGTGAAGCACGCCGCGCCGGAGGAGACCCCGCTCAGTGACGTCACCCTGCACGAGGCCGGGCAGTGGGCGGTCGCGTTCTCCAAGGCCTGGCGGGCGGGCCTTGCGTCGGCCGAGGCGTTCTGGGTCGAGAGCGAGCAGGTCTCGAAGAAGGCGGCGAGCGGGGAGTTCGTAGCGCGCGGTGCCTGGGTGATCCACGGTACGAAGCACGTGATGCGAGACTTACCGCTCGAGCTGGCGATCGGGAGGATTCGGTACGAGGGGGACGAGCGATGGACCGTCGCTCCTCCCTCCGCCGTTCAGGCGCTCGGCGAGGTCCGGTTCCTTCTCACTCCCGGCGAGGAGCGAGAGCGAGGGGAGCGCGAGGTCGAGCTCTCGAAAGAGCTCGGCCTCCCGCGACCGCTGCTCCAGGGCCTGCTACCGGCGGGCGGTCTTTCGGTCCGGCGGCCGTAGACCCGCTGGACCTCCGCGGCGGCGAAGGCGTCGCCGGGAAGCCGCCAGGTCTTCCCTCGGGCCCGGAGGCCCACGATGTCGAGCGCGGTCCCGTCGACCGTGACGTGACCGCCCACCTCGAACAAGGTCGTCGGGGGCACGACGAGCCGATTCGCCCGCGTGAACCGTCCCTCGATGATGGACACAGGGACGACCGCGCCCTCGTCGCGGACGACCCACAACGTCTCGACCTCGTCCGTCAGCGCCCCCCGCACCCGGTCTCCCGTTCGGGTGTCGATCCGTCGGACCCGGAGCGGCTCGTCCGACCCCGGGACCGCGGACCCGACCCAGATCCGGACGTGCGCGGGGAGCTCAACACGGGAGCGCACCGAGGTCCCCCCCGCCGAGACGATCTGTGCGACCTCGATACGCTCGGGGGGTCGCGATTCGAACCGGTGGGTCCACTGGCACACCCGACAGCGCGCGGTCCCCTGCACGGGACCCGAACCTGCCCGTCGAGTCGGGTCCATCCGCAAGATGCGGTGCGGGGTGAGGCCGTCGCACATCTCGCAGAAGAGCGTCGCGGCGAACAGGCGAGGTGCGGCACCTCGCCCGCCGGGCGTTGCGGCCGCGCCGGGTTCGACCATCGGAACGCGACATTCGCACGAAGGTTTGAGGGTTCCCTGGCCGGGGCCAAGCGGGTCGTCGGGTCAGACCGGCTTACGGAGAGCGCCGAAGAGCTTCCGGGGCCCCACGAGGACCCAGGGCCGTATCTCATGGCGCCGGGCGAAGTCAAAGAACGCGTACGACGCGTCGATGTCGTCGGAGAGGAGCCAGCCACCGGGCACGAGGGCGGTCCACGCCTCCCGGTACTCGAACGCCTGCCACGGGTAACTGTGGTCACTATCGTGCAGGAAGACGTCGAGCGAGCCGGCCGACCGGATCGTCCCGCGCAGCACGGCGGCCCGGCCCCGCGCGGGGAGGGCGACGAACTGCCAGCGGTGGACGGCCGCGGACCGCCTCGCGAGGGCGCCGGCGTCCGGGAAGATATCGACGCTCCAGAGCCGACCGTCCCCGTTCTCCTCGAGGGCGTCCAGGATGATCCGCGTGGAGGCCCCGTCGGCGACCCCGGTCTCGAAGAACCGCGTGGGCCGGACGGACCGGGTGAACCCCCACAGGAACCGCTGCGCCGCCGGGTCGATCGGCCAGGACGTCGAGAACCTTTCGGCCTTGAGCTCGGGGAGCTCCGCCGGCACCTCCGCGCTCCCCGGCCCGAGCATACCTTTCAGTAGGACCGCCGGGTCCATCGATGCCTCAACGGCGAGACCAAGGTACTCCGAACGGGTGGGTGTCCAGAGGGAACGGAGCGTGATCCGGGCAAGGCCCCGGAGGGATCCCGTCAGGCGCGACCTGAGTTCCTCGATCAATCCCGCACCTTCGGTTCTCTGACCCGGCTTGCGGTCCGCTCTCCTCAGCGCAGCGTGAACTTCTCCGCGTCCCGGAAGATCGACGGTAACGCGTCCTCCACGCGGAAGCGGCAACGGACGCCGAGGGTCCGTTCCGTCTGAGTTCGGTCGACCGCGAACCCGGGTTCGACGAGCTCGATTCCCTCACGGGGGTTGGGCACGAGGTCGACGCGAACGGGCGCGGCCGCGGGCCGGAACCGGGCGAACTCGCGGCGGACCAGCTCCGCGACCTCGAGGACGGAAAGTGCCTCGCCGCTCGCGCTGCTGAACGTCGTCGCGGCCGCTCGCAAGCCCGGCCGAAGCAGAAAACGTACGGTCGCTTCCCAATGCGCGATGTCGTCCTCGAAATGGATGAAGTCCCTTCGCTGGGTCCCGGGGGCGTTCACCGTGAGCCGTCCCGTAGGGGCCTGGCGGGCGAAGAGCTGGATCACGTTTCCCTTCGCAATGTAGCGGCCCTCGGCCCGGTAGCCTCCGTAGACGTTGCTCTGTCGAACGATGGCGACGGGCACGACCCCCTCGCGACCGAGGGCGGCGACGAGCTCCTCGCCGGCCGCCTTCTGGCGGGCGTACTCGTGCGTGGGCCGGGCCGGGGTGGACTCCAGCACGGGCAGCTGCTGGGGGGCACCCACGACCGCGAAGCTGCTCGCGAACGCGATGGGGATGCGCCGCTCCCGGCACATGGCGACCAACCTTGCGGTCCCGCCGACGTTGCTGCGCGCGGTGCCTTGCGGATCCTTGGCGCAGACCATGACGCCGGAAACGGCCGCAAGATGGAGGATCACGTCGCAGTCCGAGAGGAGGGCAAGACCGGTGTCGCTCTCGAAATCGTCCCGCGCCACGGGCCACTCGCGGTAGGTCGCTTCGACCGGCCCCGTGCGGTTGTCGATCAGCCGAAGGTCGTACTGTCGGGACGCGAGGAGCGGGATGAGCGCGCCGCCGATGTAGCCCGACGCGCCCGTGACACCGACCCTCACCATCGCGGGCGTTCCAGCCTCGGGCCGCAATAACTCTTGGCGTGAGGACAGGCCCCCGCGGGAGGTCTCCCGCTCCGGCGCGTACGGACGCGACGCGGTCGCCGCTGCGCGCGAGAGGGTTCCCCGAGAAACCAAGCTTGAATACTCCTGCCGACGTCCGCGCCCCGGGAGAGCGGGGCGGCCCACGAACGGGAGCCCCCTCGGGTCGAAGGCCGGGTCGGTCGATGAGGAGCTCGGTGCTGATCACCTGCTACCGCCGACGACAGTACCTGGAGCACGCCGTCGCCTCGGCCCTCGCGGACGGCGCCGACGAGGTCGTTGTCGTCAAGGATTGGGGCGACCCGGCGGTCGACGCGGGGCTCGAGAAGCGCGGAGTGAAGGTCATCACGGAGGACATCGCCGTGGTCGGCGCGATGATGGCCCGCGGGCTCGCCGAGTGCACCGGCGAATCGGTCTCCTTCCTCGACGACGACGACATGTTCACCCCCGGCAAGATGGCGGCCGTCCGGCAGGCGTTCGAGGCCGATCCGGACCTGGTGCTGTTCCGGAACGGATGGACCGAGGTCGGCACGGACGGAGCCCCGTACCCGGACCGCCACCTGGCCCAACCGGACCAAATGCGCTCGTTCCTCACGAACGAGATCGATGAGGCCACCTTCCGGTGGATCACCGAAAAGCGGGCGTACGGGACGCTGAGCACGCAGACGGTCCGCCGCCGCGACCTCCAAGCGAAGGAAGCCGACCTTCGGCGCATCGAATGCGCGACGGACGTGAGCATGGCGATCCTGATGATGGACCGGCCCGGGCGCCACCGGTTCGACCCGCGGCCGTTAACCGTCCGGCGCGTCGGGTCGGGTCTGCGATTTGCGCACCCTGTCCATTCCGGAGCCCACCGTCGGACCTTCACGGCCCTCCGGAACGGGTCCACGGGCCGAGCCGCGCGACGGTATGCCGAGATGAACCTCCAGTGGGGGCGCCTCGAACGCCTCCTCGGGAGACCCCGCGTGGTGATCCTGGAACAATGGACCGACCTCGCGGCCCGCCGACGCCATGCCCTCGACGCGGCGTTCGTCCAGGCGTCGTTGAGGACCGCGTGCCGGTTCGCGCTCCCGCGCACCACGGAAAAGCTGACGAATCCCGAACGACGCGCCTGAGCGCCCGCGTCGAGTCGGGACGGCGATACTCGCCCCTCCACCAGGGACGGCGGTGCGCCCCTCGAGGTCGGGTCCGGGGAAGCGGATGTCGTAGATGAACGCCTGCGGAAAGAGGAGCGAGTTCCGGGAATCGAGGGGGGAACGGTTCCGCGAGGGGGTCTCGATCACCGGCAATCCGAACGCGACTTCCCACCGGCCCGGTTCGACGCGCTCGAGCAGAGCGAGGGTCGCCCCGAACGCCGCAAGGTCGACCGGCTGTCGGGCGACGACGCGAACTGTCCGGTCGACGGGGACGCTCGGGCGTCCCGGGAGGAGCCACCGGTCCCCCGGTGCGGAACTCGGACCTTCCCGGCCCGGGCCGGAGCCTCCCTTCTGCACCACGTACCGCTCCGAACGACGAGCTCGCCTCCGGCGGGGGATCATTCCATCCCCGGGGGAGCCCGGTCCGCCGGCTGACGTCGGTCCGTGTCCCACGGTATGCGTCCGACCGTCGCAGACCCGACGTCCTTCCGGTCGCTCGACCCTTGGAGCATCTGCGCGGCGGAGGTCCGCGCTCTACGGGGCGGTCGCTCGGCCCAGGGCCGAATCGTAGATGGCGAGCAGCCGTTCCACATGGCGCTCCGTGGAGAACTCGTCCTGCACCCAGGTTCGGCCCGCCAAGGCGACCTGGCGCGCCTCGTCGTACCGGTCCATCCCGAGGACCAGCGCGGCCGCCAGAGCCGTGGCGTCGCCGGGCGGGACGACCGTGCCAAACTCCCCGACCGTCTCCGGCAAGCCGCCCGTCTGGGTCACGATCACCGGGACCCCGCGCGCGAGGGCTTCGATCGATGAGTTCCCGAGATTCTCCCATGGCAGAGAGGGGACGGCGAGCAGGTGGATGCTATCGAACCAGCGGTCGCGGTCGGTCACCCAGCCGTCGACCGAGACTCCGTCCATGTTCGGGATCGAGATCGGGCCGGACCCCGCGAACCGCAGGCGGACATCGGGTCGGCTGGTCCGCACCTTCGCGAACGCCTCCAACAGGACCTCGACGCCCTTCTGCCGCTCGAATCGTCCCAGGAATCCGATCGTGAACGGACCGGACGGCATTCGGGCCGGCTCGGCGGGGACGGGAATCATGGGTCGCAGGAGACGAGTAGGACGGTAGCCGAGGTTCTCGAAGATGGCCTGCGTGGCGTGGCTGACGCAGACGAACGACCGGACGTGGGGTTTCACATGCGTGTCGAAGTAGTGACGCTTGGCGAGGTTCAGCGGGAGGCCGACCCCGACCTCACAGCCGGTCAACTGGCATCGGGGAAGGATCCCTCCGGGACACGCCGTGCCGTCGGGAAGGGTCAGCGTCGCGACGGGGCAGACCAGCTCGGCGTCGTGCGCCGTGAAGACGATCGGTTCGGACCGCGCCCCGAGCCAGAGGGCGAGCGCCGGGAAGCCCGCGTGGAAACGGTGGAGGTGAAGGATGTCGGGCTTCGCCTCGGCTGCGACCTCGTCGAGCCATCGCGTGAGGGGACCTCCGTCGGAGAAGCCGGCGACCGCTTGCCGGGTCGGGGAGCGGGGAACACGATACGCACGAACGGGGCCGAGATCTTCTGGCACTGGGTCCGTGACGATCGCCGCGGTGACGTTGTGATGCCCTCGCGCATCGAGGGCCTGCGAGACCCGTCGCACGTACACTTGCGCGCCGCCGCCGGCGGGTCCGTCCCAGCCGTCCAAGCGAAGGATGTTCACCGGTGCGCCCTCCCGGATCGGGGCGAGCTGTCGACGCCCGGATCCATGCAGTCGGTCGACATGGGGGTATGGGACGGGGAATCACGCGAGTCGGTCTTAAGGGCTCGTTCGCGCGCGTTCCAGGTGCGCCCGGGAGGGCTCCCAGCATGGACCCGCTCCCGGTGACGTCAACGCAGTCGCACCCGAGGATTCCCTTCCCTGCCCACGGCGAAGGATTAATGCCCGGGACCCGGGTCTAGCCGCCGGGCGATTGAGTGCGGATCGTGCTCCCGATGCTCCGGTACCTGCCGGCGGTGGGCGGTGCCACCCGACTGGTCCAGCTTCTGGCGGAGGGGTCGGCGGCCCGCGGACATTCGGTCACGGTGGTCACCCAGTCGGAACCCAACGCCCCGGCCGAGGAGACGATCGCGGGCGTGCGCGTGCTCCGGATCGGGATGCGCCACGTCGGCGGGTTTCGGATCCCGAAAGGGTACCTCCGGCTCCTGAGGTCCCTCGACGCGGACGTCCTGCACCAGAACGGCAACCGGATCTGGAACGTCGACTACTACCTGCCGTTCGCCAACTCCTTCGATTGGCCCCAGGTGATCATGCCGATGGGGTTCTACCACTACTGGATGCGTCGCGGGTTCGTTCGGTGGCTCTACTATGACCGATACCTCCCCGGCCGACTTCGGGCGTTTGACGGATACATCGCCCTCACCGAAGGGGAGCGCGACCAGGTCGTCGGGTGGAAGTACCCCGCCGACCGGATTCGTGTGATCCCGGTCGGGATCGACCTCAGCGAGTTCGAGCGGCCTCCCGAGAACTCCGCGGCGCTCCGCGAACACTGGGACCTATCGACGCCCCACGTCGCGGTCTACGTCGGGGGTCTCTACGACAACAAACGGGTCGACCGTCTCGTCCGCGCGGTCGCGGCTACGAAGGGGCAGTGGGGCCTCGTCGTCGTGGGAACGGATGTTCCGGGGACGTCCTACGACCGCGTCCACTGCGAGGTGTTGGCCCGGGAGCTCTCGGCTCCGGTGCGGTTCCTCGGGGTCGTTCCCCGGACCACTCTCGTCGCGTCGCTCTTCGCCGCGGATGCCTACGTCCAAGGAAGTGAGTTCGAGGGGTTCGGGATCGGACTTCTCGAAGCGATGGCGGCCGGCCGACCGTTCGTCTCCTTCGACGCGGGCGCCGCCCGGGAGCTCAGTCGAACGGGAGCGGGGTTGTGCGTTCGCACAGAGGAGGAGATGGCCCGTGCGCTTGCCACCCTCCCCGAGAGGGGGGAGGAGATGGGCCGAACGGGGCGCGCGTCGGTCCGCGAGTATTCCGAAGCGCGGATGGTCGACCGCGTGCTCGAGCTTTACCACGCGGTCGTGCGCACGGTCCCGTAGGTCGCGAGGGGGTGGCGACACCGTTGGTGGGCGACATGGCGGACGCGCGGTCTGCTTGCCTTGCCCCCGCGGGCTCGCGCTAGTCCACCGCGACCCCGATGGCGTCCCAGCCCGTCGGCGTATTGAGATGGGCCGAGAGCACGGTCGAACTCGTGGGACCTACCGTGGAGAATGTCCCGTAGCCGGTGCCATCCTCGAACGGGCCGGACGTGCCCGCACCCGTGTTGAGCAGTGTCTCTCCGGAGGCGGCCGTGAACGGTGCGCTCACTCCTCGCCCTGCGACTCCCAGGACGCAGAGGTCCCCGGTATGCTCGGTCGGCAGTGAGACCGAGGCGACCGCCCCCGTACCGATGGATTGGCGCTCACCGTCGATCGCCTCGTCCACGGCGCCAGCGACGACCACGACAGCGACCGACCCTCCCTGAGGTGTCCTCCCTCCGATAAAGGTGACAGAGACCGTGAGGCTGGAGACACTCTCGGCCACCGCAGTGACATAGAGCGATTCCGTATGGTTGAGCTCTAGCGCCGTCGTCGTAACCAAGGCGTAGCTATCCCCGACCGAGTCGTTCACCCACTGTGGCTCTCCTCCCCCGACGAGGGCGTTCACGTAACTTACGAACACGAAGACGAGGCTGTCGGCCGGGACGCGCACCGGGGACGGTTGTATGGTCGGTGTATTGTTGACCGCTCCGGCAAAGCTCGCGACGCTGAGGCTGGGAGAGCAACCGGAGGAGGGGCATCCGGTCGAGGAGGACGTCGACCCCCAATACGCCAGGACGAGCACGGCGGCCACGACCACGATCACGGCGACGCCGATCGCGATCGCCATCGTTCGCAGGTTCGCGGGCTTCGGGGCAGTTCCTCCCATCGGTGGCCCCTCGGGGACGGGCGCATGCTGGTCACGAACGTTAAGACTAGCGAGACCCCGGACCATGAGGTCCGTCGGGCACTCGTGACGAGGGGGTGCGGCCGTATCGATGGGGGCCCCGATTCGTCGGGACCGCTTGCCGCCTTACGGCGAATGGGGCTGCCCGAATTTGAATCGGGGTCCCGAGCTCCCAAAGCTCGAAGGATGGACCAGTAGAGCGGACCGAGGTTCGTGCCTCCAATCCGTAGCTACCCCACAGCCCCGCATCGACCGCGGACGACTAGACCGCGTCCACCCGTTTCAACGTTCGGCCGATCCGGCATTCGGCCGGTTCGTCGTACACTCGCTCGATCCGGTACTTCTGGTTCGCCGGGAGCGATGGCCCAGCGCAGACGGTCCAGTTCGGGCAGTCGAGCCGCCGGCACGGGAACCGTCCGACCTCGACGGAGCTTCCCACGACCGCACTCCGGGCCTCCACCACGAGCGGGCGAGCCACGGCCTTCACCTCCACGACGTGGGCGTCCGTCTCCTGCAGGGCGCACGGATGGGTCACCGGACGGACCCGGGTCACCGAATACCGCCGGCCCGGGTCGAGAGTGAGACAGGCGTGTCGGAAGGCGCAGGTCCGACAGATCGGGGCCCCTCCCTGATAGTCGAACTCGAACCCGTCCCGCGACTCCGCGACCGAAAGAAGCGTGATCTCGGCCATGCCTAGCCGATCACCCCGGTCACCGTGGCGAGCCGCTCGGCCGCCTCGCGCGTGAGCCCGTTGTCGCCGAGGATCGTGTACCGGTCCGGACGGATCGTGTGCGCCATGACGAGGGCCTTGACGACCTCCTCGTTCCGCACTCCGAGCTCTCGCGCCGTCGTCGGGGCGCCGATCGTGAGAAGGGCGTTCTTGAGCCGCTTCCAATCCCCTCCGTGAAGGTACATCATCATGATGGCGCCGACCCCGCACTGCTCGCCGTGAAGGCTCGGCTGCGCGCTCACCCGGTCGAGCGCGTGGCTGAACAGGTGCTCGCTTCCCGAGCACGGTCGGGACGAGCCGGCCACGCTCATCGCGATGCCGGCCACGAGGATCGGTTTGATCGCGATCCAGACCGACTCCTCGAGGTTCGGCTTGATCGAGGACGCGTGGTCCATGATCTCCTGGGCGGCGTATTCGCTGAGCGTCGCCGCCGTGCTCGAGTACTCCTCGTTGCGAAGCCGGACCGCGAGCCTCCAGTCGAGCGTGGCTGTGAGGTTCGAGATCACGTCCGCACACCCCGAGGCGAGCAGGCGGAACGGGGCCTGGACGATGAGCTCCGTGTCGGCGATGACGCCGATCGGGACCGCTCCCTCCGTGCTCGTGATGCTGGTCGCCCCGTGGAGCGAGGCTCGAGGGGAGGAGATCCCGTCGTGCGCGGCCGAGGTGGGGAGGCTGAGGAACGGGACGTGGAGACGGGCGGCCACGACCTTCGTGATGTCGATCTTGCTCCCCCCTCCGGCGGCGATGAGGAACTCCGCGCCGGCCGCCCGGGCCTCTTCCGACACGCGGTCGACCTCGGCCTCATTCGCCTCCCGAGCGACGATCGTGGCGACATGGAACCCTCCCTCCTGCAGAATCGTGGCGGCGCGCCGTCCTGCGATGTCGGCGGTCCGGGGCCCGGTCACCACCGCCCCCCGGTTCGGGAAGCTGAACTGACGGCAGGTGGTCGCGAGATCGCCGAGGACCCCGTGACCGACCAGGACGATCCGCGGAAAGACCATCCCCTTGGCCTTCCCGAAGACCGTTTCGTAGCCCGACATCACGGTGCGGGACGACGGTTCCTGGGATGCCATGAGCCAGAGAGATGGAGGACGGAGCGTGCCTCTTTAGCCTAACTGTTCGGACGACCGACGGGTCGGTTCAACGACCGGGGGTGTCCCCCCACAGGAGCTTGTGCTCCTGCAGCATCACCCGCACTTCGAGACGGTCCCGAAGGACCCAGTCCGCGAGCCGCCCCGCGTCGCTGCCCCAGACCGGTTGGAAGATGAGCGCGGCGGCCCCGCGATATCGTCGGACCACGCGGCGGGCGTACAGGTAGTCCTTCCGGTCGGCGATGACGAACTTGAGGACGTCCCGAGAGCGGAGAAGCGGAAGGTTCGCCCAGCGATTCCGGCGCTCCATCTGGGACGACGGGCACTTCACATCGACGCTCAGGACGAGGCGAGGTACCGACAGGTACGGGGACACGTCGAGGGAGCCCCCCGTCTCGACGACGACCGTGCCTCCGCGCCGGGCGAGCGCCCGCGCGAGGTCGAGCGATTCGCTCTGGAGGAGGGGCTCTCCGCCCGTGAGGCAGACATAGCGGGTCTTGTGGCGGGCCACCTCGGCGAGAAGGGACGCGATCGAACGCTGTCGGCCCGGGCCGAACGAGTATTTCGTGTCGCACCAAGCGCAGCGCAGGTTGCACCGGGCCGCCCGAACGAACGTGGTGCGCACCCCCGAGAGGGGGCCCTCCCCCTGCAAAGAGTGGAACACCTCGATGACCTGCATCCCGACCCCCCGGAGGGACGGACGGCTAAATCGGCTCCGGTGCGCTCCCGAGCGTCCTCCGCTCGGGAATCCCTCAAATACGGTGACCGTGTCGATGGGCCGAGATGGACGCGGCCCGGGTCCGACACTGGCAGGAGGCATGGAAGGAGGCCGGGATCTCCACCGGCCAGCGGGTCCCGTCCCGTGGGAAGTTCTACGCCGTGAACGCCTACCCCGGGCCGAGCGGCTTCCTTCATGTCGGCACGGTACGGGGGCTGCTCTACACCGACGCTCTCCATCGATACCACCGGATGCTCGGAGAATCGGTCCTGTTTCCGTTCGGAATCCACGCGTCCGGGCTACCGGCCGTCACCTACGCCCAGAAGGTGCAGGACCGGGACCCTACCATCCTCCAGCAGCTCGACGAGGCGGGGGTCCCACCGGAGGAGCGGGAACGGCTCATCGAGCCGGAGTACGCGGCACGGTTCCTCGGAGAGTCGTATCGCGCGGTGCTGCGATCCATCGGCGTCCTGTTCGACGAGACCGCGTACCTCACCACGGTCGACGAGGATTACCGGGCGTTCATCCGGTGGCAGTTCCGGGCGCTCGAGCGGTCGAACGTCCTCGTCCGGGGGACGTATTCGGCGGCGGTGTGCCCCGTCTGCGGCCCGGTCGCGGTCGACCCGTCGGAAACGGACCTCTCGAGCGGAGGAGACGCCGAGCTCCTGCGCTTCGCGACGGTCCCCTTCCGTCTCGACGACGGCCGCGTCCTGCTCGCCGCGACGCTCCGACCGGAGACGGTCTACGGGGTAACGAACCTGTGGCTCGCTCCCGACGAGAAGCTCGCGGTCTGGCACCATGAGGACCATGCCTTCCTGGTCGCCCGCCCCGGCGCCGAGCGCCTCGTGGAGCAGCACGGCGGCCGCATCGGACACGAGGTCGCGGCCTCCGAGCTCCTCGGGCACTCCGTCGACGTTCCGCTGCGCCACGTGAAGGTCCCCATCCTCGAGAGCGCGCTCGTCGACCCGATGATCGGAACGGGGGTGGTGATGAGCGTCCCCGCGCACGCCCCGGCGGACGAGGCCGCGGTGCGGGCGCTTCCCGCTTCGGTGCGCGCCGGCCTCGAGACACCTCCCGTCCTCCTCGAGATCCCCCCTCGGTCCTCGCTGACCGCGTCCGAGACGGAGCTCACGACGGGGACCGGCACGCCGGCCGAGCGGGCCCTGAGGGCCACGGGCGCGAAGGGGCTCGAGGACCGGGAAGCGCTCGAGGAGGCGACCGAGCGGCTCTACCGGCTGGAGTTCTCTCGGGGGGAGATGACGATCCCTCCGCTCGCCGGGGTCTCCGTCCGAGAGGCCCGCACCCAGGTGGTCGAGATGATCGCCCGGGAGGAGCCCACGTTCGAGCTCCAGGAGTTCTCGAAACCGGTGATCTGCCGCCGCGGTCACGCGGTGATCATACGGAAGGTCCCCGACCAGTGGTTCCTCGCCTACGGGGACCCCGAGTGGAAGGAACGCACCCGGGAGCTCGTGGCCCGGCTCGTGACCTGGCCGGCCGACTACGGCCGGGAGCTCCCCGGCATCATCGACTGGTTCGCCGACCGCCCGTGCACGCGCAAGGGACGCTGGCTCGGGACCCCGTTCCCTCTCGACCCGGAGTGGATCATCGAGCCGATCGCGGACTCGACGTTCTACATGGCCTACTTCATCGTGAAGCGGTTCGTCACGACGGGCCGCATCCTCTTGTCCCAGCTCACGGAGGCGTTCTTCGACTACGTGTTCCTGGGCACGGGGCCGGGCGAACCGAGCGTCGAGCGGGACCTCCTCGAGGAAGTGCGCGCCGAGTTCCTCTACTGGTATCCCCTCGACATCAACCTCGGAGGGAAGGAGCACAAGCGGGTCCACTTCCCCGTCTTCCTGTACACCCACGCACGGCTCTTGCCCCCGGAGCTCCAGCCCCGGGGCATCTACGTCAACGGATGGATCACCGGCCCGAGCGGCGGGAAGGTCTCGAAGAAGGACGTCTCGAGCAAGGGCGGTCGGATCCCGCCGATCGGCATGGCGCTCGACACGTGGGGCCCGGACGCCCTCCGGCTCTTCTACGCAATCGCCGCCTCCCCCGCGCAGGACCTTGCGTGGGACCCATCCCTCGTCGACTCCGCCGCCGGCCGGATCGCGGAGGTGGAACGGTTGGTCCGGGAGGCGGTCGGTGATGCGGAAGGCCCGCCCGAACTCGACGCGTGGCTGTTCTCGGCGATGCACGGGGCGGTCGGAGAGGTCCGTTCGGCCTACGAGACCACCGACCTCCGCTCGGCGGCCGAAGTCACCTACGTGGGCATCCCGACCCTCTTGCGGCGGTACTACGCTCGCGGAGGCGTTCCCGGGACGGCGACCGCACGGGTGGCGAGAGCCTGGGTCCGCATGCTCTCCCCGCTCACCCCCCACATCGCCGAGGAGCTGGGCGAAGGGAAGTTCTCGGGCCTCGTCGCCGTCGAGCGGTTCCCCGAGGTCGATGAGTTCCCGCGGTCCGAGCGGGCCGACGCGCACGAGGCGTTCCTCGACCGGGTCGAGGAGGACCTGCGCGCCGTGCTCCGTCCCGCTGAGGAGCGTGGCGAACCGCCGGTGGAAGAGGCCGTCTTCTACGTGGCGGAGCCCTGGAAGGCCACGGTCGAAGCGTGGGTGCGCGAGTCGGTCGAGCGCGGAGAGGTCCCGAACCTCCGGGAGATTATGGCGCGCGCGGCCACCGAACCGGCGGTCTCGGCGCACCGGGCCGAGCTCGCGAAGTACGTGGCGCGGATCGCCCCCTTCCTACGGAGCGAGCCCGCACCTTTCGGGTCCCCGGTGGACGAGGTGGCGGCGCTGCGAGGGGCGGAAGGGTACTTCGTCCGTCGGCTCGGCTTCCGTTCCGTCCGGGTCGTCCTCGAGAGCGAAGCAGGAGAGCTCGACCCGCTTCACCGGTCCGACCGGGCGCGGCCCGGACGACCCGCCTTCTATCTCCGACGAAGAGGCTGACCGCGTCGGCAGCGCCCCTTCCCAAGGGAGGGCGTTGGTGGGCTACCTTCGGACGGGGGGGTCGGTTCGGAGCCGTGCGAAGAGGAGCGTGGTCTGCCAGCGCCCGTTCTTCCACGCTTCCCCGCGCAGCCGTCCCTCGAAGCGGAAGCCGCATTTCTTGAGGACGCGACGGGACGCCGCGTTGGCAGGGAACACGAGCGCCTCGATGCGGAACAGGCCAAGTCGGCGAAACCCGGTTCGGACCATGAGGTCCACCGCCTCGCTCGCATACCCCTTGCCCCGATGCTCTCGTCCGATCCAGTACCCGAGCTCCGCCGAGTCGTTCTCGGAGATGTCGTCCAGGCCCACTCCGCCCAGGATCGCCCCGTCCGCCCGGCGGACCACGGTGAGCCCGAGCGACCGGCCGGTCCGACGACCCTTCGCGGCGATGCGGACCCAATCGCGGCCGTGCCGCTCGCGGTAGGGGTACGGGATGTGGAGCGTGTACCGGGAAACGCTGGGTTCGTTGAGAAGTCGAGCGGTCTCGGGGACCTCCGCCGCGGTGGGAAGGAGGAGTTCCACGCGGCGCCCCCGCAGGGGGAACCGCAAACGAGAGATGCGGTCCGATCGTGGGGTCCGATGCCCCGGCATCCCGTCACCTACGACGGCGACCGGACTTCCGCGCCGAGGGGAAGTTCAGGTACATGCGGGACGGCGTGGGGTGGCGCGAGACCGTGCGGTACTTCGCCGACCGCTTGTTCGAGTAGCTGCGCACGACCCGGCCCGAGATCTCGAAATAGATCAGCTGACCGACCGGCATCCCGGCGTAGATGCGGACCGGGACCTTGACGCTCATCTCGAGCGTCCAGTAGTTGCAGAACCCCTCGTCCCCCTTGCCGGCCGTCGAGTGGATGTCGATCCCGAGACGACCCACGCTCGACTTCCCCTCGAGGAACGGGACGTACCCGTGCGTCTCCGTGTACTCTTCGGTGACGCCGAGGTAGAGCTGGCCGGGGATCAGGACGTACCCTTCGGGGGGAATCCGGAACTCCTGGACCCGGTTCTCTTGCCGTGCATCGAGCGCGGAGTCCCGATAGACGGCCAGGTACGGCCCGAGATGGACGTCGTAGGAGTTGGTCCCAAGGCATTCGGCACGGAACGGCCGGACGACGATCTGCCGTTTGCGGATCGCGTCCCGGATCTTCTCGTCCGATAGGATCATCGGCGGCCGGGCGCGCCGAGCCCCCCCATCTATTTAACGGGGGAGCGACCGGCGCCGCTCTCGAGGGCGATGGCCGCGTATCCGACGACGTCGCGCATCGGTTCGACCTCGCCCGAGTGGCCCCAACGGAGAAGCCGAGGGCGGACATCGGTCCCCTCGAGCGCGGCGAGCAGGACCGTCGTAGGAGCGATCCCGCACATCGAGATGTCGTTTCGGGTCACCGTGTCGTACAGGCCGCGCGGGTCGCGCGCGAGGATCTTGGCGATCGCCATGTGGTCGAGCCGGTCGGCGGTCGCCGGCGGGACGTAGTGGGAGAAGTCCGTGGAGGCGATGAGGAGGACATCCCGGTCCCGGGTCGCCGCTCGGACCACCTTGGCCACATCCTGAAGGAATTCGAACGGGCCGAAGCCGACCTCGAGCGGGACGAACTTCGGGTGCGGGAGGACGTACTCGAGGAACGGCAACTGGACCTCGATCGAGTGCTCTCGGCGGTGGGCTCCCTCATCGACATCCACGGGGGCGTGCCGGAGCGCCGCGACCAGGTCCGCGTCGATGGGGGTCGGCCCGAGCGGGGTTCGCCACGGGCGCTCGGAGAGCGCGGCCCCGCGGCTCGCCCCGTAATGGTCGACCCCTAGGATGAGGACGGTCTCCGGGGGCTTGTCTGCGGCCACGAGGGAATAGGCATGGGCCGCGATCGCGCCGGAATAGACGAACCCGGCATGGGGAACCACGATCGCACGGACGGTTCGGGTCTCGGACCGCTGGCGCGCCGGTAGCTTTCCTGGACCGCGCGCGTCGGTGAAGCAGCTCTCGACCTGGCGGGCGAGGGCGGCTCCGTCGCCTTCGTAGAACTGTCCCGCTACGGCGGGAGGTCGGGGGGTGGTCGGCATGGTTCGTGATCTCTCTAGGGCGGCGCGAGCTTCGCCACGAGCTCTCGCGCGTCGCTCTCGGTGAGGCGAGGACGGGAGGAGGAACGGAACGGGTTCGCTTCCCCGTACCGTGGGATGATGTGGAAATGAACGTGGAAGATGACCTGGCCGGCGTTGGCTCCCGCGTTCAAGGAAAGGTTGTAGTCCGGAGCGAGCCGCTCGGCGCGTCGGCAGAGCTCGTCGATCGTGCGCACCAGGGCCGATTGGTCGTTCCAAGGGAGGTCGGTGAGCCGAGCGCCGTGGCGTTTCGGGATCACGAGGAGGTGGCCCCGCGTGATCGGGTACGCGGCAAGGAAGGAGAGCGTCGAGTCGTCCTCGTAGAGGATGTGGGCCGGGGCCCGCCGGGCGACGATGTCGCAGAAGAGGCAGTTCGCGCCTCCTTCGGCCGCGGCGGGGTGCATCGTTCTCGAAGAGTCGAGGGCGGTCTAAAGGGTTGCCCGGTCGCGGCCCATTTCAAAAGAATCCCCCCCCGTCGGCGGGTCGACCTCATTAGGAGCTCGTGTCTCAGTTTCGTGGAATGCGTTCTCTCGCGGTCGCTTTTGTCGTTCTTCTTTCGCTGGTCGTCGCGGCGAGTTCTCTCCCGAACGTCGTCGGGATCTCGGGAACGTCGTCCGTGCCGCCCTTCTCCTTTGACGAATCGACGCACACCGCCATCGTGACGGACGCGGTTCCCCTCCCGTCGGGGTCCCCGACGCACGCGCTCTCGGCCTCCCGGACCGTCGCGCTCTCGTTCGTCCTCGCGAATCCGCACGCCGCGCCGCTCGACGCGTTCCTCGCCCAGGTCGAGGACCCGTCCTCTGCGCTCTACCGTCACTTCCTCTCCTCCGAGCAGTACCTTTCGGAGTTTGCGCCGCCCGTCTCGAGCGCCACCCAAGTCACCGCGGCCCTCCGAGCGGCCGGCGGGAGCGACGTCACGACGACGTCCGGCCGCGTGGCGGTCAACGCGCTCATGTCCGTGGGCTCCGCGGAGGCTTTGCTGGGCGTCCGGTTCGTCGCCTACGGATCCGTCGACGATCTCCCCCTCTACACCACGGTCGGATCGCTCTCTCTTCCCTCGGGATGGAGCGCCCTCGTGTCGGGGGTCGATGGCCTTTCGAACGCGAATTCGGCGACGAGCGTCCTCGCCTCGACCCTCCACGCCCTCCCCACCCAATGGAGCAGGACCCATCTCGCCGATTTCGTCCAGAACACGAGCACCGGGGAGGATTGGTTCCTCGGGTCGGACTATACGCAGGCCTACGGAGCGACCAGATTGTTCCCCGGGGCCGGGAGCGTCCCGAACGCCACGTACCCCACGTCCGTCGCGATCGCGACCCTTCTCGGGAGCGCCTACAACGCGAGCGCCGGCGGCGATCTTCCGCCGTGGGACCCTGCGGTGATCGCGACCTACTTCAACGGGACCCTAGGGCCGGGCTGGCCGATGCCGAACTTCACGGGCGTGCCCGTGACGCTCGCGAACGTCACCCCGTCGGCCCCAGGCTCGTTCCATGGCGCGAACGACACCCTGGGGTTCGAGATGGAGAATTCCCTCGACCTCGAGATGGCGGGAAGCCTTGCTCCGGGGGCATCGGTGTACAACTTCTACTTCGCGGGGAGCCTCCTCACGGGGGCGGGTCCGCTCGGGGACGTGGCCAGCTATTTTGCCTCGGAACTGGGGAATGCGCTGAACTACTCCTACCTTCCGCGGCACCTCGCCGTGGTCAGCTGCTCGTTCGGGATGCCCGACCTGTACGACGCGCAGTGGAATGGCACGATGGAGGTCGCCAGCGCGATGGGAGTGACCGTCGTCGTTTCGAGCGGCGACCAGGGGGACGCTCCCGATTCCGATTCGGGGCTCTCCATTGGTCAATGGCCGGGGTGGCCCGCCACGGCCGCGACCGACCTCTGGGGCTCCGTGTCGGTCGGCGGCGTCTCCTTGAGCATGAGCGGGACGCCGAGCAGCTCCTACAACGGGGGACCTCTCAACCTCTCCTATGACGCGTCCGCGGGGAGCATTTCGGGTCTGTCGGCATGGTATGACACGCTCGGGGGCGCCGGGACGTACGTCGGAACCGAGGGGGGGATCAGCACCGAGTATGCTGAGCCGCTCTGGCAGTTCGACTCGGCGGCCGAACCAGCGATCGTGAACGCCACCCTCGAGCAGGGGGCCAGTTCCCTCGGGCGGGCCGGCCCCGACGTGGCGCTCTCGGGGAACGATACCCTCGCCTCGGTCTTCGCGAACGCGAGCGGGACCGTCTTCTTGGAGCTCCTCGAAGGGACCAGCATCGCCGCTCCCGTGCTCGCGGGCCTTCTCGCGGACGTGGTGGCGGTGGAGAACCGGAGCCTCGGGTTCATCGACCCCGAGATCTACCGGTTCGCGAGCTACTTCGCGACGCATTCCACGGCCACTTCGGACCCGTTCTTGGACGTCACCCAGGGAGGGAACTGGGTCTTCAGCGCCTCGGCCGGATGGGATGCCACGACCGGATGGGGCGGCGTGAACGCGCCCGCGTTCCTCACCGCCGACGAGAACACCACGCTCCTCCGGTACGTCTACACCGGCCCGTCGCCGGGTCTTCCCCCTCTCCCCTCCTCGTCCGGGAGCGGCCCCGTCCCCTGGACGCTCATCTTCATCGTCTTCGGGGTCGGGATCGCGGTGGCGATCGCGCTCGTCGCCGTCGCCGCACGACCTTCCCGGAACCGAGCGCCTCCGGCCGGCGGCGTTCCGTGGGGCGCCCAGATGGGAGGACCCACGTGGTCGCCCCAGGCGGCGCCCCCCGGTGGCTACCCCGGGGCCACCTTCCAGTGTCCGTATTGCGGGGCGCTCCGTCCGGCGGAGCCCGTTCGCTGCCCCGAATGCGGGGCGTTCTGAACGAGGTCCCTCGGGGGCGAGCCCCGAGTCGCGGTCCCGAGCCGAGGTTCCGGGTCTTCGTTACGATGCGGCGGAGGGTCCCGCCGGGTCGGAGGAATCCGGGGGCGGAGAGTCGGAGGCGGCCTCCGTGGGGAGTTCGGGGGAGACCGTGCCCGGCTCTCCCGGAGCCCCGGGAGACGGGCTGGTCGGGCCCTCTTCTCCGCCGTTCGGCGGGATCGCTACCGAGGGCGCGATTCCGAGCTTCTGCTCGAGGAACCGTCGGATTTCCTCGGGGCGGGTCGAAGCGATCCCGAAGTACTCCGCGAACCGCCGCGTGGTGGTGAGCTCGAGCGTCGAGCCCTTGGGCTCGGTGTGGATGAGGCCAATCCCGCGGAGGTGCTGGACCTCCTCGTAGGCCACGTCCCCGATCATCCGGACGAGGTGGCTCTGAAGGATCGGTTGGTGGTAGGCGATGAGCGTGAGCGCGCGCAGCGTGCGACTCGTCATCTCGACCGGCGTGACGGAGTGGACGGTGGGAACGAACTTCTCCTGGAGCTGGAGGGCGTACCGGTCGCCGACCCGGCGGACCTCGAGCGCGGACTGGCGGTTCCCGTAGGTCTGTTCGAGCGTGCGGACCGCGCGCTGGACGGGTCGATAGTCGTCGAGGCCCAGGGCATCGGCGATCTCCTTCACCGCAAGGGGCTTCCCGCTCGCGAACAGCACCGCTTCGACCTGCAGCACGAGGTCATCGAGTTTGGACGGCATGGGCCTGCTTCCCCCTCACTTTCCTTCGTTCGTCACCGGACGCGCCTCGGCCGTCCGCACCACGAGGACCGGGGACCCCCCGAGCACCTCTTGGTGCAGCTCGACCGCGCTCTCGCGGGCCAGGAACAGAAGCGCGAGGAAGATCGTGACCAGGTGGTCGCGTCCGGAGAGGGGGTTCCACAGCTCGAGGAGAGGGAACGACGTCCCCACCGGATGGCGGAGCGCCGCGGACCACACGTCCTCGAGGTCGCGTTCGGGGATCTCCCCATGCGCGAGGACTTCGGGGGGCGCCCGCTGCTCTTCCCGCAGGCGGTCCCTCAGCGCTTCGATGCGCAGCGCACGGCGCGCGTCGGCCTCGGCCTCGCCGAAGGCGTGGACGAGCTCGAGGAGAGAGACGGGACGCGTCTCGGGGTGACGGACCATCTCGAGGAGCGGGGGCGGGTCGGTCGAGCCGAGGACGGTGCTCGTGATGTCCACCGCCTCGGGCGTCTCGAGGAGCGGAAGGTAGCCCGAGTCGCCGCCGTCGGTGAGGCCGGCGTCGCCGTCGAGCGCGGGGTCGCTGACCGTGCGCATCCGGAGGATCTCCTCGGACTGAAGGTAGAGGATGTTCCACGCCATGTAGACGAGTCGGCCGGCGATCGCGAAGTTGACGGCCCCGTCCTCACGGACCCGCTCGAGGAACGACTCCGTGAACTTCACAAGGTCGATCTCCCACGGGTCGAACTCCTCGTCCATCACGAGCTCGAAGAGGAGGGCGATCGCCTTTTGGAACGGGTCCGGGATGACGATGTGGACCCCTTCCTTCAGGTTCTCCACCAGCGAGAGGTACCGCTCGAGGAGCGGCTCGGAACCCTCGCCCTCGCCGATCAGGGACTGGTGGAAGACGAGGTACCGGAGGACCTTTTCGGCCGCCTCGCGCGGGACCGCGGGGGTGGGCAAGAGTTCGACGGCGTCCGATTCGGAGATGGTCATCGGACCTCGAGCGGTGGCACGGCCTCGGGGGCGCGCGCGTTCTCGCGGTTTTCCACGTCATGAATGTCGTCGAGGTCGATCCCGACCACGCGAGAGCACCCATCGCCGCGCATCGTCACGCCGAGGAGGTGGTGCGCGAACTTGAGGGTCACTTTTCGGAGCGAGATCACGATGAACTGGGCCCGCTCCGCGTTCCGCCGAAGCATCCGTCCCACGAACTCGGCGTTGAGGCCGTCCAACGACATGTCGACCTCGTCGAACACGTAGAGCGGGCTCGGGTCGTAGCGCTGCATCGAGAAGATGAACGCGAGGCTCGCAAGCGACTTCTCCCCACCGGAGAGCTGCTCGAGGCGGCTCACCGTCTTCCCGACGGGGCGGGCCTTGATGAGGAGCCCTCCCGCCAGAGGGTCGTCCGGGTTCTCGAGGGCGATCTCGCCCTCGCCGCCGGCGGAGAGCTCTCCGTAGATCTCCTGGAAGTGATGGCTCACCTGGCCGACGACCTCGGTGATCTTCTCCCGCTTCTTCTTCTCGATCTCCCCGACGAGCGCGAGGAGCTCGGATTTCTCGGTGGTGAGGCGCTGGACCTCGGTCTGGAACTCGTCCGACCGGGTCTTCTCCTGGTCGTACTCCTCGACCGCCCGCTGGTTCACGTCGCCCATCGCACCGATCTGCTGGTCGAGGGCGGCGATCTTCCGCTTCAGCTCCTCCACCGAGATCGGTTTCTCGTCCGGTTCCGGCTCGGGGAATTGCTGGAGAGCCTCATCGAGCTCCCGCACATGGGCCTCGGCCTGGGCGAGGCGGGTCTCTTCCTGGGTGAGCATCCCGCGGCGGGTCTCGAGGTTCGCCTCGGCCTGGGCGAGCTTCGCCGTCACGGTGAGCCGGTCCCCGTCGAGCTTCCGCTTCTTCTCGCTCTGAGCCTTGGCGGACTCGCTCTGCTTCGACTCCACGCTCTTGAGCGCCTCGAGGGCCGCGCGCGCTTCCTTGAGGGCGCGTTCGGCCTGCGCGATCTCCTTCTTCTTCGCGGAGATCTCCTTTTGCGCCTTCTCCCGGTCGGCGCGGCGGGTCTCGAGGTTCGCGGTGAGGGCCGCGATCGAGGCGCGGATGGATTCGAGCTCCCCGTTGACCTGCACGCGCTCCTCCGCGATCTTCTGCGCGGTCTCCTGGAGCGCGCGCAAGTGCGACGAGACCGCTTCGGGCAGCTGGCTCAGGTACTGCTCCTGTGCCTTCTGGCCCTGCTCCTTGAGCGCCGCGATCTCCTTCGAGAGGCGAGCGACGTCGGCCTCGGCCGTGGCCAGGGCCGACTCGACCTTCTTCTGTTCCGCCCGGGCCTCGTCGATCCGCTCCCGCGCGGCGGTGAGCCGCTCGCGGGCGGCCGCGAGGTCCTTGTCGAGCAGCTCTCGGGCCGACTGGTGGGCCTCGTCCTTGATCGAGCGAGTGGAAAGCTCCTCGGCGACGACCCGGATGCGCTCGGTCACCTGGGCGAGCTCGGCGCGGCCCGCCGTTTCGGCGGCGCCCTTCGCCCGAAGCTCGTCCCCGAGCCGCTTGAGTTCGACCGCGGAGTCCGACCCGCGACCCTGGTTCGTGGGGTCGACATACCCACCCGAGATCGCGCCGGTCGCTTCGATGAGGTCGCCGGCCAAAGTGACGAGGCGCACCCCGCCCATCTGAGCCCGGGCGCGCGCGAGGTCCTCCATCACGACGGTCTCGCCGAAGACGTACCAGAACGCCGGGCGGAGGGACTCGTCGAACTTCACGAGGTCGATCGCGAATCCGGTCGCCCCCGTGGCCTTCGCGACGACCAGCGACTTGCCGTGCGGACGGCCGGGAAGCATCTTGTTGAGGGGAAGGAACGTCGCACGCCCGCGCTTCTCTTCCCGAAGGAGCCGGATGCACTCTTCCGCGACCTGGTCGGTTTCGACGACGAGCGCTTGGAAGCGGCTCCCGCCGGCGACCTGGAGGGCCGTCTTGAGCTTCGGGTCGAACTCCGCGAGCTCCTCGACCGTGCCGCGGATCCCCTCGACCTTGCCGAGGTTCCGCTGCGAGAGGAGGTAGTCCACGGCGGCGAGAGCGGTCGGCCGGCCGCCTCCGTCCACGCGAGCCTTGAGCCGAGCGTCGAGCGCGAGGTAGCGTCGATTGAGCTCGTTGACCTCTTGGGAGAGCCGTTCGCACTCCGCGGTGAGGTTCTTCTCCTTGGTCTTGAGCGCGAAGAGCTCCTTCTGAAGGTCGGACGTGCTCGGGCCACCGCCGTTCTTCCCCGGGGTGGTCTCCTTCATCCGGAGCTCGAGGTCCTTCACCTCGACCTCGCGCTCCCGAAGCTCGTCCTCGGCCTGCGCCTCCGCCCTCTCGGCCGCCTGGAGAGAGGCGTTCGCCGTCTCCCGCGCCTGCACGGCGGCCGTCCATGCGTTCTGCTTCGTTTCGGTCTGACGCGCGAGCTCGAGCTGTTGCTTCCGGGCGGCGGCGAGCTTGTCTCGGCTCTTTCCGGGCGTACCGGTCGCGGTCTGGATCTCCCGTGTGGTCTGCTCGGCGGATTTCTCGAGGGCGGCGAGGCGCTCGGCGAGCTTCTCCTCTTGAGCGCGGAGGGAGCTCTCTTGGCCCCCGTCCGCCGTGACCGCCTTCGCGAGCTCCTCGGCCTGGGAGTTGAGGGTAGCGAGAGCCTCCTTGAGATGACCCAGGTTCTGGTCGAGCCGGGCGAAGGCCATCTTCTTCTCGTCGAGCTCGTTCTTGAACTTCACCGCGGCCTCGCCGCCGGCCTCGGCGATCTCCCGGTCGATCGTGTCGATCGCGGCCGAGAGTTCGTCCCTCTGAGAGGCGAGTTCGCCCCGGGCCTTCTCGAGCTCCTCGATCTCGGTTCGAACGGCGGCCACCTGCTTCTGGCAGGTAGCGAGCTCTCGCTCGGCGAGCCGGTGACCGGCCCGTGCGAGACGGGCCTCGGAGCGGTGTTTGTCGTCCTGCAGCTGCTTGTACTGGATCGCGAGGAGCCGCTGACCTTCGAGCCCCGAGAGGCGGGTCTTGATGTCCGAAAGGAGCGTCTGGATCCGGTCGAGGTTCGCGTCGAGGTCGACCCGCTTCGCGGCGGCGCGCTCGAGCTCCTCGTCGAACTGACTGATCCCCGCGAGCCGCTCGAGGAGGCCCCGCCGGGGGATCGGCCCCATGGTGACGATCTTGTTGATGTCCCCCTGCTGGACGAGGTTGTAGCCGTCCCCGGAGAGGCGGGCGTGGGAGAGCAACGAGTCGATCTCCGTCTGGGTCGTGCGCTTCCCGTTGACGTAGAAGTACGAGTAGTAGCCGTCGGGGTCGCTCGGGGCCAGCTTCACGTATCGTGTGATCTCGACCTCCGAAGCCTCCACGGGAAGGAGCTTGTCCGCGTTGTCGAAGACGAGCGAGACCTCGCACTCTGTGGCGGGCTTCTTCGACGAGCCTCCGTTGAAGAAGAGATGGGTGAGGCGCTCCGCCCGAAGGGCCTTCGAGCTCGTGGGGCCGAGCACGAACAGGATCGCGTCGGAGATGTTCGACTTCCCCATCCCGTTGGGCCCAGCGACTCCGGTGAACCCGGGCTGGAAGGGGATTTCGATTGCACCGGCGAACGACTTGAAGTTCCTCAGTTTCACTCGCTTCAGGTGCATCGGGTCCTTCCTCCGATCCCTCGACCTGCCGCCAACGATGCCAAAATACGTCCGTTTGTCGGACGTATGTCAGCAGCGTTCTCCGAGCCGTGTCCGCCATATATAACCCTGTTCCTGCTCGGGTACTGTTCGGTGGCCTGGACCGACCACTCACCCGACCGTAAGGACCGGTGGGGAGACTCGGGGGCGGCGCCCTTGGTCCGAGAAGACCCTTTCGGATGGCCCTTCGCCCACGAGACAGGGAAGTCGGTCCGAAACGGTGGTTAGCCTTCCATCCGCCCGTATTGGAGGAAACAGACAGCGAACCCGGCAAGTCCCACGGCCGCCAGCACTTCAGGAAACAGGCCCGTCAGTCGACCCTCGATCAGGTACATGCTTCCAATCCCGGCCGCCAGCACCCCGGCTAGGATTCCCGCGACGAGGGCCTGGGACGCGCTTCGAGTGACTACACCGGCCGCGGCGGTGACCCCGCCGAGAAACACCAAGAGTCCCGGCAATCCGAGAGCCAGGTGCGCCGGAACCAGGATCGGGGCCGGGGCGGTGGACGACGTGGTGACGAGAGTGGTCGCGAGCCATGCGACCCCGATGGCGCCGACCCCGTAGACGGCGAGCGTGCCTCCGACCACCACGGCGAGTCGACCGGCCAGGGCGCTTCCCCGGGGCTGTGGAAGCGCGAAGGTCAGGTAGTGGGTCCGTAGGGAGAGATCCTCTCCGACCGCGAGCGCGGTCAGGTCGAGGAGGACCAGTGCCGCGAGGCCGGAGGTGATCAGGAGGCCCAACACCTCGGCCGTGCCCGAGGAGGGAACGCGGAGGTACAGGTCCGCGATCCCGCTCCCGATCGGCCCTGCGACGATGGGAATCAAGAGCAGGAAGATCCGTTGGGAACGTCGGAGGCGGGTTACCTCCCACCGTGCGTTGTGGGCGAGGGCAGCGACCTCGCCGCTCATGTCGCGTCCTCGCGGCCCACCCTCTCTAGGTATCGACGAGCGAGGTCCGGCTCGGATCTCGAAGCGCTCACGAGAGGGAGGCCCGCTCGAATCAACCCGGCCAAGAGCGCCGCCTGCTCCGCGTCCCCGCCCGAGAACCGCACGGTCACATCGCGGGGCCCTTCGAGCGCGACCACGAACTCCGGCCCGGCCGCGCGGAGGACGGATTCTGCGGTCACGCTCGAGCCGAAGCAAAGTCGTAAGACCCTTCGCGAGCCATCGATGCCGGCGTCGGGTTCGAGGTTCACGGGTTCGTCTCCGACCAGGACGCCGTTCCTCAGGAACAGCACCCGGTTACAGACCTCTTGGACGTCTTCCAGCATGTGGGTCGAAAGGAGGAGCGTCAGTCCTTTCCGGGAAAGGTCGCGGAGCAGGTTCCTCAGGTCGTGCCGGGCGGCCGGGTCGAGACCGAGGGTCGGCTCGTCCAAGAGCAGGACATCGGGTTCGCCGACGAGGACCGCACCGAGGAGCATCCGCCGCGCTAGGCCAGTGGACAGGGACCCGAACGGACGATCGAGATACTCGTCCACGTGCATCGACTCGGCCGCGCGACGGACGGAGGTCCTGCGCTCCGAGGACGGGACTCCCTTCACCCGAGCCACGTAGTCGAGGAGGTCCGCTCCCAAGAGGTAGGGCGGAACGCCCGGCGTCTCGACGAGCGCTCCCAGGTGCCTCAGGGCCCGGGCCCGGTCCCGGCTGGGGTCGAGTCCTTGCACCCGAACGGAACCCCGGGTGGGGTGGGAAAGTCCGGCCAGGAGCTTGAGGGTGGTCGTCTTACCGGCACCGTTCGGCCCGAGGTACCCCACCGCCTCCCCGCGCCGAAGCGAGAAGCGGACGTCGCGCAGGGCGTCGTGGTCCCCGTACCTCTTCCAGACCGAGTCGACCGTCAGGACATCCGAGGGCACACGATATCCAAGCGGGGCGGGGGAATATCATGCTCGCGGTCGAACCGCGGGCGATGGACGAGGGGGAGCGTCCCTTCCGCCCGGCGAGCCGCCGGTCCCCCCTCGCGGACGCAGAGCGGTACCCGTTCGGTGCGAGGACCTGTCGCTCTCTCCGATGCTAGCTCAGGACTCCGTTCCCGCTGAAGAGGTAGTATGCGTTGGTGCCGATGGCACCGGTCGTCGGGTTGGTATTGATGGTCGTCGGATTGATCCAGGCCGCGTACGTCACCACGTTGTTCGACTGGTCGTAGTACACGTAGAGGGCAAGATCGTTCGCGATGTGTTCGGCCAGGTTGTACATGAGGACCCGCTGGGGTCCGACCGGCATGTTCGCGGCGGCGACCAGCCCGTACACCATGGTGGAATAGGCGTTTCCCTGGCAAGCCTGCGGAACCCCGGGTTGGTGCACCCAGAACAGCAGGGCGGCCATCGAGGAGGAGTCTGCCGGCATTCCCGCCGGCGCCGGACTCCCGCTGCACGTCCACAAGCTCAGGGACTCCTCCAGCGAGCCGCTGAAAGTGTACGTCGAGTTCGGAAGGTAGAACGGCACCGCGTAGTCGGTCGGGTCCGGGTAGTCGGGCGCCCAATTGGCCAGATAGAACGGCATCGGCGATTGACCCGGGAGCGACGACGTGCTGTAGGCCCAATCCTGGCCGCCCGTGAGGTCGTAGGTATTGGGCGCCAGTCGCCCACCGGAGATCTGGTTGATGTAAGGCATGTAGTCCTGGATCAGCATGTCGAGGGTCGTGAAGCCCTTCTGCCCGATGACCGGGAACTGGCACGGCGAACTCGTCGTGCAGCTCGTGAGCTCCGAATCGTAGTAGGGGCTTGCAGGGTTCGTCGCCTGGGCCCACCACCACGCGGCACTCCCGTTCACGCTCGCGTTCGTCACCGGGTCTCCGCTCGGCCAACTGATGTTGGTCGGGTAGTAGTTGCCCATGTACTGCGGGATCGCGCCACCGTAGTTGAACCCGTATTGGATCCCGTCCGTCGTGAAGACCGTGTTCTCCACGGTCGCGTACGGGTACGCGTTCACCAGGAACTCTCGGAGCCCGACGTAGTTGAAGAAGTCGCTCGGCACGTTGAGGACGTTCGGGTCGATGTCCCTCGCCGCCGCCAGGTCGAACTGCAACGTGAACCCGAGGGTGTAGATGTTCAAGGTCGGGGTCGTGAACGCGCCGATCTTGCCCTGTTGGATCAGCGAGAGCATCTGGGGGGCTTCCGCCGGCTGAATGGTCGCGAGGTCGGTCTGTCCCGCCTCGTACTGTTCGATCCCGACCGTGTCGGTCGGTTCGTAGGTCACCGTGACATTCCCCACGTAGTGAGTCGCGGTGGCCGTGTTGACGAGCGGCTCACAGTTCGGTTGGCCCGCGCAGCCCGTCGGAGCCTGATAGTCGGGGCTCTGCTTGAGCGAGTATCCTACCGATTGCTCGAACGGCTGGTTGGCCAGGTAGTACGGACCCGAACCCACCATGTGCCACTGAACGTTCGGCTGGATTGCCGGACTGTTCAGCGCAAGCTCTTGGAACGCGTCCCAGTAGGAGGGAGAGAGGCTCGACACGTAGCTCGTCCACGCAGTGCTGTTCGTGGTCGTCATGTCGCCCGGACCAGGCAGGTAGCACGGCCCGTCCCCGCTCGCCGCGTTCGTCCCGGCAAAGCCCGGAACTCCGGCGCTCTCGTAGGTGAACCAGCCGCACGGCTCGACCGCGGCTCCCATCGAGTAGCTGATGAGCTCGAGGAAGAACGGCCACGCGTGCCCCCCGCCCCACGCGTCGAACGTGATGCATCCGTTCGAGTGGGCCAGGATCGAGGAGGGACAGTACGTGGTGTCGTTGATGAGCATCGAGGAGAGGACGCCCCCGGGGGTGTTGTTGTATGGTGAGTGAATCCCGTTGTCAAAGTT
>Ga0326727_10002696_pt1 | contig 59343 bp, 61 predicted proteins | sample MB2enrmetagenome_FD_207643 | JGI IMG/M metagenome (GOLD analysis project Ga0326727, IMG submission 207643) | Lab enriched peat soil microbial communities from McLean, Ithaca, NY, United States - MB29MY | ecosystem: Environmental > Terrestrial > Soil > Wetlands > Peat | place: USA: New York... | reverse complement strand
TCTGGGACTGGGTATTGAATCGACTGACATCGGCGCCCGCATACGGTTGATACAGAATCTGAGACAGATCAAGATGCATGGCTTTCCAATTCTTAATGTTCTCTTTGGTTTTAAGCCGATCTGTCCGGCCTACCATTTCATCAATGGTCCTAAAGCCCAGCTTAGCCATAATTTCACGGATTTCCTGAGCCACAAAGCGCATATAGTTTTCAATATGCTCGGGTTTTCCGGCAAAGTTTTTTCTTAACATTGTATTCTGAGTGGCTATGCCTACAGGACAGGTGTTGAGATTACAAACCCTCATCATAACGCAGCCTATGACAATCAGAGGGGTTGTCGCAAAGCCGAATTCCTCTGCACCAAGCATTGCCGCGATCACAACATCCTTACCGGAAAGCAGCTTGCCATCGGTTTCCACAATCACCCGGTCCCTTAACTTGTTCAGAACCAGCGTCTGATGGGTCTCGGCCAGCCCGAGCTCCCAAGGCAGGCCTGCATTTCTAATGCTTGTGCTCGGAGAAGCTCCTGTCCCTCCGTCATAACCACTGATCAGGATTACATCCGCTTTTCCTTTGGCTACTCCTGCCGCAATGGTTCCCACACCCACTTCAGATACGAGCTTAACGCTAATCCGCGCCTCTCGGTTGGCATTTTTAAGATCATGGATCAGTTCGGCCAAATCTTCAATTGAATAGATGTCATGATGCGGCGGCGGTGAGATTAGATCCACACCCGGAGTGGAATGTCTCACCTTGGCAATTGCCGGATAAACCTTGCGTCCCGGAAGTTGACCGCCTTCACCGGGTTTTGCTCCCTGAGCCATTTTTATCTGAATCTCTTGCGCATTCACCAAGTAGTTGCTGGTCACACCGAAGCGTCCTGAAGCCACTTGCTTGATGGCACTGTTTTTAGTATCCCCGTTGTCCATGACCGCGAAGCGTTCAATATCTTCGCCGCCTTCACCGGTGTTGCTCTTGCCGCCCAGTCTATTCATCGCAATAGCCATACATTCATGAGCTTCTTTGCTGATTGAGCCATAGGACATAGCCCCGGTCTTAAACCTTTTGACAATAGAATCCAGCGGTTCTACTTCCTCAACCGGAATTGTATCCCCTGCGTTATTCTTGAAATCAAGCAGATTTCTTAGGGTACACAGTTCTTCATCATTGACCTTTCTGGAGAAATCTTTATAGAGAGAGTAATTGCCTTCCCGACATGCTTTTTGCAGCAGATAGATCGTTTCCGGATTATAGAGATGGATCTCCCCATCCTCTTTGCACTGGAAACAGCCCCCAACTTCCAGGGTGTCGGTATACGGTGAATTTTCCAGATAGGCGCTATCATGCCGCATCTGATTTTCTATGGCGATTTCTTCAAGCCCGATCCCTTCCACTCTCGACGGAGTCTTCGTGAAATATTTGTCGATAAAATCCCTTCTCAGACCTACTGCCTCAAAAATTTGAGCTCCATGGTAACTCCGTATGGTTGAAATGCCCATTTTAGTAAGAACTTTGAGCATGCCCTTTACAGAAGCCTTAATGAAGTTCTTTTTACCCTCTTCATAAGTTAACCCGTCCAAGAAGGCTTTTTCGGCAAGATCCTTAATCGTTTCATAGGCCAGATAGGGATTAATCGCTGTGACACCATACCCGATCAAAGCACAGAAATGGTGTACTTCCCTTGGTTCTCCCGATTCCAAGACAATGCCGAGGTTAGTCCTAATCTCTTTCCTGATTAAGTGCTGGTGAAGCCCTGAAGACGCCAAAAGTGCCGGGATGGGTGCATAGATCTCATTAACCCCTCGGTCAGAAAGGATAATGATATTTGCCCCTTCGCTGATCGCTTTGTCAGCTTCTCTGAAAACCCGCTCCAAAGCCTTATCCATTGCTTTGGCCCCTTCTGAGGCTTTATAAAGGATGGATAAGGTCGCTGTTTTAAACTTATCATGATTGAGATGCTTTATCGTATTCAACTGTTCATTGGTCAGAATCGGGTGATCTAAGAAAATACTGGCTGAATTTCTTTGATTGGGATCCAGCAGATTTCCGGTATCGCCAAGGAGTATACTGCTTGAAGTGATGAGTTCTTCTCTAATTCCGTCGATCGGCGGATTAGTGACCTGAGCAAAAAGCTGTTTGAAATAAAGGTAGAGCATCTGGGGTTTCTCAGATAAGACAGCGAGCGGCGAATCCATACCCATGGCTCCGACGGGATCGACGCCCTGAATCACCATCGGCTGAATTGTTTTCGTGATATCCTCAAAGGTATAGCCAAAGGCTTTCTGCTGCTTAATCAGGTCCTCAGGAACTTTTTCTTCCGGCACTTTTTCAACCGGTATCTCGTTAAGATGGACGATATGCCGCTTGTTCCAATCTGCATAAGGATAGGCTAGCGAGACGCGTTCCTTTAGTTCTTCATCGGAGATGATTCTCTGCGCTTCGGTATCGATCAGCAACATTCTGCCTGGCTCCAGCCGGCCTTTATATTTTACATTCTCAGGCTTGATGTCCATAACCCCAACTTCTGAAGCCATGACAACTTTGTCATCTTTGGTGACGTAATATCGGGAAGGGCGAAGTCCGTTTCTATCCAATACTCCGCCGATGACCACACCGTCAGAGAAAGCCATCGCCGCAGGACCGTCCCAAGGCTCCATTAAGAAATCATGGAATTTATAGAAGTCCTTTTTTTCCTTAGACATCAAGTCATTCTTTTCCCAGGGCTCAGGAATCATCATCATCACCGCATGAGGAAGCGCTCTTCCGGTAAGGTGAAGGAATTCCAGGCTATTGTCGAACATCGCTGAGTCACTGCCCGACTCGTCGACAATCGGATAGACTTTCGAGAGATCCTCAAAAAGCGGTGAGTCGATGCATTTCTGTCTCGCCTTCATCCAGTTGACGTTCCCTCGGATTGTATTGATTTCGCCGTTATGAACGAGATAGCGATTGGGATGCGCTCTCTCCCAGCTTGGGAAGGTATTGGTGCTGAACCTTGAATGAACCATAGCCAATGCCGAGGTAAAATCAAGATCTGCCAGATCAAGATAGAAATTTCTAAGTTGTTCTGCAGTAAGCATGCCTTTGTAGACAATCGTTTTTGAGGAAAGGCTGGAGATATAGAAGGTGCCTCCCTTGTCTTCACTCATCGGAGCAATGACTTTTTCGGCCTTTTTTCGGATGACATAAAGCTTTCTTTCGAAATCCATCTCATCAGCTATTCCGGCATTCTTTCCGACAAAAACTTGGATGAATCTGGGCATTGCCGCGATTGCTGTTTCGCCGATCGTCGTCTTATCAATCGGAACTTCTCTCCAGCCCAGGATAGTCTGTCCTTCCTCCCGCACGATTTCTTCGAAGGTTTCTATTTGAGTTCTTCTGAAATCATCGTACTTGTGAGCAAAGATCATCCCAACACCGTAACTGCCTTTTTCCGGCAAATCAAAACCCAGCACATCACATTCCCTTTTAAAAAAATCATGAGGTATCTGGATCAATATTCCGGCGCCGTCACCTGTGTTTTCATCCGCTCCGCTTGCCCCTCTGTGGCTTAAATTTTCCAATACAGTTAAGGCTTCATCTATAATGTCATGAGACTTCTCCCCTTTAATATTAACCACAAATCCCATACCACAAGCATCATGTTCTAAGGCCGGATCATAAAGGCCCTGTTTCTTTGGTAAACCATAACTTTGCATAATACACACCCTTTATTGGAGTCTACAGCTTTCTGTGATCAAAATTGTAACATAATTTTTTGAATTGAATAACAAATTTTTTGAAAAAATAATGTATTTTTTTATTTTTTCGACATCATAATAACCGGCTTTCCCCTATCTCCAATTTGTTTAGTGACTTCCACAAGCAAACTCTGAAAACATCCGTCATTACATTCCTATTCTTAGCTGACTTATTGAAGAAATTGGCAAATGAAAGGATAAAATAAACAGCGCCATTTTCACAACTATTTTCCGAGTCTAATTCTTATTTTAACACATCTGGTCTGTAAAATAACTGAAAATCTCTATGTATTATGTATATTTATAGATATTTCATTGTATTAAGCGAATACGCTCACTTTTGGGTTTAGGGCCTTACCCTATTCCTCTGAAGAATCGAGATATATTCGCGGAACTCTGCCAGAGATTCCACAGACCACTTCATAGCTGATCGTTCCGATCCACTCTGCCATTTCTGTCGCCGTAATTTGTTCATAGCCATCCTTCCCTAAAATCGTTACGACATCGCCTACTTGTACTCCCGGGATCTTAGTCACTTCAAGCATGGTCTGATCCATACAGACCCGTCCAATCATCATAGCTCGTGTCCCTTGGACAAGCATTTCTCCCTGATTGGAAAGAGCTCTCCGCAAGCCGTCTGCATAACCCACCGGAATGGTTGCCACACGCGTAGGGTATGCCGCTTGAAACGTACGGCCATAACTTACAGTTTCTCCGGTCTTAATACTTTTGATATGAGACACTTTTGCTTTCCAAGACATAATCGGTTCTAAACCAACATTTCCACCGATCTGAGACGATGGCGTAAGACCATAGAGACTGATTCCCGGACGAACAAGCTCAAAATGAGATTCCGGAAATTGGATGATCGCTGCACTATTTGCCGCATGGCGAATCGGAATGGTGAGACCGGCCGTTTTCAGTTTGTCACAGAAGACTTGAAAGCGTTTTAACTGCTCCCGAGCATACGAGAGATCTCTGCTATCGGAGGAGGCGAAATGGGTAAATATCCCTTCGATAAAGAGATTGGGCAAAGCCGCAATCTCCATAATCTCCGCAAAGTCTGTATCTTGAAATCCGATCCGGTTCATTCCCGTATCAACTTTTATATGTAATCTCACCGTTTTCTCTTGTTTCACAGCTTCCTCAGAGAGCGCTTGAGCTTGAGACAAGTGAAATACGGCAGGAATGATGTCTTCCCTGACTAAAGAATCAATCTGGTCCAGCTCAGTCGCCCCGATTACCATGACTGTTAGCGCTGGAAACGCTGCTTTAATCTCAAGTGCTTCTTGCAATAGGGCAACACCAAAACGCTCTACCCCACACGATTGCAACAATTTCACTACAGGAATCACTCCATGCCCGTAAGCATCTGCTTTGACGATTGGCATCATTTCACTTCGAGTATACGCTTGCAACTTATTGAAATTTTCTCTTAGCGTTCGTAGATTTACCTCAGCCCAAACTTGTCGCAGCCCCATTTTCCCATCCCCTTTTTCTCTTTAGAGTTCAATTCCAACTCACGCCGGGTTTTAGGCAGCCGATCCGCCACTTCTAAAGCCGTGAATCCTAACCACCCATACTCTGTCGCTAAGTCATCCGCAGATTTCCCATGTAAATACACACCTAAGCACGCAGCTTCAAGGGGAGCAACCTCTTGCGCCAACCAAGCGAGAATGCTGCCGGTGAGCACATCTCCCGTCCCCCCCGTCCCAAGTCCCGGATTTCCTGTTGGGTTGAAAAAGGCTCGACCATCCGGCGAAGCGATAATGGTTATCGAACCTTTTAAGACAACCACCGCTTCCCACTCAACTGCTTTGGCCACTGCGACTTCTAAGCGATTGCGCTCGATATCTTCGACACTACACCCGCAAAGTCGGGCCATTTCACCCGGATGAGGAGTGAGGATCAGCGGAACTAGTCCATCTCTCAAACTCAGTAAACCGGGTTCTGACGCAACCAGATTAAGCGCATCCGCATCCAAGACAACCGGGCAAGTCATGTTTCTCATGATTTCTTCTAATACAGGCACAAAATCAGAATTCTGGGCTAAGCCCGGTCCTACAGCAAGAGCTTGGGCCTTCTCAGATTGTTTTAGGATTACCGGCCAAGCTTCTTCGTTCAGGCAATCCTCTCCCGGAGCGGACCAAACAGTCGCCTCCGTGATAACTGCATCTACGTCTTTGGCAATCCCCTGGGGGGTAACAATTTGTAACAGTCCGATGCCGCTCCGCAGGGCACCCCGTCCTGCCAAAACAGCCGCCCCACTCATCCCTTTAGAGCCCGCCACAAGAATTCCTTTCCCATGGGTTCCTTTGTGACCCTTGAGTTGGCGAACAGGCAACATACTGCGCACATCATCATCAGTTAACACAAACGTGGAAATCCCCTCATCTTTAAAGTAGGACTCAGGAATAGAAATAGGATCCACGACGATCCTTCCGCAATATTCCGGCCCTTCACCGAGAAAAAGACCCCATTTAGGGAGCCCGAAAGTGACTGTAGTTTGGGCACGAATTGCTGTGCGGTAAACCTTACCGGTGTTGGCTTCCACCCCACTGGGAATATCAATGGAGATCACCCATCCGGGAGCACGGTTTACTTCATCGACATATTCCTCTATTAAACTTGGCAAGGCACCTCGCATTCCGATTCCGTAAAGTGCGTCGACCACGACATCCGCTTGGACTAGTGCCAAACGGGTCAATCGTCTTTGTTTCTCCCCTTCTATTACAAAGCATTTCCCGATCGTTCCTTGAAAAAGGCGTAAATTTAAGGCGGCATCTCCTTTTAGTTCCTTAAGCCCGGCAAATAAAAAGACTGTAACATCCATACCTTGGAAAACTAAATGTCGGGCCACGGCCAAACCGTCACCGCCATTATTCCCCTTTCCGACCAGGATCACTGCTTTTCGTCCGCTCAGACCAACCTCATCCGCCCCGGGAAGAGAACACCGAATTTCTTCGACAACAGCCCAAGCCGCATTTTCCATAAGGAGCAAACTTGGAATACCGTATTGATGAATAGCTCTTTCTTCAACACGCCGCATCTGTTCCGCGCTAACTAAACGCACTTTTCCCCACCCCGCTTCTTTTTTATTGATCAGCTTAATATTGCAAAAGCCACAGCCTGCGTGCGATTGTGCGTCAAGCTTATCCGAACTTGAGATCCCCCTCTGGCAATGACCTGATCCATCGCTCTAGCACTGAGATAAACCAGCGGCTCTCCACTTAGATCATTCAAGATTTCTATATCATGCCAAGACAATCCGCGTAAACCGGTTCCCAAGGTTTTAAGAACGGCCTCTTTCCCGGCAAAACGGGCCGCATAGCTCTGCATGCTTTTCCCTATTAAGTTCTCCCTCTCTCGCGTTGTGAAAAGACGTTCATATAATTTAGGTTGTCGCTTAAAAGCAATAACCAAACGTTCGATTTCAATGATATCAATACCAGGATACATTCTGCATACTCCAAATCACAAGATTAATTGCTGCAATTTTTCCTGTCCCTCAGCTGACCCCGCAGCCAACAAGACATCTTCGCCCCGCAGGACGAAACCGGCTTCGGGGGAAAATTGCTCAAAGCCATCCCGAACTACCGCTATAATTGTTGTCCCCGTACGCTCTCGAATCTTTAATTCCCGCAAAGTCTTCCCAATTGCCGGTGAGGTCTGGCCAATTTTGATTTCTCCAACATCCAGCCAACGGGACATTATCCGGTCAGCATATCCCCGCAATTTATTCAGATGGCTTTCAATTTTTAGATCATTTTCACGTCTTTGATCCATGAGACTTTTTAAATCATCTAAAAAGATCTGGATTTCCCCTTTTTGATTAAAAGATTTAATAAATTTTTCAGCCAACGCTTTGGAGGTTACAGTAATCCCGACGCCTTGACTAACCACAACGACACCTATATTTTGCAAAATCGCGATGGCTCGGCGAATGGTTTCCGGTGAGACATTATACCGCCCTGCCAAAGTTGAACGACCATGAATTTTTTCTCCTTCATGGTATTCTCCCATCGTGATGGCGTGTGCTATATCTAAGGCAATTTCCTGGTAACGCGCTTGGTCCAACACCTTCAACCCCTTACTTATTTTCCCTATTATAACATAGCCAACTTTATGTGACATCATGCCCTTGACAACAAACAACCCTCGTGTTAATATAAGGTTGTTAGCAAGTATATGAGGGGCTTCCGCCGATATTACATTAACATACAATCTATTTATTTTAAATAAGTAACTGAAGATACCAAAAAAATCGGCTGACAAACTTGTTGCAGCCGACGTGATTTTCAGAAGTCAGGCGCTTACACGTACTTAATAGGGAGATTTATTCCAGGCTCAACTCCGTATTCAGATTATTTAACCTTTAAAGGGGGCGATGTAAAATGACTGAACGTCTTAACAACGACCAAATAATCCGGCGGATCACCGATACAAATTCAGATCTAAAACGCTACTTGGACTTAGCACCTAGCTTTAAACTGACTTCTTCCCAACCGGAAACCCCTAATGAATATTCTCGAAGTCCGGTTTCCCCAGCCCCTGTTTCCAGGCCCTTGAAAGTCCCTTTAACTGATTTTCCTCTCTTTTAAGGCGACCCTTCAGGGTCGCTATTTTTTACTCTTTTCCCTTGCCAGGTATCTCGTCGTACTAACTCCGCATCAATTGCATTAAGAACCTCCCATTTTTTGCGGCTCCAGCGGGGTCCGATTAGCTCATCCGGGGGCCCGTCTCCGGTTAAACGATGAATCACCATTTCCGAGGGAATGATCTCTAAAATGTCAACCACCAGTGATACATAGTCATCTTTGGCCATCAGTTCAAATGGTTCGCACTGATAAATTGCTGCCAAGGGCGTCCCCTTCAAGACATGGAGCAAATGAATCTTGATTCCTCGTAACGGCAGCTTAGCAACTGCTTGGGCGGTTTCCAGCATCTCCGCTTTTGTTTCCCCAGGTAAGCCGAGAATAAGGTGCGCACAAACTTGTATTCCTCTGCTGTGCAACAGATCCAGCCCCTTGAGAAATTGGACATAGTTGTGACCCCTTTCAATCAATTCCATGGTTCGATCATGAATACTCTGCAACCCCAGTTCAACCCACAAATAGGTTTTCTGATTCAGTTCCTCCAGATAATCCAGCACATCCTCCGGTAAGCAGTCCGGCCTTGTCGAAATCGCTAACCCCACGACATTATCCTCTGCCAAAGCCTCTTCATAGACCGCACGCAACCGTTCAACCGGGGCATAGGTATTTGTATAGGCCTGAAAATAAGCGATATATTGGGCCCTGGGCCATTTTTTCTGCATCCGGTCCGTTACCTCAAGAAACTGATCATGAATCGATAACCCTTGTTCTCCGGCAAAATCCCCAGACCCCCGTGCGCTGCAATAAATGCAGCCGCCCTGCCCCAATGTCCCGTCTCGATTGGGGCAGGTAAATCCTGCATCCAGGGAAACCTTGAAAATTTTTCCTCCGAACTTTTCTCGCAAATGTTCATTAAAGGTATAATAGCGCTTCTGCCTAATTGACTCTTTTTTTGTATTAATTATCCATCGTCCCACTTTTCTTAGAATTTCACAATCTCTTATCGCAGTTTACCTCTCGAACAGGATTAATAATATCTTCATGATTTCCAAACTATTCTCTCGCTAAAACAGGCAGAGTTTATGCCTTACCCCTGAAATAACTCCAGCTTTTCCCCACTCGGGCCACGGAAAAAGAAATTATACCGCCCTTCTCCCAAGTTCATCGGTTCTGCAGAAATCAGTTCTACCTGATTTTCTTTTAAGTGCGCAACAGCTTTAGCCATATCCGCTACCCGCAGAGCCAGATGATTGACAACCCCATCCACCAAAGCTTGATCATCGGCAACCTCAACCAACTCTACGATGGTACCCCCTAATTCCAAAAAAGCTAATTCCACATCTCCCGGTTTCATCCGGTATAAAAACTTACAGCCCAGTACCTCACTGTAGAACTGAAGGGCCTTCGCCAGATCCAATGCTTTAATTCCGATGTGTTCAACCCCCATAAAAAGCGACTCCTTCTCCATTCCTGCCATTTCCATCTCCCCTTTCTTAAGACTCTTTTCCTTCGTTCTTTCATTTGATAAGGATAAATCTACTCCCTCTAACTCCAAAAGCCTCTGTTTGATCTCCAACCCCCCGGCATAGCCCGTCAAGTTCCCATTTTTACCGATGACTCGATGACAGGGAACGATAACTCCCAGCGGATTTTTATGATTGGCCATCCCCACGGCTCTCTGCCCCTTCAAATTTTCCACTTTGGTAGCTATTTCCGCATAACTGCGTGTCTCCCCGTAAGGGATTCGCAGCAGCTCTCCCCAGACTTGAAGTTGAAAGGGCGTCCCTACTTGATGAAGCGGAAGCGCAAACTCCTTCCGGGTTCCGCTAAGGTACTCTTGCAACTGACGAAGGGCTTCACCATTCCGCTCGCGCTTCCGAATCAGAAACCCTTTGGGAAACCAACGCGCTGCCCAGATCCGCAGTGCCTGTTCTTCCTCGTCCGCCGGACCGAGTCCCAACCAGCATAAACCCTGCAGAGTAGAAGCAAGCGTTACCTCAACCTCCAGGTCTTTGATCGTCACCCGTTCTGTCCAAAAGGCAAGGGTTGGGGCCTGCCAAAGCTCCCGAACCTGATAGCCCTTGAGTTCCCCGTCTTGATAGATCTCGGCTTGATTTTGGTCGTTGCTTAAACGGCCGCTCAGCTCCACCGGGACGGTCCATTTAGGCCCTCCCTGACGATAAAGCGCAAAATCATCATGCGGGGTTCTCATCAGGGCATAGATTAAGGCCGCCAGACCGCGAGTCAAGGAGTCTTCAGACTCCAGGAAGGGCCCAATCCGTTCTTCCAAGGGGTCCACCATCCGGGGGGCTTGCTGAGCCAACTGCCCCAGTCCCCACAGCGCACCATCCCGCAAGCTTTCATCTTCCAGCAACCCGGACAACATCCAATTAAACTGCCCGCAGGTCTCCGGACAATGGGCAATCAGGCTTCCGATAGCCTCCGAAGCATTCCAAGCTGTCCCCCCGGATTCCTCATTGAGCATCCAGAAATAACGTCGAACCAGTTCCAAGGCATAGTTCCGCTCTTTTTGCTCAACGTGGTGCGCAAAAACCCCCAAGGCCTCCACCGCTCGCCAGAAAACAAGCCCATCTTTAACGTAAATTCGCGCCATCAACTGTCGATAGAGGTTTTTATTTTCTGCCGCCCAGTCACATAGTTGCTTCCAATCCCGGTTCTCTAAGACACGTTCCACATCTTTTTTAGTAGGCATAGGATACCTTCTCTCTGAGTGAATTTCTCGATCCGTCTCCCTTTCCTAGGACCGTTCAGTCATCGGGAGCCCTCAGCTCTAAGAGGTCGGTGAACTCCAGCACTTTTTGATCGACCAAAATCACATCTCTTGACTCACATTTTCTCTAACAATATCTTCAATTATAATATTGTTTACGCCATTTATGAAGGCTATAGCGCTGGCTTTAATAATATCTGTCTCGACAGCCTTGGCTGAGTAAAGCTTATCCTTATATTTAATCTGTAAATTGACCCGCCCAAGAGCTTCCTTTCCCCGGGAAACACTGCTTATTTTATACTCCACCAGTTCTATATCGAGAGCGACAATATTTTTGATGGCTGTATAAAGAGCGTCGATCGGGCCGTCACCTACAGCGCTGTCTTTGAAAATTTCTTCCCCGCGCCTTATTTTCACACTTGCCGAGGGGAAAATATCATTGCTGACTACCTGACAGTTCATCAGCTCATACAATTTTCCGCTTACTTTGTTGACTTCTTCTTTCAGTTTACCTAGTCCAAAGTAATACCTATCGACAAGATAGTAAAGGTCATGATTATAAATCTCTTTCTTCAAATCAGCAAGTTCCAGGAATTTGCCAAAAAGATTTTCCAAGTCCTCTTCGGCTATCTTTTCATTGATCAGTTTGGTGACCGCGTCTTTAAACGCATGCCGTCCTGACCTTGCCGTCAAAATCAGCTCCATATTTTCCACGCCAACTTCTTCCGGCTTGACAAATTCATAGGCCTCCCGAGATTTTAACAGACCATCTTGATGAATGCCCGAAGAATGGGCAAAAGCGTTGTCACCCGTAACCGCTTTATTGACCTGAATATCCAGTCCCATCGAATTGCTCACCAGTTTCGAAGTATTTTTAATCTCCTTTAAAACAATATTTGTATAGGCTTTGTAGTAATCAGCACGAAGATGCATACCCACAACAACTTCTTCTAAAGCCGCATTGCCGGCACGCTCCCCGATCCCATTTAAAGTGCATTCCACTTTGTCAGCACCGTTTTTAACCGCAATCAGGGTATTGGCAGTTGCCAGACCCGTATCATTATGGCAATGAACACTTAAGATTACTTGATCATTTAAATTTTTTAAACGATAGTTAATTTTACTGATCAATTCGCCGAACTCTTCTGGAACGGCATACCCAACCGTATCCGGAATATTGATCATAGTTGCGCCGGCCTTTACTACTTGTTCGACGGTTTTCCAGAGATATTCGAATTCAGTGCGCGAGGCATCTTCGGTAGAGTATTGAACATCCGGCAGCAATGATTTAGCATATTTTACAGCCTCGACCCCCATCTCCAGAACCGCTTCCTTAGATTTATTAAACTTTTTATCGACATGGATCGCCGAGGTTCCTAAGACAATATGAATAAGTGGCCGTTGAGCACCCTTAATACTTTCATACACTGCCTCAATATCACTTTTTACAGCTCTGGCTAAGGCCGTAATCATGGGCCCATCCACAATTTCGCCGGCAATCTTTTTTACTGCCTCGAAGTCACCGGCAGACGATGCCGGAAATCCGGCTTCAATAATATCGACATTCAACCTCTTCAGTTGCTGAGCAATCTTAAGTTTTTCAAATAGATTAAGCTTGGCACCGGGTACTTGTTCACCATCTCGCAAGGTTGTATCCAACACTAAGACTCTTCTCTTCACAAAAACTACCTCCTTTAATTTTATACCAATTCCAGACTGCTTAGTGACTAATCCCTAAATTTAGACACTAAAAACCTCGTCTCTAAATAAATAGAGACGAGGTAAACTCGCGGTACCACCCTAATTGGTTCAATGAAGAACCCGCTTTTTTCGACGGCAAACACCATCTATCCCTTTAACGGTGGAATTCCGGCTCACCCTACGTTATCGGGCTGCGGCTCATGGGTGAGTTCAAGGTCTGAAAATTACCGAATCGCACCAACCTTCGGCTCTCTAAAAATTTACCAGACCACTAATATTCCCAATCATTACCTTTAATAGTATTAATATTTAATTTAACAGATTAATTTGATTTCGTCAATATCTTCATCAAATTTTTGGGTGGTGAATTATCTTCTTTTAAGCTTTGCAAACCAGATTTTAGTCTTTAAGTTCTTTGTATTTCCCCCAGTAGACTGATTCAGTCAATACTTCTCCACCGATACCCATGTTACTATAGTCATGTTCATCCAGGGTTACGGTAAACGCTGCCATGGGAATCCCTAAAGCCTGAGAAGCAGCCTGACTCATGCCGTGAATCAGACTCCTCTTTTGATCGATCGTCAGAACAGGCCCATCAAAGTTGATCATTGGCATTTAAAAAGCACCTCCGCAAAAATCATTCTTCACTCTCATTAAATTTCCCAGTAAACCTTTAAAACATGTAACCACAATCATCCTCATTGAATCTTTTTTATTCATATCCCCCAATTCTTTCTTCGGATGTCAGACTTTATATAAATTGTAACTTGGACTACTTTTACAATCCAAGTTTTTAGCTCCCTCCTCCTCTATGCTGATATCACTGCAGAGGGGGAGCCAAATAAGGATCTTGGGGAGTCGATATTATTTTACAGCCGGTTGAGACTAAACAAGGGACCCCCTTATCCGTTTCTTGAAAATTATGCACCGCCGTGATTTTATTAGCTTCCCCAATTTCACGTTTTTTCAGTGCCCCGGTAACTTCAACCCAAGTATCCGCTTTCAACTTAGGTGCATCCAGGCTTTCGACAATAATACCTATTGGGGTGGCATCAACAATACAACAGGTAATCACAAAACGGGAGATCACAAATTGATCCTTGGCTAATTTGGGGTCCTTATAAACAAAACCGGTTAACTTCCAGTTTTGATTATAGATCTGCTCGGGGTGATCCTCAATATTCAGGTATAATTGCATCAGATCGGTTTCCCGCGCCACAGAATTAACCAACTGGGGAGTTAAAGACGTTGCCGCCGAACCACCTCCATCGTTTTTACTGCTAGAAGCTCCACTTGGCCGCTGCACTCCACTGCTCAGCTTTTCTGAGCTTGGAACGCGAAGAGCATAATATGGTACTGTACCGGCTGTACTAATGCTATTGGCAAGGGCTGTCGAAGCCAAAATGCGCGGCTGCATGCCAAATCCGACGATTAAGGGGATAACAAAAATTGCTGTTTTCACGATACCGTTTGTTGGGGAGGAATGATGATGATGACTCGTCGCACAAGCATGATCATGACCACAACAGCTATAAACTAAATTATGTCGCAGCGGCACTAACTTAGCTATAGCAATCACGGCAAGCAGCAGAGCCGACAATTTGGCTAACCAAATTACTTTGGGACTAAGGTACAGTTCAATCGTTTTTGTCAGGATTAGATAGACGATCATTAAGGAAAATAGGCTTAAAATTAAGCTATGAACTAAGGTAAGCCTCCGTTGAATTTGCATAGCACCCTCCTTCTTCAACGCACGATAAACAGCCTAATGAGCGACTGATAAATACACTTGTTTTCCCAGACCAAAGTCAATGCCTAAACTTAGCACATAGGTCAAGCAAAGTGAGGTAACCACCAGAAACAAAAATAACGATAGCCGGAAGTTTTTGGCAAATAAAATAATATTGCGCAAATCGATGATCTGACCTATGACCAGAAAAGCCATTACTGACCCTAGCGGAAACTGGTTGGCCAGCATTCGAGCCACAAAGGCATCGGCATCAGAACAGAGCGACATAGCTATAGCCAGTATCATCATTGCTGCTGCAGCCAGCAAAGGATTGCCGGTTGCTTGGACTAAAATCCCTTTGGGAACCCAGATCTGAATAGCTGCGGCCAGGAAGGCACTGAAAATTAAGTAACGCCCCACATCGAAGAATTCGTCACCGGCATGGATTAACAGTTGGTGGACCGAAATCTTGGGGCCTGCCTGTTCATGCCGATGCCATTCCCGATCAGCAAAAGCTCTGCGACTGAACATCGAACCCGCTAATAAAGCTGTTGTTGCTCCCACCAGGAACGTACTGACAACCCGTAAGCCAACAAGCTGCCAATTCCATTGAAAAGCCATCGCCGTTGCGGCAATAACCACCGGGTTAATAACCGGGGCCGTGAGCAAATAAGCCAAGGCTGTGGGCATTGAAACTCCTTTGCGAAATAAACCGCGCGCAACCGGTAATACTCCACAATCGCATACCGGGATAAATAATCCTAACAGCGAACCGACGATAACCCCGGCCACGGCATTCTTCGGGGTAAGTTTGGCAATCCACTCTTCCCGCACAAGATAACGAATTAGGGAGGACACAAATACTCCAAGGAGTATAAAGGGCAGAGCTTGTAAAATAACACTTAACGCTAACGTTGCAACACTGGCACCTTGCTCTAAAACCTCTTGATTCTGGAGCATTCTGGATCCCAAAATAATGAAAAATGTGCTGCCTACCAGCACCGGGTAAAACTTTAGATTCGAGACCGGTTTCGAGATATATATACAAATCACCTTCCAATATAACTTCGGTTGGTTATTCATATTATTAAAACGCTTTGTATATTCCCAGAGTTTTCTAGTTTATTGATTCATTTTAAATTCTGAATTATCCTAACTTGATGCTACATTTTTAAAATAAAGAGGCCCTGGAGGTCTGACTACTATCAATCAGACCTCCAGGGCCTCCGCTTATGCACTATTCTGTTACTATTTCACTTAAATAGGCTCTGAACAACTATAGCCAATAGTAGTAAGATAATAACCATTCCTAATTTTGGCCACATAGCCCTAAACTGTTTAGTACACATTTCTTCTCATTCTCTCCTCTACAGGAACCTTTCTGTTGCCATAGATCAAGTGTGTCCCTCTGATTTGCGTTTAAAACGTTGGAGAGCAAACCCAATGAGCCCAATAACCAACAAGGCAAAAAAGGCTGATAGAATATAGCCAAAGGCTTGTTGCCAGAAAGTTTGACCGAATCCGGCAATACCGTAGTCCGGAAATAAAATATGATTCCAGAAAGCTCCCAACTTCTCTAGTCCACTAGGAACGAAGCCGAGCCGGGCTTGCAAATCTTCTCCGCCCCATTCGCCCCAAGCCGTCCCGGAGGCCAACAAGCCTAAGGGGGTTAACAAGCAGATAACGATTAACCCTGCAATATAGCGGCCATAAGGAACGGAAGATGTGGATTTCTCTGAATCACTGCGCATTTGAAGCAGAACGGGGTTAGTGCGCTGCAGATAGGCAACAACCAAGCCTGTCACCACCGCCTCAACCGGTCCGGCGACGGTAAGGTGAGCAAAGGCCATCGCCGGAATGGCTACTCCAAGTCCATACGGACTGTAGAGAGGAGTTCCATTAGCAGCGTGGAAAAGAAGGGGCTGTATCCCAAACTCAAATCCTGCACAGATTGCAGCCACATTGATTCCGATATATCCGGCAATTCCCGCCCCAATCATGCGACGTTTGGAAAGCACATCACTTCTCCCAACAATAAGTTGATAGATTGCGTAACTGACAAAGGGCATCACGACTGCCATATTAAAGATATTTGCACCCAGAGCCAAAATACCGCCATCTCCAAAGAAAAGTGCTTGAATAATTAGGGCAATCGATACAGAAATCATTGCTGCCCAAGGTCCTAAAATAACGGCTAGCAGCGATCCGCCGACAGCGTGAGCGGTCGTTCCATCGGGGATGGGAACATTGAACATCATGATAGTAAAGGAAAACGCTGCGCCTACTGAAAGCATCGGAATATACTTAGCTCGAACCGTACTTGCTGTTTTCGAAGCTGCCACTGCTGCAGTAATTGCACTAACAATTCCGAGGACTCCATCTGTTTGTGGACTAAGATATCCGTCAGGAATATGCATACTAACCAACTCCTCTTCTATATTTTAAACTGTGATTTAGTTTTAACCCAAAGTGGTTTATTAAAACAACCAAGCACCTTCCTTTCAACAAAGTAAATAAAAAGACCACAAAGTTAACTCTAACGAGTCAAACCTCCATGGTCTTTGCAAACACCTTCATGGTTTTGCTTCTGCAATATGACTTTTTTTGTTTTTTGAATTATATAATAATTCTACAAATATTCAAAAATTCCTGCTAAATAACTCCTCACCAAAAAATAAATTGTTAAAGACTTATAAGTAATGCTCATGGAATCGGTTGATTCCAGCGAACCCTGCGAAAATGGTACAACTATCTCTTGAATATTGAATAAAAAAGTTCACATTTGTTAATCACAATCAACCCCGCCTTTCTATAACTTTTATAGCCCATGGTAAACTATAAAGTTATAGAAAGGTCAAGTTTAATCCGGTTCTTTTCCGTCCTGCCTGCTCAATTTCCGGATATTCTCAATTTCTTCATCGCCAATTCCTAAGAATTCCAGAAGAAACTGGTGGGAATCCGGTGAATTTTTTTCTAACTGAGTGTGAAAACGATCCATCATAGCATCATCAAGGCCTGACTGTTTTAGTACTGTCACAAAGACTTGTTTATCCAGCAGCATTTTTTTAGTGGTTGGATTCTTTTTCTTAAGCATTTCGACAATCATCTTTGTTGAAATCTCAAATACCTTATTTCCCGGTTTAATTCGCTTAAACGTCTTTCCAAAACATCGCTCTCGCTTTTGTCATCCGTATCAAGCAGATCTTTAATTTCATTCAGGGGCACACCGGCTTCACAGAAAGCACATATCTGGCTCAGACGTTTTTTATCCTCTTCGGAGTATTGTCTGTAATTTCCCCTCGTACGTTGCGAAGCAACTAATAAACCAAGGGAATCATAATATAATAAGGTACTTCTCGAAAGCTTAAATTCACGACATAAATTTCCTATAGTATACATACGGCTACCTCGATAAATTCTTAGTTACGATATCCCAATTAACTGCACAACGATCTTACAAACAACAGAGTCGACGCGCCATGTCTCTCAGATCCCAAGCTCTACCATCTCATTTCTCTAATCTGCGAATGATCAAAATCAACATGCTCATCCTCAATCAAATAGTCTTGTAGATTTGGTGTTTCAAGTATGAGTTTCATTTAATTCTCCCCGTTTCTATGGTTCCGTTTAGTTGATTTCCGGACAGGGTTCGATAAGCAGAATATGTATAACTAAAAGTTGCCTGATTGGGAAGCAATCGATGGTTTACATACCAAACTTATGAATAAGAATAAGACCCTACATAATTGTGCACGAAATGTCGTATGGATACATTCAACACCTGCTATTCTATTGATATAGGAGGTCATATAAATGGATTTGCTTAAAAATATGAATTTAGCGTTAAGGTATATTGAAGAAAATCTCACCAATGATATTGATTTTAAAGAAGTAGCGCGGCTGATTTTTTGCTCAGAATATCATTTCACAAGAATGTTTTCTTTCCTAGCAGGTGTGACGCTCTCTGAGTACATCCGTCGCAGACGCCTCACTCTTGCAGCATTTGAGCTTAAAGATAGCAACGTAAAGGTCATTGACATTGCTATGAAATACGGGTACAACTCATCAGATTCTTTTGCAAGTCGTCTTGAAGAAAAGTTCAATGATTACGCTAGAATTTCTCAAGCAGGTGGGAGAGATATATGGGTTAAAGAAAGTTCCATAATATATCCTGGAATAGAATAATTTTGCTCCTATGAAACGTATGAGGAGAACTCCCCATTATCCTACTAACTATATCTTAGCTTAAGCTTATCACAACTTCCAGTTATAGACACAACGGCCCCCAACACAGCTAAGTCGGACCATTGTATTGATTTAATGGATAATGAAGCTTCTCACCGACACACAGATCTTCCATTAAATAAAGGCACTGCGAGTGCCATCTAAAGTCGCGGATCAACCGGTTCGCCTTCTAACACCAGTACCGCAAACACACATTCATGTACCGAGAAAGAGGTTCACGCCTTACCAAACGTTCCAAACCCTCAATACCCAGCGCAAACTCCCGCAAAACCAAAAATGTTTCCTGCTCAATAAGCGCTGGCACAACCTCTTCAGTTTTTCTGACAGTATATATTGCCTTTTAAGGAAAATTGCGTTAATTTAGTATACTCCATAATATCATTTCGGTCATCAAAGTTATGTGCGACAAAAGGCTCTTTTTCTTATCTCCAAAAGAAAAAAAACAGCCGATTAAGGCTGTGTAATTATTATTTTTGATTGGTTTGAATTCCCAAATGTTCTTTTAAGGCTTCCTGAAGAATGGCTGAAAAATTCACATTGTGAGCTTCCGCCTCTTCATTAAGTCATGAGGGAATCGATAATGTTTTCTTTACAGCCTTTGAACTCTTATGTCGGCGATAGGCTGTCATATCGATATCTATCATTGTCGTAAACTGTCCGTCATCTAACGGAATATCCCTTGCCCTTGAGGGAGTTGGGATGATCATCTTCGTCTATGAGATAATCCAACCAAGTCGCTAAGGCATCACGTATCTGATCTTGATTGATACAACCGAACACACAAATATATTGTCTTCTTTCGGATGATAATCCACCTATATTATCGTATAATAATAGCAGAATAATATATTTGAGAGGTGTTATTTATGATTATTAAATCTTCTACAACACTTAGAAATGACTACGGTGTAATATCTTCACTTGCCCATGAGGTCGATGAGCCGATTTACATCACCAAAAACGGCGAAGGGGATCTTGTCGTCATGAGCATTGAGGCTTTTGAAAAAAGAGAACAAATTCTAAAATTGCGCTCCAAATTAATGATTGCGGAACAGTCAAGGCTGTCCAAAGAGTCTTCCGTTTCTTTGAGCGATGCCAAGAAACAACTTGAGGAAAAATACCATGCCAAAGATTAACCTAGAAATTTTGTCGCCTGCCTGGGCAGAGCTTATAGAAATTGCCGAATATCATCTTCATGCGCTTGGCGTGGCTTCAGCAAAAACTATAACCGATAAGATCTTTTCCTCTCTTGAACGTCTGGAACAGTATCCGTTATCTTGTCCTTACATTCCAGATGAGGAATTGAGGCTACAAGAGTACAGAATGCTTGTCTGCGGCAAATATGTTTGCATATACAGACTGATAGGCAATACCGTTTATGTTTACCACATTGTCCACGGTTCAAGAGAATATTCCAAGCTATTTGATTAAAACTGAACCAACATTGCCAGCTTGGCATAATCTTCATGACTAACTGAGGAAAAATCGGAACCTAGCCAATATAAGCAGCTGACTTGACAATATCGACTTTCTGACCATCCTTGGGCGCTATGGAATAACCTACCGCCTTGGTATCCTTCGCTTTCAATTATCTCTACCTTAAATCAAATAAATTTAGAAAACTTTTCTAATTTATTGCAGGATTAGACAGGTAAGACCTAGAATAGAATGCAGTAGAAGATCAAATTAGATTAGGTGCGATCACTGACAGACCGGCATTAGCAAAGGACCTTAACAGAAAGAAGGGGTTACTAGCCAAAATAATTTCCTAACCACTAATTATAATACCGTGCTCTTATGAGCAATCTTGTGAAATATTGTACAATTTCATCATAACCATCCTTAATGATGAACTGCTGGCGTAAATTTGCTTGTGCAGTATTTGCTTCATCCGCTTTCATGGGAATATTAGGGCAAATACTGCACAAGCAAAAAAGGAGTTAAGTCTTATGAAAGAAACAATTGCCGGGGTCGTCATTGAAGTAACGGACGATATCGCCAAAGTGAAAATCAATAGTGACGGCAGCGCCTTATTAAGCGGCTTACTTTTGGCAATGTGTTTGCCGCCGGCCATGCCATTTTTCCTGCCCATCGTCGGTTCGTTCATTGCCATTGTAATCGCCAAGTATTCTATGGGAGGCTTAGGCTTTAATATTTTTAATCCCGCTCATATTGGCAGAGCGGCCTTAATGGTGTCCTGGCCGGTGGCCATGACGACTTGGTCCAGTATGACGACAAAAATCGATTCGGTCAGTTCGGCAACGCCGCTGAATGTCTTAAAGCAACAAGGCTATGACGCCCTAATCACCTCCTTTGGCAGCCCGACCCACCTGTACGAATCCCTATTTTTAGGGTTAAGGAACGGAAGCCTGGGGGAAACATCCGTTTTGTTATTGCTGCTGGGAGGAGTTGTCCTGATCTACAAACGTTACATTGACTGGGTCGTCCCGGTAACGATGATCGGAACGGTCGGTATCCTGGTTTGGATCTGCGGACCGAAGGGATTTTTCACGGGAGATCCTCTCTTCCACATCATGGCAGGCGGCCTGATGCTCGGTGCCTTTTTCATGGCAACCGATATGGTCACCGCTCCGATCACCCGCAAAGGGAAAATCATCTTTGCAGCCGGCGCCGGTGGGATAACCGTCCTGATCCGTTTGCTGGGAGGCTATCCTGAAGGAGTCTGTTATTCCATTCTCTTAATGAATTGTGTGACGCCCTTAATTGATCGTTTCGTGCAACCTGTGAGATATGGAAGGAAGTGAGCTCAGTCATGACTTCAACATCAACCTCGCCATCGACCTCAACGGCACCACCGGCCCTCAAACCTGCCCACAAAGAAGACAGTGTCTTGCGGATCGCCTTGAATCTTACGGCAGCCTGCCTCATTTCCGGGCTTTTCATCGCCGGAACCTATTTTTTGACCCATGACACCGCAGTTCAGAAGGAAGCCGAATTACAGGCGCTCACCCTCAAAAGTATGGTGACCGAAGCCGATAGCTACAAAAACGTCGCCGGAAAAAGCGATTGGTATGTCGCCTCCAAAGCCGGCAAGATCATTGCCTACATCGTCCCCGCCGAAAGCAAAGGCTACGGTGGCGCTATCAAAATGCTTGTCACCGTAACTCCGGATGGCGTGGTCAAAAATTTCAACATTCTGGACAGTAAGGAAACCCCCGGACTGGGCGATAAAGCCTCCAAACCACAATTTTCCGGACAACTGCTGGGCAAGAGCGCCGAGCATCTAATCGTTACCAAAGATCCCAGTGACAAAGATGACATTATGGCGATCAGTGGTGCCACGATTACCTCCAGAGCCGTGACCTTAGGTGTCAAAAACGCAGTCGCGGAAGTCGCTCAATTCGTCAAAGAAGGAGGCAGCTAACATGTTTAGACTATGGAAGATATTCTCCAAAGGACTGATCATGGAAAACCCGATTTTTGTTCTGGCCCTTAGTCTTTGTCCGGCGCTGGCTGTGACCACGACCGTTGTTAATGCCTTAACGATGGGACTTTCCATGCTGTTCGCCTTATCTGCCAACAACGTGGTGGTCTCCCTAACCCGCAAGCTGGTCAATCACAAAGTCCGGGTACCGATTTACATCACGTCCATTGCCACAATCGTAACCCTGGTCCAATTATTGCTTCAGGCCTATGCCCCCCTTTTGTACAGAGACTTAGGCATCTATCTGTCCCTCATTGTCGTCTTTGCAATCATTTTGGCCCGGGCCGAAGTGTTTGCCTCCAAAAATTCAGTGGTCCCTTCGTTTTTTGACGGGTTTGGCATGGGCTGCGGCTTTACCTTGGCCATGCTGATTATCGGAACAATACGGGAATTAGTGGGCAATGGAACGATTCTGGGCTACAACATCCTGGGGCACGCCTACCAACCGACCCTGATCATGATTCTGCCGCCCGGTATGTGATCAATAAACTCCAATTTATCATCACTTGCTTCTCTGAGTTTAAGAAAGTCCTCGTAAGAAATGGTTCTTGTTTTTACAAGGGCCATATAGCTCCCCCTTATTTTACATATATTACAAGCCAATTATATCACAGAGCGAGGGGCTGTGATAACCATTGTGTTTATGATTGAGTATTGCGATTTTGCACCGCAATATGAGCCTTTAGTATCAAGATTTTAACAAATCTATCCGGATATATTTTTCTGACTTCCTCCCATTTCATAAATTGCACCGCCTCTTTGTTAAGTGATGCGCCAACCTCCAAAGTTTTACTTTCATTCTTTTACTCTTTTATCTTTCCGACACTTTTTAAAGCATCGTGGATTAGTTGATTACTTCTTGGATCAGATTGGCAATTTATTGTATTACCAGGATGATATCCTGCTATAATATGTATTGTATTTTGTAGAGACATCGGCAGCACCATGACTGACGGCAGACTAGGTATTTGTGATGAAATCGGTGACCAAAACGTTCCCAAATAAACTCTTTGATCATTCGCTACTACAACAAAAGGTAACCCTGAGAGTGGCACATAGTCCAACACCTTGTTAAAGTCAAAGTCTTTTCTAAGTTCTAGTGTATGTTCCTTCCATTTATATACCTTCAGGTCTTTATCCGTTAATACAGGTTGCGTCTCTAACTGTAAATCTTCAATTTTAGTGTTGATCGCATTTCCTGTTTGCTCTCTCTTAACTAAAAATATTGCAAAATGATTAGAAGCCTCATTGCTTTTCAGACTACTAACAGCTATTTTATTTGAGCTATTTGAATTCTCGGTACAACCTACCAAAACAAGTACAAACAAAAGCAAAAATAAAGAAAACATTTTTCTTAATAAACTCTTCATTTGCTCACCCCACCCTTGAACATTAAAATAGTTCTCTGACACATATGTGCCTCAATGGTAATTCCGACAACGCTGCCCAACTCTTTTTTTGAAAAATCTGATAATAAACAGGAATTTTATGAAGCACTGTCGAAAGGATAATCCAGAAAGCATCAACAGGCATTAGCCTGAAAGACAAGCAAAGGTCAGCTAACCTAATACTCTATTGGAAAAACCATGGAAACCTTGAAGCCTAAGCTCACATTTAAATGAAATGAGGGGGAGAAAGATCTGTGAAAAAATTAGCTATTAAAGAAGGAACAACCTGTATGGCATGTCTCCAATGCATGGTGGCCTGTGCTGAGTCATTCTATAAGGAAGCAGATATCACCAAAGCCTGCATCAGGTTTCCTGAAACCGGGAATATTGAAGAACCTGTGATCTGTGACCAATGCGGAAAATGTGCAGATGTCTGTGAATTCAAAGCCATAACCAAAACTCCCAAGGGCGTTTACATGATCAATAAGAAACTCTGCACATCCTGTGGAAAGTGCGTGGATGCTTGTCCTTACCAACTCATTGTGAAGCCTGATACAGCTTCAGTTGCATCGAAGTGTATTGCTTGCGGCATTTGCGCAAAGGCATGTCCCGCAGATGTACTGGAAATCGTAGACATCTAAAACGCCTAATGAATCCATGGTAGCTCTTTAGTAAAGGTAGTTGATTGAGAAACTATATTTTTTTCTATATTTCGAAACATGAAGTTCAGTTTGTTGTAGAAACTGACTTCATGTTTTTTTGTACTATCAAAAATTTAGATTCTCTGGCAATGTACGCCAATAATTCAACATTAGATTTAACAGTTATTTCTGCGCAATTATCATAAAACGTTTAGAATTCGTCATGATGCCTTTGTCAACTTTATTCTTCGTTACGAAGGTGGATGATTTATTATGTCTCTCCAATCCCAAGCTCTATCCTCTCGTTTCAAACCATAAAGAGATATGCTCTTGAACATATCTCTTCATTTTAATAGTTAAAGGCAGGGTGTGATTTTTATCACATCCTGCTTTTAGTCCTGGTAGCTAATATGCTTGAATCAATTACCCAAATCAATTCTTCGTTCCATATAACTTTTTAAATAAGCATATACTTTCTTAATTTCTTCTGTTTGCAAAAGTTTTACAACCAATCGTTCTAAAATTTGCTTATCCATAATTTTCTTGAGAGTTAAACTATAGTTAACATCCAAGATCCATGACATTCTCATTAGATTAATATCACCTGGCATCTTTAAGCTCGTAAAGGATACAACCTCTCCACTAAATATTAAATTAATAACTTCGGCAGAGCATTCGTCTCCAGTGGAGTCATTTTGTGATACTTCGCAAACTAACTGCCCGAGAATGTCCAGTTTGTCAGCATCTCTAATTAATTTGCCAAAGACAAGACAATCGGCTGATTCTAACTGCGGCAGCATAAATTTGTTATGATATTTTATTGAAAACTCAACAATATTTTTTTCTTCTTCCGGCAGGTCGTTTAATATCTGAAGCTTTTTTAAAACGTTGAGACCCAGCTCGGCGTGATCTTCTGAAATATCATCCCTGAAAGTACCGTATTTTACGAACTGTTCAAATCGTCCGATATCGTGAAGTAACCCTATGACTTCCGCAATGCGACGATCATTAGGATTCAAATCAAGTGAAGCGGCAATATCCAAGATATTAGTCCGAACTCGAAAAGTATGATCGATCTTGAACTGAATATTGACATCGACTTGGGGATTTCCGGATAGGAAATCCTTTGAGTATTGTCCGAACCATGAATTAAGGTATTCAAGCTTTGACCGATTCATTCATTCAACTCCTTTAACAGCGTTGCCTCGTTCCAGCCTTCTTATAATTATAAATTATTTCCCAAGGATAAGATAGTTAAGTCTCCGGGGTACTCAACACATCCTATTGCTAAATTTTGGTGTTTCGCGGTAGCTCGGGAAAAGCGTCGACTTATTTATGTTAATTCTATTCAGAGCTTTCAAAAAGGCAGTTCTTTCAGTGCCAGGCAGGGTCAGCTTTAATAAAATCACCTTAGCTTTGCTGACCACACTAAAATTTTCCCTTACCCACCGCTCAATGTCTACTCCTGTCGGAGACTTTGTAAACAGACCAGACTGGTTAGCCAACCTTGAGTTATCATCAAACGAAGGATTTATGTACTTAACAAATAAATCATCTTCGTTAGTGCCAGGGTTCATTATCTTTAACTCTTTATTAATAACCAGTGCCACTCTTTGAGCAAAGGCATAGATAGCCCTTCTTTCTGGTTGGTTGCCATCCTTACAGAAAGCAAAGTAGGCAGCGATAAAGGGTGAGATTGTCCACTCCAGAAGTGGCGTAACCTGACCGTAATGCAGCCCCGCTGCCCACCAATCATCATCCGATTCCGGGTTCTCCGAATTTAATTCCCCCCTGCCCCCACTACCAAGCTTCAAATTTTTAAGATACCTTAAACTATCACTATGATCCAACTTTTTTAGCATTCTATCAAAAGTTGATTCCAGTAACCAGTCGGGGGACCTCTGACCTCGCCAAATATAATTACCGGTGTTCAATACTCTCCCCGTCACCATTTTAGAGAACTCTTCCCAGGAGGAGAGATCAGCAGTAATTACCCCTTCACTAAGATTACGGATTAAATAATCACGTGTTAAGATCATAATTCCCCCCTCATGATCACTGTTTGTTTCTACTGAAATCATGCCCAATGACAAATATAACTACTCATTCTTCCCTATCGCTGTTGATGACAATAATCTGTCCGCCGGTTTTCCAGACACGCCTCTATTCTTAGAGTACAGCTATAGTGATTATAAATAATCTTCTACGTACCTCTTTCCCCCGAAAGACAATGCCCAGCTTGATAGTCTTATGAATTCCCCGCTCAATCAGTTCCTGCGGATATTCCTTCCCTTCGATAATTATTCCTTTTATATCCTTCCTTGAAAGGATCTAAGTGTGCATTCTATCTTTGTTATTATTGCTACGCTGCAAGGCCTTGCTGTATTCACTATTGCCCACTCACGGATGCCCTTTCCAAGCTAAAACAAGCTAATTTTTTGCTGCTTATTTGATTTACCCTTTCTGTCCGTGATTTTTTCACCTTCAGCTATCGAACCGATAAGCATTTCACTGTTTGGCTTATGGGAGTTATAACGCCGCAGAGTGGTAACCGAACTATCATTAGCGTAACAATAAACACAGCCATTGGGGCAGGTGTTATAGGCGCCGATATCAATGCTTTCCATGCAGCCGCAGCCGTGACGCTGGTTTTTATCGGATGAGATATTTAAACTGCAACCGCAAACTCTTTCCAGCACAACTTTGTCAATACAGCTGGCCTTTTGGATTCCATAAGATGTCAGATCTGTTTTTTCACAGCAGGCCTTTGGTATAAGTCCGCAGGCCTTGGCGGTTTCCCCGATAAAACCGGCAAGTTTAGCTTTCTCTTCATCAGTAATTTCACGGATAAGCGGTGTTTTTAGTTTTCGATAGGTTTCCACAAAGCTGATGGTAACGCTTGCGGTGAAAGGTGCAAGTTTTTGGCAAAGCCGTTCAAATTGTAATTTATGATAATCAATGGTCAAACTATCGTTGAGCACAATCGGGTCATAGCGCCACAAGACACGCTCTTTACCGATTTGTTGGGAAAGCTCCATAAAGGTGTCCTCAATAATCAGCTTATCCCGCAGGCCTTGCTCTATAGTGCGGTCATAAGGTGTCAGCGTAAACTTAAAATAGTATTTGTATCCCAACTCATCCATGGGCTTGAGGTGAGGTAAAATATTTTTAGCATCCTTTGTCCAGAATACAAGGCAATCAACCAGCTCAGGATTAAGCGGCAGGCGTGAAATCTGGGCGTTGTTCCTCGGGTTTCTGGTAATTACAAATCCTGCTTTCAAGCGGTTCATAAACCATTCTGAATAATAGCCCGGAATATCCGTTCGTCGGGACGCTGAAACGATCATTAAGAATCACTCCCCTCAGGACCCTGTTGATTTATAACTCGATCGTTCTTGCCTCCAGACACGCTCGTGAAAATATACTGAAAAGTGACATAAGCCCTGTAAACAAAGGCTATGTTAAACTTCCACATCCGGTCTGTATATCCCTTCCAATTTATCATTAATTAAGGATCTTTTAAGCTAAAGGATTAATTTCTGTTTATTATCCCCGGTCTCCCGACCACTCTGAATGACCATTTCCTTCACTCTTCTGTGGACTGCCTTTATCGCATGTAACTCATCAGAAAAAATATGCCTGATACCATCCTCAATTTTCTCCAGTGTTCCCCGCGAAATATCACAGCCATGTATCGCAATTGGGCCGAAAGCTCTTCTTGAGTTTACTGAAGTATGTCAAGCACATAACAATCGGTATTAAGTTTTTCACTTTCTTGACAAGACAAAACAAACTTTCGTTGTATAAAGTGTAATTGTACGCTTTATATCGCTTTAACCTTCGTTAAAATAGGGTATACTTATCTTGCGAGGTGATATACCATGAATAGAACGACGATAGAGGACCTGCATAAGTGGAAAGCGAAGCGGAGCAAAATACCGCTTATTATTCGCGGCGCAAGGCAGGTTGGTAAGACGTGGCTGATGAAGGAGTTCGGCAGGGTTGCCTTTGATAAAACCGTCTACATCAGCTTTGACAATAACCAGCGCATGAAGGATTTGTTTTCATCCGATTTGGATGTGGAGCGTATCGTGACAGGACTAGAGCTCTACTCCGGTCAAAAGATCGATCCGGCGAACACCCTGCTCATCTTCGATGAAGTACAGGAAGTGCCGAAAGCATTGACTGCGCTGAAATACTTCAATGAGGATGCGCCACAGTACCAAATCGTGTGCGCCGGTTCACTCCTGGGCGTTGCCTTGCACCAGGGCACGTCATTCCCTGTAGGCAAGGTGGAGTTTTTAAATATGTACCCTTTGAGCTTTACTGAATTTTTGACCGCGATGGGGAAGGGTCAATATGCGGAGTTGCTGCAAAAAGGTGACTTTGCTATGGTGACCACCTTCAAACAAACGTATATCGATATGCTCAAATACTATTACTATGTCGGTGGAATGCCAGAGGTCGTGCATAGCTTTTCCCAAAATAAAGATTTTGTGGAGGCGCGGGAAATACAGCAGCGCATTCTTGACGCCTACGAGCAGGATTTTTCTAAACATGCGCCCCATGACGTTGTGCCGCGAATCAGGATACTCTGGAACAGCATCCCCGCCCAACTTACCAAGGAGAACAAGAAATTCATCTACGGGCTTATCAAGGAAGGCGCACGGGCAAAAGAATATGAACAGGCCCTGCTTTGGCTGACCGATTGTGGGCTTGTCCATAAGGTACACCGGGTCAATGCTCCCAGCCTTCCGCTCAAAGCTTATGAGGATCTGAAAGCCTTTAAGCTGTTTTCACTTGACGTCGGCCTGCTATCCTGTATGATACGCCTGAAACAAGACACGCTTCTGGACGGCAGCGAGCTTTTTAAGGAATTTAAGGGAGCTCTGACCGAGCAATACGTATTGCAGCAGCTTATAACCTTTAAAGGACTCGAAACCTACTATTGGACCAATGACCGCGGCAGTGCGGAAATCGACTTTATCGTAGATAACGGCAATGCGGTGTTCCCCATTGAGGTGAAGGCTGAAACGAATTTGAAGGCCAAAAGCCTAAAGACCTATTGGGAAAGGTTTCAACCGAAGCTATCCATTCGCACCTCCATGGCAGATTACAAACGTGAGGAATGGCTGCTCAATTTACCATTGTATGCGATTGAAACGATGCGCAACTTATGAGCGTCATGAAAAACTGTCCGTGAATTTAAAATCTCTGTCAATGGATTTGTAGCAGAGAAGGTTCAGACCAAAACTGCCCGGATTCATTGGCAGGTTTAAAAGGACTAAGATATTTAGAGAGCCCGGTGGTGTTTAATCACATCAACCGGACTCTCTAAATATCTTAGTTTTTTTTTGTGAGTCGGCATCACGAAAGTTGTCTCATTAATCGAGCTGATCTCCTCATTTAAGGGCATATATCAATAACCAACAATATAAAATTGCTTTTATCATTCCTTATTAAATCAAGATCCGTTATCCAAGATGCACGGTGGCCTCAATTGATAAATTGTATTTCTTCTGGATCTATCTGGAAATACCTCATAAACCAAAAGAGCCCAGTGATGTAAGTACACATCACTAAGTTCTTTGAAACGAAAACGATTTAATAAGGCGCTATTACATACTGCCATTTTTTCAGAATTCCCTGTAATACTTACCTCTAATTAGGAATCCGGCAATAAACTTGGCCCTGGATGTGTTAAACCGGGGAGCTTTTCGATCTAACCTCCACCAACCCGTTTCTTGCCAATAAGTCCGTAAACTCTTCCATGCGGGGTTCCTTTAACTTGCAGTTGTTTATCGACCTTTTCATCCTCATAAATATTCTCTTGAATAATCTTTTGAAATGAGATTAAGTTTTACCAAATGGGATTTCTGCTTCCTGAATTACACGACATATGCTCTGTCGCAGCCGAATTTTGCGAATGAATTTATAGGTACGTTACAACCGTTAGAACCTTGATCATAAGAGCTCCTTCTTCATGAGAAATTCACAACTTTTTCATGAGATAGTCGTATCCAAGAGCTAATATAAGGACATGGAAGATCAGTAAATCAAAAACAAAAGTTAAATGAGGGGGAAACATAGTGAGAAATCTCAGTAAAAAAATTACTCGAAATACGCAATCAAACAAGCTCCTAACGCGGACGAAAGTGTAGCTAAAATCCCATTACATACTGGGCGTAAGAGCTTCAAAATCTGCAATTATTACATCGTATTCAAAATAAAACTCAACCCTGACATAGCTTTTGCGTTAAGGATTGTCCGGCAATATTTTTAGAGGAGTGTGTACCATGAATAACACAAGAAAGCCAATGAAGAAAATCCTTCTTTCCCTATCTCTCTTACTCTTAACTCTCGCATTTGCTGCAAATACGATGGCTGCATCTGGAGGACTGGAACAAGATGCTGGTCCTTACCATGTAACGATGCAGACCAACCCAGAAAACCTTATAGTTAACCAAGCGGGAACCATGACTATGATCATTAAAAATAAGGCTACCGGACAACCAGTGACCGGAGCCAAAGTAATGATGATGCCATCAACGATGGATAGTAATGCTAGTAATAGTGGTAGTATGGCTGGCATGGACATGTCTTCCGGTATGGATAAAGATAAGCAAGGTGGCTCGCCGATGCAAGAGCAATCTTCGATGGGTTCAATGGCAATGGACCCTGGCACTTATATGATGCAAGGGATGACCTTTAACCAACCTGGGCAATGGAACCAAGCAATTACTATTACTTCATCTTTGGGTGCAAGCACTGTCAACTTCCCAATAACTGTCGGTAAGTCCGGACCAAATTTCGTTCTCATTGGCAGCGTCGCTGGTGTTGTTGTGATCATTGGAATGTTCGCTGCATTCTTAAAGAAAAAGAAAAACTAAGAAATTGGAGGTTCTTTTGAATGCCTTCTAACAAACAGCCCATAAACTTTCTCAATTATCCTTTGCTCAAACGTTTTCTTAAAAGCTCCTTATACCCAAGCATCTTCCAATGGATCACCGTTTTAGTTTTTGGGGTAATCATGGTAGAAACTTTGGCAGGTCCAACAAACGTCGGCGAGAACTTTGGTTCCGCCGCCACTTGGGTTCTTTGGTGGCCGTTAATCCCCTTTTTCTTTTTTCTGCTGGGTCGGTTTTGGTGCGGAATTTGCCCATTTGGCTGGGTTAGTGATCAAACTCAAAAACTATTTGGTGCCAATCTGAAGGTTCCGAACTTTATCCGCAAGTACGGTCTTTGGATCATCGATATTACGTTTATTCTAATTACATGGTCTGATCATATTTGGGGGATTGTAGAATCTCCACGAGGCACCGGAACGCTCTTATTACTCATCCTAGGTGGCGTAATGGTCAGCGCTTTGCTCTTCGAACGCCGCGTCTGGTGCAGATATTTATGTTTCCTTGGTAGTTTGTCCGGCAACTATTCCAGGGCAGGTATGTTAGAGCTCCGGGCCGACAAAGCTAAATGCAAAACCTGTAAAACAAAGGATTGTTATAAAGGAAATGTTAAGTCACCTGGTTGTCCAATGTTTGAATTTCCGATGACTATGGAGAATAATGCCAATTGTAATCTCTGCGGTAACTGTATTAAAAGTTGCCCTAATGATTCAATCCGTCTAACCCCCCGGAAACCGACGAGTGAATTTTGGTCGATGACTAGGGCGCATTTTGAAGAGTCTTTCTTAGCGATTGTTATCGTCGGGATTGTATTTGTCCAAAACATCACTATGTTAGACTTTTACCCGTCCTTCCTCAAATGGGTAGAGATGACTTTGGGGATTGGCAATGAAAATATCGCCTTTACGGTCCTCTTTATCTTCGCTATGACGACTCCGGTATTACTACTTTTCGCAGCGACTGCTTTTGCAAAACGGTTTACTGGTGAGTCACTGCGTAATTCCTTCGCACGTTTTGGCTATGCAGTTATCCCTCTTGACCTTGCTTCTCACATGGCCCATAACTTGTTCCATCTTCTAGCGGAAGGAAAAGCAACCTACTATACTTTCATGGGGCTCTTCGGGGTGCACATTGAAGGATCAACCTCATTCATTGCTGATCCGACGATTCAAATCATGCAATACTTCTTGGTCATCGCTGGAACCCTTGGTTCCCTTTACGCTGCTTATAGAATAGCTAAAAATAACTATGGAGCCAGTAAAGCTTTATCCATCGCTATGCCTTATTTAGCTGTTATCTTGCTCTTCGGTATCCTAAACTTTCTTACCTTTACGGTAAGAATGTCCATGCGCATGTAGATTCTAAGTCCGGAGGTCAGATTGAGGGAAGACTATCTAACACTTGCATGTTTGACGCTTGAACGCACTCGCGAAATCGAGTGCGTTTTTTTAAAATAAAAGGATTCTTACTTGGGAAATTAATAATGGAATTACAAAAAAATCCTTACGTTTTGGGAGGGCCTTACATTAAAACAACTTATTTCTAAAGTTAAATATGTAAACCAAGTATTTAGAGGCTATGGAGCCATATTAGGCCGCGCTGCTCCCGTCTGATGACTAATGCGACGAGCCAAGGTATACTAGGTGTAGTGCTCTGTTGGCGTTTTGAAAAGGGGTTTGACAATTTATGAGAATTTTGCTAGTTGATGATGAGAAAAAGATTATAACCGTGCTTAAAGCCTATCTTCAACAAGAGGGGTTTCAGGTCAGCACTGCTATTAATGGTCTCATCGCCCTGACCATGTTTAAAGAAAATCCTTTCGATCTACTCATCCTGGATTTAATGCTCCCCGGCATGTCCGGAACAGAAATTTGCAGTGAGATTCGAAAGATATCCTCCGTCCCTATTATCATGCTCACAGCTAAAGTCGAAGAAGAGGACCGCATCCGGGGGTTAAGTATTGGTGCCGATGATTACATCACGAAACCCTTTAGTCCTCGTGAAGTGGTCGCTCGGGTCCGGGCTGTTCTACGTCGAACTAACAACGAAACCGCACCGCTGGCGGACGTGGTCTCCTATGATAACGGTCTCACCATTGATAATATACAACATGAAATTCGCCTTCACGATCAGGCGGTTTCTTTAACTCCAACAGAGTTTAAGATTCTTGGAGCCTTAGCTAAAAGCCCTGGTCGGGTATACTCAAGGGGGCAGTTGGTTGAAATTGTCCAAGGACACGACTTCAACGGTGATGACCGCGTGGTTGATGCTCATATTAAAAAGATTCGTCAGAAAATCGAATCCATCCCCAGCGACCCTAAGATTATTTTGACCGTTTTCGGGATTGGCTACAAATTTAATCCGAGTGCTGGTGGCTGAGCTGCGCAAGAATTTTTACCAAGATTCCTTGCACTAAAGACAGATCCGCTGCTGTCGCCTCCCACTTGATGTGCGGTTTGCGGCCCAAAAGAGATCCTTAATTATATCTGAAAAAGGACTCCGATATGGGAGCTATCAGAAAACCTCATAGCCGAAATCACACCTGCGGCAGGGATTCATACTTTTGTGTAGAATATAATTTACAGCAAGTTAAACAGAAATCATAAAAAAGAGACCATGGAGGTCTTGACCTGACATTAAGTCCGGTCAGTTCTTCCATGGATTTTTCTTTTTAAAGGAGGTGGACTATAGACATATTGCCCGTGCCAAATGTCTCCCCATAGTTTGTAATGTAATGAATTCCACGTTCCAGGACCTTCAAAACCATCTTGCATCTTCACTCATCATTCCTGAGGAGTTTTGGATCCTTAGGGAATACTATCAACCTCAGGCCTAAGGGTATTCTGATCTGACCGTCACGAATATCCTTAGGTCTGACTCTATCTTAAAAGCAGGCCCAGATTACACCATAACAATTTGAGAGGATGGTAAAGAAATGGATATTCAATATTTTACCCGGCTTTGGTGCGAGGGCAAACCAACTCGCGCAGCCACTGACTCGTTTTGGGACAACCGAGCGCCCGAGTTTAACAAGGTAGTTCGTCAAGGCCGCCCGGATGAGCGCATCAAGAAAATCAATGAGTTTTTATTACATAATAATCTTCTCACCAAGCAGAGCAGTGTCCTGGATATAGGCTGCGGACCGGGGAGGTTCGCTGTTGAATTTGCTAAACAAGCTGCAGACGTCACCGGCTTGGACATATCTGACAAAATGTTGGACTTTGCCGTACAGAATGCCAAAGCTGATAAGCTCACTAACGTCTCTTTCAGAAAATTGGACTGGCATGAGGTTGACCTCGAAGAACATAACTGGGCAAAAAGGTTTGACCTGGTTACAGCAATTAACAGTCCCGGGATCTCCGATCAAATCACCTTAGAGAAGATGTGCGCCGCCAGCAAAGGTTCCTGTTTTCTGTCCAATATTGTTGATCGTACGGACTCTGTTCAAGATATTCTTCGCACAGAGATTCTCAAGCTTAAGGGGGTAAGATTTTACACCAACGCCATTTACTGCATTTTCAACATCCTTTGGCTGATGGGTTATTATCCCAGTATCACCTATGTTGATACGGATCGGGAACATATCCGAACGACCGAAGAAGCTTGCCTTTATTATGGTACGCTCTTTGAAACAAAACCTTACTCAGAGCTTGAGAAGAACAATTTGATCAGAAGTTATCTCCAGGAAATCTCCATCAATGGCTTTGTGACGGAGAAAGTCAGGACAAAAACTGCCTGGACTACCTGGAAAGTCTAACGGCGGTCATTGAACCATAGCCAAGGTATCTGCCGGCAATTCAACTTTGGCGCTTTAACGACCTATCTCGAACTTCCTACTTTAAGTGCTGCAAAGAATTCTTTTGCAACAGCCGTCCAAGCTATCGAATGTTGACTAAATCTCATGATTACAGCCACTATTCATAGCTTAAAAGGTGTTATCTGCAGACTCGCCCAAATGATCAACACGCTCTTATCGCAACAATAGTATTTCTGTCCCCTATCCGACATAGTCATATTAAGGATGGGGGTGGGCCAAGTGCCGTTTAATATGTACCAATTGTTCTTTTTGACATTTATAATTCACATCATTGATACGTTTGCTTACTCCGTACGGCTTAACTCCGTCAAAAGTGGGCTATTCGCCTTGTCTGCAACATTTTTCAACTTATTTTACTTAATCTCTCTAATAGCACATACACTGCAAGCCCCTTTGCTTGGAGGTTTGATGGATAGCTCGCTCAGTCAAAGTATTGATCCCCTGCCTGGTATCCGCCAAGTCATCTGGGTAGCAAGCGCCGGAACATTCTTGGGCATAATCTTAACTCCCACCTTTCTGAAAAACTTCTATAGAGCAGTCAATAATCTCGAACGGACAGGCTCCGTATCCTCCGTTGTTATTGATGCTTTAAAATTTCGCAGTCTCCGCAGATTTCTCGAAAATATTACTTTGCCTGCCAAGGAAATGGTAAATCATCTGCCGTATCACAAAATACCTGCTGATTTGATCATTCTCAATGTTTTGGTCACCGGAGTCTATACCATTGGCGTGATGGCAGCTTATTATGCTGCCTTGCTTGTTGTTGCTCAACACCGCCTGGCAGCTTCAGCTTCTGCCGGAATCATCAATACTGCCGCGAATATTATCTTTATGCTGTTTATTGACCCCAAATCATCGATTATTACAGATCAGGCCTTGCGGGGACAGCGCCCCTATGAAGATGTCAAAGCCCTTGTCGTTATGTTAATGAGCGCCAAGCTGATCGGCACCCTGCTGGGACAATTGCTCCTTATCCCAGTAGCCAACGTTATTGCTGCTATTTATAAGTAATTGCCGGAATCTTTGGCACGGTCACCCTACTAAGCCTCTCAAGCAAATACTCATTCCAGCAAACCAAATTTGACTTTTATCCTGTCCAGCTTTATTAGCCAAGGCTTTGCCAACAACAAAAGAAAGCTTAGAGTTGATACTGCCTGAATGAAATCAAGCCAAAAACTTGAGATGTAGACCGCTATGATCGATTGCCAGGTAATAGGATTGATAAATCCGATAATAAACCAGATATTCATAACCCAGCCAAAGGCAAACCCTGAGCACAGTCCATAGATTGATAAGCTTAATTTCCCTTTGAGAAAACCCGCATTACTTAATGTCCCTGCAAAAAAACCAATCATCCCCCAACAGAACATTTGCCAGGGGGTCCAGGGACCTTGTCCAAAAAATAGATTGGAGGCTGCTGCTGCTGTAGCTCCTGTCAAAAACCCCGCCTCAGGTCCGAACGCCAGAGCCGTGATGATGATGATGGCTGAGGTCGGTTTAAAATTGGAGAATGGGGCAAAAGCAACCCGTCCTAAAGCTGCCAGCGCAGCCATGACAGCGATAACCACCAATTCTCTGGCCTCAGGCCTGCGTTTTTCAAACCTTAGGAAGAAAGGAACCATCGCCACTATAATAAATAGCACACTCAATAAAGCGTAGTTCTGAGCCCCGCTTAACGCCGAGAGCACCAACAATAACGGTAATACAATGCTTAATATAATTTTCATGACCTTTGCGTACTGGCTTAGACGCTTATCTTGCATAGTGCAATCACGTCCTCACAAGTCACCGCTTTAGGAAAGATTCCTCTTGCCATCCGGTTGGCAGCGGTCGTATAGAAATTGTTGCCTGCAAAAAACTCCTTCGCTTTTCCTTCCGATACAATATCCCCGTCAAACATCAGAGCACATTGATCAGCATACTGAGCCGCGAATTCGATATCATGAGTCACTAAAACTACAGCAACATCCTGACCGCATAGCTTTTTGAGGATTTCACCTAACTCTTCCTTAGACTCTGCATCAAGTCCCTTTGTCGGCTCATCTAATAGCACAATTTTGGGCCCCAATAATAAAAGCTTGGCGAGAGCCACCTTTTGCTGCTCTCCGCCGCTTAAATCATAGGGATGTCTGGCCAAGAAATTATTAATTCTCAATTCTTGGGCAATCCTGTCAATTTCAGCTTTTAGAGCCGCCTTATCCAGTCCAAGCATCGCTGCCGCCTCTTCCAAATCCCCTAAGACGGTATCACAAACAAATAAAGCTCTTGGATTCTGAGGTAAGAGAGCTACATTGTTGCGGTAAAGCTCTTGCGCTTGAAAAGCCTCTATTTTCTTACCGTTGATGGCCACCTTTCCTCGATACTGCTTTAGTAAGCCTGAAATCACTCCGAGCATGGTCGTCTTGCCGGTTCCGTTGCCACCTAATATGCAGAGTATTTCCCCAGAGTAAGCCTTCAGCGAGAAGCCCCGCAAAATGTCATCTCCTTCTTTTGAATATTTGAACCATATTTCGTCAGCTTTAATGGCCGGCTTTTGTTTTTGAACTTGCTCCTTAAATTGGTCCTCTAATAATACTCCTTCTGCTGGGATCATATATTCGGCAAGCCACTCTCTTCCCTCCCTCACGCTTAAAGGACAATAGTTACCTAATCGCAGCTCGCTATAAATCCGAATTGCCGAAGGCAATCCTTTAAACATAGTCTGTTTACCCTTCCCAGCCGCTAAAAGTTTGGCAGTTTGCTCCGGTGTATCAAAGCAAACTATTGCGCCTTTTTCCATGACCACAATTCTGTCCGCCATCAGGAATACTTCTTCCAGTCTATGTTCTGTTAAAATTACAGTAACTGCTAATTCCCGATTAATTTTGGCGATCGTTGCCAGAAAATCTTGAGCCGCAATGGGATCTAGTTGAGCCGTCGGTTCGTCCAAAATCAGGATTTTAGGTTGCATGGCCATCACCGAGGCTAGATTCAGAATTTGTTTTTGTCCGCCTGACAATTCGTCCACAGATTTTCTAAACCAGCCATCGATGCCAAAGAAGCTGGCCATTTCCGCCACCTTCCGACGAATTTCAGAGGTACTCAACCCTAAATTTTCAAGACCAAACGCCAACTCATGCCAAACGGTATCGGTCACCAACTGATTCTCCGGATTTTGCAGCACAAATCCAATTTCAGAGGCAGCCCTTCTGTGATCTAGCTTTTCAATATCCAGGCCTCGATATGATATCGTACCTGTCCTACTGCCATGCGGTATAAGCTCACGCTTGATATGCCGTAAAAGCGTACTCTTGCCACAACCTGACTCGCCGCATACTAAAACAAACTCGCCTTCCTTAATCTCTAAGTTCACGCTTTCGAGTGCTCTTTGCTGGGTATTAGGATAGGAAAAGCTCAAGTTTTCTATTTGTAAGAACGCCATTTGCAGTTCTCCCTTACTTCAATGATAATCGGTAAAAAGGCTAATACCGCAAATACTACATATAAGCTAATCGCTTGGGGGGATAAATTCAAAGGCCTGATTGACGGATAAAATTGCATTGTCCCATACCCTGAAAAATACCCCGCAAAACAAATGCCCGCCAGTACGCTAATCAGGCCTAATACCAAACCATCCCGCTTGCTAAATTTAAACAGTGAAAAGGTTGTTCTATTTTTCAGTCCATAGCCTCTCGCCTTCATTGAATCAGCCGTTTCAATGGCCTCCTCCATTGACCAGCTCAGCAGTATGGATATGACTCTCATTCCCTTTTTCACTCTCTCGGCTAAACTTCCCGACCTTTGATCCAACCCGATGGTATGTTGAGCATTGAATATTGTCTTTAGTTGCTGTTTTAGTTTTGAAATCATTCTAATCGTCATTGTAATCAGCAGGGCTACCGCCGGAGTAGGCTTAGCAAACAAATACAAAAATTTATCGGCTGTAATGACTTTATTGTAACAAGAGAACCAGACAATAATGGCCATCAGAGACGCCGCCGAACATATTCCATAGAGCATAGCCTCTAAAGTAATGGGATTGTCCAGGAAGTAAAACAACGTTGTTCTTCCTCGATGATTAAATAAAGGATTACAAATGGCGATTAATAAGAACATAGGCAGGTAAAAAAAGATGCTTAACTTCACGCCCCTGCGCCCATTCAAAATTAAAGAGAAGCTCAGAGCTGAAATTAAGGTTACCCCCAGAAAAACCGGATGCAGATAAAGCATCGTAAAAGCTAACATTACTGCAAAAAACACAAAACTTACCGAGGGATGAAACGCTGAAAAGGCTCTATTCAATGGCACTCTCTCCCTTACTTCCATAACCACTAACATTATCTCCCATTCGCACTGAAATAATAAACCATTGACAGAGAATTTTAGCCATGCTATTCTTTAATCAGCTTAATATCAGACAAATGAGTACATTGTCCTTTCATACAAGCAAAGACAATGTTTAAAAGGGAAGTCAGTTCAAATCTGACGCGGTCCCGCCACTGTAATAGGGAGCGGCCTTACAAAAAGTCACTGGATTTTATCCGGGAAGACGTAGGGCTGTGATGAACTTAAGCCAGGAAACCTGCTCATTTGTAATTCACTTTTTACACCCACGACGGATGGGAGGTAAGGATATTTGCGTTTTTAGCATATCAATAACCTCCTGCAGCTACGTGCAGGAGGTTAATTTATTTTCCTTTGCCAACATCCAAAACAATTTAACTGCCTGTCTGAATCACATTACTTTCTTACGTAAACAGAATTTTCATACCACCCTGTGAACCGACAGATTCATGGAAGCTTACGTAGGGGGTGCCTGAGAATATTTATCTTAATGTGCAGGTCGCTTAAAGTGTGGATTTCCAAAGCAGAAATTGTTGATCAGTATCGTTGATGGGAGGAAAATACCATGATTACAGCCACAGTTCATAGTTTAGCCGGGGTTGTCGGCAGACTCGGGTTAGATCCACTTACCGTTAACCGCTTTATGCAGGATTGGTTACAAACTGCACGCGAGGTATCTTTTGAGGATGCAACCGAAGTTGCCTGTATCTTAAATAGGATGAAAAAGTGCAATTATTACCTGGCTCCTGATCCTACACGAGAGGGTTATCAAGTCGTGCTTATCGTGAGGAGAAATCGGGTAATTACTGTCCTTACCCAATTGACCTGCTCCTTTTATGGTGTACCTGAGGCCAAGACAGTGAATGGAACACGTATGATTAAAACACTCGGGGGGGAGATGTTTGAAGACAATGGTAATTGGGTCAGGCAACTTAGAATCAAGCAAAAGCACCACAAAAACGCTTGGGGGAAAAGAATCCGATACTAGAAGATTGAGGAGGAGATTTTACCTAGGCCGCTCACTATCACAGTGATTATTAAATCGTCTTAGATGCCAATCTTTTAGATTAACGTGTGACAAAAAACCTCTCGACTGGAAATGTCGAGAGGTCCCTTTATGCATCCTGCCTTTAGATCAAAATATCTAAGATCAGCAGGAGAGTAAGCAATAACCCAAGCAGCAGACCATTTTTCCAATCTGCTGAGGGTATTGAACTTGTAAAGAATTCAGCCCCCTTGCTGGTTTCACTGTACCCCCTGGATAACATTGCTTTATAGATCCTCGTACTGCGGTCCAGGGATTTAATTAACACATGCCCTGCCACCTTTCCGATATCGCGGGCCTGCTGTATCCAGGTCATCCGGTCTCCCATCCGACATAGCTGAGCACGGCGCATACTGCGTGCTGTTTCTTCGACGAGAAAAACATAGCGATACATCATAGCAGCTAGATCAATGATTATAGCGGGAACTTTACATAAGCGCAGCGTTTCCAGAATTTCGATCATTGGGGTTGAAAAAGAGAGTAAACTGCCCAATGTAACGGCTGTCATAATTCTAAACAGAATTAAAAACCCCAGTTTCAGACCCTCACTGTACACTGGAAAGGCCAACTTTCCAAGATATATCACCATCACGGTTTGGCTTCCGTTCGTGAATAACAAGCTAAGGAAGACCAACCAGGCTATACCGAAAGGCATCGCCAAGCGAATAAGGAGGGTACGCCACGGAAGGTGAAGAGTGCCAAATAATATAATACCTGCCATCCACAACACTGCTACAAGATACCAGTGTTGAAAAGCTGTTGATAGGATAATGGCACTTAAAAATAATACAGTCTTTACGCGTCCATCCCAATGATGTAAAGGACTATCTGCTCTGGCCATTTTATCTAACACTGCAATTTCCAACGCTTATACCACCTTTTATCAATTCCGGGACTCCCACTTCTTTAAGTAGGTGTTCCTTATTCTACGTCCTCTTCCTCTTGAACTGGTTTACCAAAAATCTTTTCCCAATGGTGCCCTACAATTAAACCGGCAAAAAAATTAGCGACAGAAAAAGCGCCGATTTGTGCATCTCCCGGCAACTCAGCAAAAGGATGATGTTCTCCTTTGGTGACCGCTGTCGCGAGATTGTTGACTGCGTCATCGGTACCACTCGCCTTCATTTCGTGACTGGCCATGTATTTACCGGCTCCAAAGATAAAAAGCAAGATGACAAACATCACAGATAACAGAACTCTAGTATAGGAATCGAAGAATTTAACTTTTTCTGGGGAGGTCTTGACATTAACGATTGACGACATTTGCTTTTACCTCCTGGCCTGATTTCTGGCGAAGTTTAATCCCTGGCAACAAATCGGGCCGACGACTGACCATAGCTTGAAGCACAGCCGCCGTAAAAACAGCCTCAGCTATAGCCAGAGGTAATTGGGTCGGTCCATAACCCATAAAGAAAATCATCCATTGTTTAAGCAGGGGAATATTGCCGTGTAAACTCAAAGCTAGTTCAAACGCACTGGCTAAATAGGTCAGGATATCTCCTACAAAACCAGCAACCCCGGCCGCCAACCAGATGGGACTACCTAGGGCCCGCAGTAGTTTCCAGCTTAAGTAACCGGATATACCTCCGACAATCCCCATGGAAAAGGTATTGGCACCAATTGTTGTAATCCCGCCATGACCCAGAAATATCGCTTGAAAGAAGAGAACGATGGCAGAAATTACGGCTGTCGCAAAAGGACCAACTATAATTGCCGCCAGCGGCGTACCACAGGGATGAGAACAAGAGCCTGTCACGGGTACCGGTAAGTGCATACACGAAATAACAAAGACGCCTACTCCAACCATAGCCAGGAAAGGTTTGTAGGCCAAATTTTCTTGGACCTTGCGTTTGATTTCCATCACACCCGGAATGACAAATGTAGTAGCCGCTGCGTACCAGGCGGTACAAGCTAAGGGCGACAAGATACCATCTTCAATATGCAAGCTTAAGACCTCCAACTATTTTAGTACAAAATAAAAAAGTCAATAACTATAGAAAATGCCAAATAAAAAACAAAAAACCCTTTACCTCCTAATAATGGTAAAGGGGCTAACTAGTATCTGATAATAAAAGTAAACCAGAAGACATAGCTAAAACACCTCCCTAACATTCCCGTAGGTAGTTTGACTTCGGCATAAGCAGGTCTCCTGGCTAAAGATCTTCATCAACTTACGTCTTCCCGAGAAGCGCTCCCAGTGACATTTTGTAAGTAGACTCCCTTTTACAGTGGCGGGCACCGCGTCAGCTTAACTGACTTCCCTTTTCAATTCCTTTCCTCAGAAAAGAATCACTTATCCCTACATATTTAATTGCCTTTAATACTAACACAACTCAGAATAATTTGTCTAGTCCCTAAATGAGATCTGAGGACAAGCAGAAGAGTTCCGAGCCGCTCATTGGTGACCGAAGCAACTAAGACGATCCCTATTCCCGGATACAATCTCAACAAATGACATACGCTAGCATATAAAGGTCACATTTAGCTTCCATCTTCTTTGTAGAGTTTTATTTATACACTTTTACAGGAAATCCCTGCTTGCTGTCGAATAATAGCTATAACTTAAATATGCCAAAAAGCCATGGAGGTCTGACCTGAACATGAATAATCTATGGTCTTTTTAATTTATTAATCAAGAAGGAGCGGAAATATAATGTGTGAAGCAAATGCCTATCTTAAAGATGGAGAAAACGAAGTGCTGTTCATGGAAGCCGTCGATACCATCGAGCCCTATGAAAATGGTCTTAAGCTGATGGATATTTTCGGTAAACAGATGTTTATCCAAGCCAGAATTAAGGACATGACGCTCCTCAACCACCGAATTGTTTTAGAAAGAACCGACACTGAACTAATGAAAGAGAGATAATCAGCATGGATCTTCCTCTGTGGCTTCAAGAAAATAGTCCCCTGGAACCTTCCCCATCTAAATTAAAGCAATCCAACTTTATTCAAAAGACTCTTCAAGCTATCATTGTTCTTGTCAAGGAATCCGTCTTTTCTGAGGAGATCGCTGTTCGTTCAGAATTCCTGCAAGCCTTAGATCCCAGGGTGAAACTACTCGGGATATTCTTACTCCTCGTAACGGTCAATCTCCTGCGTCATTTACCTTTACTTTGGGGGACCTATCTGGTTATTCTGATCCTCGCCGCGCTATCTAAGGTTCCTACTCGCTTCCTGGTTCAGCGGGTTTGGTTAGTAATACCCTTATTTACAGGCATCATGGTCTTACCGGCCTTATTTAATTGGGTACGCCCGGGTGACCCGCTTTGGATTATTTGGACTTTCTCCGCCCCGCTCCACCTCGGGCCAATTCATTTTCCGCGTGAATTGAGCATCACGCGGCAAGGCTTTTGGGGAGCACTCCTTTTGATCAGCCGGGTGGGTATTTCCGTTACTCTCGCGGTTCTGCTCACCCTCACGACTCGCTGGAACAACCTCCTGCGCGCGTTACGCACCTTCTTTGTTCCGAAGATTTTTATTGTTACCCTGGAAATGACCTACCGCTATATTTTTGTGCTCATCACCCTTCTCGAAGACATGTTCTTAGCGCGTAAGGCCCGTGACTCAGGGCACTCTTCCGGTGCTGAACAGCGACGATTTGTGGGGTCCTCCATAGCCCACCTTTTCGGTAAATCTCTGAAAATGAGCGAAGATGTCTATATTTCTATGATCGCCCGGGGATATACCGGTGAAATCTATACCCTTCAACGTTTCCAACTGCGTTGGATGGATGTCTTTAGCCTGGGAGTCAGTCTCCTGTTAAGTTTATCGCTTTATGCCGCCGACAAAGTCTTAGGAGGATAAAAATTTGTCTAAACAAGCTATCCCCATCTTTCAATTAACTGCCCTATCCTATGCCTATATTCCGGATCATCCCGTACTGTCCAACATCGATCTTCAAATATACTCAGGACAAAGCCTTGTTATACTCGGAGCCAACGGCAGCGGCAAGTCCACCCTGCTCAAGATTCTGGCCGGGCTTGTTCATCCCACCTCCGGCCAGATCTTGGCTTTCGGACAAGAACTAACAGAAAAGAAACTCCAGGACCCTTTATTCTTGTCTGAGTTTCGCCAACGCGTGGGCTTTATTTTTCAGAATTCTGATGCTCAGCTCTTCTCGGCCACGGTTCGGGATGAATTAGCCTTTGCCCCGCTGCAGCTTGGCCTTGCTGCCGAGCAAGTCGAACAACGGATTGTCGAGACCGCTGCCCTGCTGGGAATCACCCCCCTGTTAGACCGCCCTCCCTATAAACTGAGTGGCGGGGAGAAAAAAAAAGTCGCCTTAGCCTGTGTACTTACCGCGAACCCCGAAGTTTTATTTCTTGACGAACCTACAAATGGACTCGACCCCCGTACTCAGTTCTGGCTGGTGGAATTTCTTTCCGCCCTCCAAAACGCCGGCAAAACGATCATTACTGCGACGCACGACCTTTCCATTGTGGAAGAGATCGCCCAGCGGGTGATCGTCTTGCGCGAAAACCACACGGTTGCCGCAGATGGTACAGCCTATGAAGTCCTCAGCAACCGCAAGCTTCTTTTAGATGTAAACCTTATTCATGAGCGCTCCCATTTTCACATTGGCGGGGCCAAAGAACATGGCTAATCAATGAAAGGAGATTCTTATGGACCTTACATTTCAATCAATTGGTACAATCCATACACCCTATTTTGCCTTTAATGCTCCCCATCAGCCGATCCCCGACGCACCGGGCGATTTTTGGATAACGCTTAAGCCGGACTATGTTGATGCTCTGAAAGCCTTAGACTCCTTCAACTACATTTATGTGCTCTATCAGTTCGATCAAGCAGTTCCTCCGGTCAAGCTGCTGACAACCTCCCCTTGGGCCCCCGAAACTGAGATTGGGCTCTTTGCCAGTCGTTCTCCTAAAAGGCCTAACCCGATCGGCCTAAGTATTGTTCAACTAAAAGAAATACAGGGTAACGAACTCATCATTTCAGGGATTGACGCCTATAATGGAACCCCTTTACTGGATATCAAGCCGTATATGCATTTTCTGGACAGCAAAGAGGATGCCAATAATGGCTGGTTCGATGCCCTTCCCGATAAAGAACATACGATGGCCCATGCCCTCGGCCTTTCACATGAACATGAGCATAAGCATAAGCATGAACACCCGCATCACGAGCATCCTCGCCATCACAGTCACCATGACCGTACTACTTCCTACGAGGATGGCCATGACTGCCACCATCACGCTCCTGAGCATACCCACGACAACAACAACCACGACCACGACCACAACCATGATCACAACCACAACCACAGCGTCCATGACCATAAACTTGAACCCAAGCATCATCACGAACATAACGATTGAGAGCCGAAAGGGGCACGAGATTTACTCTCGTGCCCCTTTTTTATCCTACTTCATTCGCTAAATTTGCTCCAGTAAACTGACTGTTATACAAATCCGCATAGAACCCCTTCTGCGCCAGCAGCTCATTGTGGTTGCCCATTTCAATGATACTCCCTTTGTTCATAACCAGAATCAATTCCGCATCTCTAATTGTAGAAAGTCTATGGGCTATGACAAAACTCGTTCTGCCGTTCATAAGCTCCGTCATGGCTCGTTGGATATATACCTCAGTTCTGGAGTCAACACTGCTTGTCGCTTCATCCAGAATTAGGATTGCCGGATCTGCCAGGATTGCCCGGGCAATCGTTAGCAATTGTTTTTGACCCTGCGAGATGTTAGAGGCTTCTTCATTTAAGATTGTATTATAGCCCTCAGGAAGAGTTTTGATAAAATGATGGGCATGGGCAGCTCTTGTTGCTTGCATAACCTCTTCCTCGGTAGCACCTTCCCGCCCATAAGCTATATTCTCCATAATCGTACCGTTAAAAAGCCAGGTATCTTGAAGCACCATGCCGAACATATTGCGCAAAGCGCCGCGCTTGATATCTCGGATATCAACTCCGTCAATCGTAATTTTACCGGCACCGATTTCATAGAACCGCATCAGTAGATTGACAAGGGTTGTTTTACCGGCGCCGGTTGGCCCAACGATAGCGATTGTATGACCCTGTTTGACGTCAATATTCATATTTTTGATCAGGGGTTCTTCTTCCTGATAACAGAAATCAACGTTTTCAAATCTTACTTCACCTTTGGGGAAGGCTAAAACTTTGGCATCCGCCTGGTCCGGCAATTCTTCATGCTCGTCAAGCAGTTCAAAGACACGTTCAGCCGATGCCACAGTTGATTGAATAATGTTCGCTATATTGGCGGTCTGAACAATGGGCATAGTGAATTGTCTCGAATATTGAATAAATGCCAGAATATCACCAATTGTGATGGTACCCATCGTGGCAAAAACACCGCCGACAACACAGACAATTACATAGCCGATATTGCTGACAAATCTCATTAGAGGCATTATTATCCCGGAAATAAACTGAGCCTTGTAACCGGCAGTATAAAGTTTATCATTAATCCGATTGAAGGTTGCGATGGATTCTTCCTCACGACCAAAGGCCTTAACAATTTTATGCCCGGTGTACATTTCTTCGACATGCCCATTAAGTTCGCCCAATGATTTTTGCTGAGCAGCAAAATGCTTTTGAGAGTGTTTGGCAATATTCGTGGTTACTGCTACATAAAGCGGCAGCGTCAAAATAACAATCACTGTTAATAACGGGCTGATCGAAAGCATCATGACCACGACACCAATAATCGTCACAATCGAAGTGATCAGTTGAGTAAGACTTTGCTGCAGCGTCGTTGAGATATTATCAAAGTCGTTGGTCACACGGCTCAAAATTTCACCGTGTGTTCTGGCATCAAAGAATTTAAGAGGTAACCGTGAAAGTTTTTCGTCAACTTCCTTACGGATATTATAAACTGTTTTTTGGGCAACTCCGGCCATAATATATTGCTGCAGATAACTGAATGCCGCACTAATCAGATACAACCCTAAGAGTATTAAGACGATCTGACCAATATACATGAAATCCATGGTCGGAATAGGCTGATGCAGTTTCAGCGCCATCATTTTGGCTGCAAAGCCTTCCGCTATTTTTGTGACCGCCTTACTCATAATTTTAGGTCCAATAATACTAAAGATTGTACTTAGCATGGCAAAGATAAATACGATCATAAACTTAGCTCTCTGGGGCTTTAAGTAACCGAGCAACCTGAAAAGCGTCCCTTTAAAATCCTTGGCCTTTTCTACCGGTTTTCCCAAGGCTCCCGCCGGGCCCCCCGGTCTTCCACCGAAAACTCCTTGTTGGGGTTTATCAACTTTACGTTCTTCACTCACGCCAATTCCTCCTCTGAAAGCTGTGAAGCTACAATCTCACGATAGACCTTACAAGATGTCAGCAGTTCTTTATGCGTTCCCATACCGGTTATCTGACCCTCATCTAAGACTATAATTCTATCCGCATCCCTGACCGTGGAAACACTTTGAGCAATAATAAATACCGTAGCATTCAGAACTTCCGGTTTAAGCGCTATGCGCAGCTTGGCGGCCGTTTTGAAATCCAGGGCAGAAAAACTATCGTCAAAGATATAAATCTCAGGCTTTCTAATTAAAGCACGGGCAATTGAGAGCCGTTGCTTCTGCCCTCCGGAAACATTGGTTCCTCCCTGAGCAATCTGATGATCAAAGCCCGCTTCCACTCCTGAGACAAATTCTGTTGCTTGGGCAACATCAGCGGCATGCTTAATCTCTTCCATGGTAGCATCTTCTTTGCCGTATTTTATGTTTTCGGCAATAGTACCCGAAAAAAGCACGGTCTTTTGAGGAACAAAACCAATTTTGGCCCGCAGTGTCTTCTGACCCATTTCCCGAACATCGACTCCGTCAACCAAAACGCTGCCCTTTTCCACATCGTAGAAACGAGTGATTAAATTAATCAACGTTGATTTCCCTGAACCGGTACCGCCAATAATCGCGGTCAGTTCACCGGGCTTGGCACTGAAAGTTATATTGTTCAGAGCCGGTTGGTCTGCGCCAGGGTATCTAAAAGAGACTTCCTTGAATTCGACAAACCCGCTTTCACTATTTGCCGACTTGGATTTTTCGGGATCAAGGATGTCAAGATTTGTATCCAGCACTTCATTAATTCTTACTGCCGAAACTTGAGCACGAGGTACCATGATAAATAACATTACCAGCATAAGCAAGGAGAACAAGATTTGAGTAGCATATTGAATAAAAGCTAACAGTGACCCAACCTGCATAGATCCTTCTTCTATCCCAAGCGCACCGAACCAAACAAGGGCCACAGTTGTCAAGTTCATAATCAACATCATGGCCGGCATTAAGACGGCCATAATTATATTGACTCGAATTGCGTTGTCCATCAGATCCGCGTTGGCCTCATCAAAGCGCACTCTTTCTTTTTCAATGCGGTTAAAAGCACGGATGACCCTGATGCCCGTGAGCTTTTCCCGCAAAACAAGATTTAATTTGTCGATTTTCTCCTGCATTACCTTAAATAGAGGCAGACCTCTTTTCAAGGTAATACCAATCACACAAAACAGGATTGGTATTACAACCACAAGTACCCAGGCCAAGGATCTATCTTGCTGCAAAGCCATAAAAATCCCACCAATACAAGTTAGCGGCGCAGTAATCATCATACTCAGGATCAAAACCGATACTTGCTGAACCTGAGTTACATCATTGGTTGTTCTGGTGATCAATGTAGCAGTTCCTAATTTATCGAACTCATGTAAAGAGAAACTTTCAACTTTAGTAAAAATCTTCTCCCGCAGAATTTTTCCAAACCCTACAGCAGTCTTCGAGGAAAGGTAGGTTGCCAAAATGGCACATAAGGTTCCTCCTGCGGCAATGAGCAACATGAAGCCACCGATTTTCAGGATATAATTAATATCTTTGTTAGCCAAACCTTTGTCCACAATATCTGCCATTAAGGTAGGTAAATAGAGATCTGAAAGTACTTGGGTAAAAAGAAGCACCATAATAATCAAAATAAACGAAGTATATGGTTTTAGGAATCTATACAATTTAAGCATTAACTATCAATCTCCAATCTATGATTCAATGAGACGATCATTCTTCGTGGCCCTCGTGTCCACCTAGGAGCTTCTTCAGAGCATCCAAGCCCTCAAATATTTTATGGAGCTCTTCAGGAGTACCCCTGTTCATCGTATTAGCGATATTTTCCTCCAGCTTTTTATAAAAATTATGGTGCCGTTCCTTAAAATCAGGAGCTATACTGACATAGACAACTCTTTTATCTTGTTCGCTTCGTTTTCTTTCCACCATCCCCTGCTTCTCAAGTCTGTCAACAATGCCGGATACAGTACTATTGCATAAACTAAGCTTGGCACTTAATTCTGTTATCTTAAGCGTTTTCTCTTTACTTAAGATTCCGATTACCATACTCTGCGGCGCAGTCATACCGATATCCTCAAACACTTTGTTCATGTTTTGTCGGAAAAGGTGCATTACTTCCTGAAAAAGTTTGGCAACCTTTGTGCTATCATTTAAATTCTCCATTATCCACCGCCTAGCGTATACTTCTTGTCTGAATATTTCGCTTACGAATATTACGCCTACTAATAATTCGTCCACTAATAATTCGCCTACGAAATATATTACTTCATAAATATTTATTTGTCAAACCAAGATCCTGAGATTATTACGAACTTACTTCCAAGCATAAACACGTTGCGCTTACTATTCTCGGAAATATAACTTTGGCAGCACAATAAAAAAACGGACATTATTTGTCCGTTTTGTGTTAAAGTTTTTGGCAGCGCTGTTTAATGTTGTTTCGGTGGCTGAGGCTGTGAATATTGAGGATTGTTCCGCGTATGGTCATTATAGCCGGGTGCGACTTCCTTCGTTCCGGCCGACTGCGGATCTTTGCCATACTGAGCCGGCCCGCCATATTTCTCGTTAGGGTTCTCCTCATAGGAGAATCCATTCCCCTCGTTCCAAGGACCGCGACTGTCCCCCTGACCTTTGGACATATTCATGTATTTCTTGGAGAAGTCAGAATCCCTGAAATCTTTGTTGACTCCGCTTCCTGCTATTGTATTAATCGCTTGCATAAAAGAAAAGTTATGAGATTCTTCCCGGCTTAATAGAAAACGAATCAAATCTTTGACCCCGGCGTCATCCGTTTGTTGTAAAAGCCGCTCATAAATGAGCTTGGCCCGCAATTCTGCTCCGGCATTTGCCGAAAGATCCGTATATAAATCTCCGGTTGAATTGACAAAATTAGAGGTCCAAGGTACTCCTGCGGAGTTAACCAGCAGTGGCCCTCCTCCCAGCAAGGCCATATGATTCGCCGGGAAATCTCTGGGAATGCTGTCAACCGGTCCGACCAGCATTGCCAAAGCCTCGCCGACCATTTCCAGATGACTTAACTCCTCGGCTGCAATATCTTGCAGCAAATCCCTTATTTTCGGATCATTACACCCTACACTTTGAGAGAAATACTGCATGGCTGCTTTAAGCTCACCATTGCCGCCTCCAAATTGCTCCAGTAATAAGATGGCAAAACGCGGATCGGGTTTATCCACATGCACTGTATATTCCATATCCTTGACATGTTTAAACACCGTCGAAAACCTCCTCTGTAATATGTTTATCGATAATGCACAAAGTGGCCTGTGGCGCTGGATTCAGGGTTTTGTGTTCCTTATTATGATGTAACATGTTTAACGATAATATACGCGTTTTAATAATATTGCGTTACCCTTTCGTTACCCCCTGAGATTACGCTCTATGTATTCGATTTCGGGCCCAAAGTAAACAAAGTCAAATGGAATATGGTATGAATCCGTAATCCTGAGCATCAATGAGAATGGTACTGGGCCGGAGTCTTGCTCAAACCCTTCAAGGATGCGCTCCGATATTCCAAAGCATTTAGAAGCTTTTTCTACCGTATACCCACAAGCCTCCCTAGCCATACGTAATGTAATCTGATGCATTCATCTTCCTCCTCAAATCCCACTTGCCAAAAGGCTAATATTGGATATAATTACAATAACAAAGACTCTTCTTCCTCCTCTTGGAAGTGCGTTTTTGCGTAAGGGGAAGTCCGCAACTCTTGGTCGGGTGCGCGGGCTTCTTTTATCTATATCCTTACCACTCCTTTTCTTTCATCCTCGAATAGCTTAATTAGAATATATTCCCGCTCCCCCACTCTCACTGTTAGTGGTTGTGGAGCTTCGTAATGCATCTGTCGTAAATCTCTTCTTGGGATAGGGACATGCTTCTGCGTAGGCTCGGTATTAGGTTGTGCCGCTTCCCTTTCAACCTTGACCTTAACTTTAACTTTAGGCTTAGGTTTGCTCTTAGTCTTAGTCTTGGCCTTGGTCTTAACCTTTACCCCAGCTTGTGCAGAAGATTGGTAATACAAATTAATCAACTCATCTAACTTCTGACTCAAAGAAACAACTTCTTCCGAGGTTAACTCCTTGCGATCAAGATAGCCATTAAGCCTTTCCCTTGAGAACTCAATCGACCGTAATAATTTCTCCCTCGCACTATCGCTTAACATGTCACCCCCTTCTTTCCCAATCTCATTTCTTTGGCTTCTTCACCGGTTCAGCCACCATTCCGTCTTCGCCGGCCAGCACCACATACTTCTCCCCGTTAAACTGGAACCACTCTCCAAGATTTAATCCCGACTCGTCCAGCCCTAACACCATACTAATTTTACGTCTCTGCCAAGTCTGTCCCTCGTCGTCACTCACCTTAACCTCGACCAACACATTAGACTCATCCAAGAATTCATTTTTAAATTGATCTTCGTTTGCCTTAGTCTTTGATTTTGTTCCCAAAATTAACCCCTCCTTAAGAACATTTGTTTTGTTCCGTTCTTCTTATGATAGGACTTTGCCTAAAATCTAGCAAGGGGTATTGTGTCGAATGGTTTAGTGGTATTTTGTCGAATACAGGTTAGTCAATCTTTTCGAGTAGACCTTTCGCATCAACTCCCAGTGCCTCAGCAATAATGGCTAAACTTTTGATTCCCGGGCGCTTTCCTTCTTCAATGGCTGCGATATAACTTCTGCTTAATTTCGTAGCCTTCGCCAATTCTTTTTGCGTCCACCCCTTTTCCTTGCGAAGCTTAGCTATTCTCTTGCTGATCACTTTTGTCATTCCCTTGATGCTACCCGTAAGTTTACTACGAAGGGCATGTCGAATTAAGCAATAATGGATACCCCAGCAACTACCTTGTTTACGCTAAATACACCAATTAATCGACAAACAATTGATATGTAATCGCATATATTAGCCATTACGGTCCATTTTTCGGAGGAAATAAGCCTAAATTGCCGAAAGTAGACTGCGGTGATGATGCATGTATCAGAGCAAAAACAGATTAGAGGACATAATGCACAAAAAGGGTATGACACAAAGGGAATTGGCTCAATTAACAGGTATCCCTCAGTGCGACATAAGCAAGATAATTAATGATAGGAAAGCTATTTACCTCACTACCGCTCAAAGAATTGCTAAGGCGTTAGGGAGCAGGGTGGATTATATATGGCCTTATTATTAGGAAAAAGAAGGATTTTCGATGTGATATATGGAATATTTTACCTGTGGTGATGTAGGTGAATCGCATTAAGGAAGTAATGAAGCAAAAAGGTATTACCCAAAAAGATCTTCAGTCCGTTACCGGAATAGACCAAGCGGCCCTTAGTCGAATAATCAATGAACGTAATAGGCGCAGCATCACGCTGGATACGTGCAAGCGTATTTCGAAAGCACTAGGATATTCTATCGAATATCTTTGGCCCGATTAATAGGGCTATTTTTTTATTTCAAAATATGTTCCCCGAGTCATATTATGTACCCGAGATCATATATTAGAAACAGGTAATTTGTGACACAAGCGGTCCACATACGGACTCCACTTGAAACACAGGAGGTACGCACATGAGCGACATGATCCTAAGGGCGAGACTAAGGCAAAGAGACAAGGATCTCCGGCAGTCCATTGAGCAGTTAAATATGGAAGAAGGTGAACTCGCAGACATGGTTAGGGATGGCCTGAGGTTGATACTTACTCAGCGAGGGATACTGACACCGTTATCCCCCATAACTTCAACCGATGCGCGACTGGTAGCTCGAGAACTAATTCGAAATCTCAAAGAAGGAAGGTGAATTAATGCCCGCTAAACAAAACGTCATCGAAGAAGTCCGCGACCAACTCAAATACCTCTTCCTCCACCGCAAGGGAAACGACGCCCACGCGGCGGTCCAGGATGTTATCGACGCGATATGGCCGAAAGATCCACGGCCAACGATCACTAAAAAAATTAAGATATCCAGTGAAGCTTACAAATTCCTAATCTCTCTCGGTCCAGGACTCGGCTACAAGGAATTTAAAGCCAAAGAACAACTCTTCGCCGATGCAATGGGTGGAACGGTGCAAGTCGAGAAGAGGGGCAAGGTGATCACCATGCAAGCCTCTACAATCGAAATCAAGAAGGAGTATCCATATTCCTTCGATCCCAGCCAACACAAAGGATATCTCCCTATCCACTTTGGTCATTCAGCAGTTGGGGAAGTGGTCAAGGATCTATCCGACATGCCAAATCTTATCATTGCCGGCCATCCGGGAGCCGGAAAGTCCAACTTCATTCACGGCCTAATCATGGGGCTGTTGCTCAATAAGAAGACGAATATCCGAACCATTGTCTTTGACTTCAAGCGCTTAGAATACTCTTATCTCAGGGATCACGTTCTGCTCATAACTCAGCAGGAAAATGCCCTCGCCGCTTTTAATGCAATTAATAAAAATCTTGATGAAAGACTTACCACCCTAGAGGCTGCTGGATGCGTTAAGATCCAAGATTATCTTGAACAGGGCCACACGATGCCCTTTCTAGTCCTAGTGATTGACGAATTAGCAGAAATGCATGACGAAGAATGCCAAACGCTCTTAAATCGTGTTCTGCGTCTCGGCAGAGCTGCAGGGATTTGCGTAGTGTGCGCAACTCAGCGACCTAGCTCAACTATGATGAAGGCATTCGGTGACTCCAAGGCAATGTTCGCCGGGACAATGTGCTTTCATGTCAGAGATGGAGTGAATTCAAGGATGTTACTGGATAACGAGAGCGCCGCACTCATTCCGTCGATCCCTGGCCGGGGAATTTATCAATGGGATACTGAGCTTGAGACTCAAGGGATGAACTTGCCAATCAAGAAGGCTCGACAACTCTTGAAGGAAATTGACAAAGTAGAGGTGATGAACTTTGTTGAGCAACCACAAAAAAGGCTCCCACCGAGATAGGGAACTATTCAGGCTACTCGAAACTCAAGGAGCATTAAACACCGACCAAATACGCTTATTGCTATTCAAAAATACGTGCCTAAGAATCGTTCAGCGCAGACTTAAAAAACTTGCTGATCGCAAAGTAATCAAACGAGCAAGGATCTCTCTGGATGAACCAAACTATTACTATATGGGCATTAAGCCAGGCCAACTGGATCACGTTCTAGGGGTATCTTGGATTTATGTATGGATCAGACTAACTCTATCCAACCTGGAGCGCCTACACTGTTTTGACCGCGAAGTTAAGGATTACAAGTTAGTCAGACCTGACGCATTTGTTGGAGTCAAAAATTTATGGAAAGATTCAATTTCCTTCTTCTTCGTGGAGCTGGACATTGATGAGAGTGGGAACGATTTTGGGGTTAAGGTCAAGAGGTACAACGATCTCTATATCTCAGAAAACTACCTTAATCAGTGGTGGGTCCCTCTCTCCAAGCGCTTCCCTTCCATTATCGTTGTGACCACAGGTCGCATGAAAAAACTCCAAGAGAAAATCCAGAAAGAAAATGCGCATAACCTTGAATTCAGGGTTTACTCACTAGATCAAGTGAAGGAGGAATGTTTACATGGGAGCAGCCGCAGTAGCAGCCTTCGGGCCTAGCTCTCCCGGGTTCGTGATTATTATCCTTGTTATGTTGGGGGTTGGTTCGTGGTTGGCCGAAATGATTACAGGAGCTATTGGCAAAGGACAGATCTCTACCATGATCCGAACCGCCACAACGATTGCCGCTATAATCTCGGTAGTTACGGTAGCATGGAAACTGTTAAATCTATTCTTCAACTTTACGCAAGGGAAATTATGATGGCCCAGTGGGTAGCCGATTCAATGCTTATTGCTATAGTTGGATTTGTCAGTTATGTGCTCTGCGTAGCGGTCGAGAGGAAAACAATTGGTCAAATGGTAATCCTGGTAGCCGTACTGTTGTTTACTAATAAAACGATCGTTGATCTGAAGCCTGTTATTGACCAATTAACTGCCGCCAAGCAAGAGCTGGATTCTATCAAGGCAGTTAAGGACCAGATCGGGAACGCACCCGTCCTCGATTGGGCACCGGGAACAGGTATCCTAAAGGATCGTCAGGGCTGGGCGGTTCCAAGGAAGTGAATTTATTTATTTACTTGTTTGTTCTCTCTGTCCCCACTTCATTCCTCTCGCGCTCTCTTTTCCTTCTCCCCTTATCCCTCTTTTTTTGGAAATATTTGCTTGATTTAAGCGTGTTTTGGCTTGTACATTGGTCGCTTAGACGACCGAGTGAACGATCAAGTAAACGACCAAACCAACGACCTAATCACTAATTGTCGTAAAACCATTAAGAATGTCGCAAGGTAGGAATGAAAGCTGAGTTGTCGAATGTATAAATACTGTGTCAGGTAGCAAATATACCACGCAAGAATTCCCAAGAGATAAGGAAGTGGATGTATTGTGAATTTTATAGCAATTGATTTTGAGACAGCAAACTCAAAAAGAACAAGTGCGTGTTCGTTGGGTATTGTTGTGGTAAAGGATTCACAAATTGTTGAGAAAAAATCTTGGTTGATGAGACCACAACCTTTTGAGTTTAACTATTTTAATACACTAATCAACGGATTCAGCGAAAAGCATTTATGTGATAAGCCCCTATTTTGTGATTGCTGGGAGGAAATACAACCCTATCTTGAGGGCCAAACTATTGTCGCCCATAACGCCGCATTTGATATATCCGTTTTGCTTAACACTCTGGATTACTATGATATCCCTTATCCTAATTCTAGATATCTTTGTTCTTATAAGGCGAGTCGCATGATCTTCAGTGACCTTATAAACTATGGTCTAGACACCATAGCGAATAGCTTAGGAATCTCCTTCTGTCATCACGATGCACTCGAAGACGCTGAAGTAACCGCAAAGATTTTGATACATATGATCGACTCGACAAGATGTACGTGCATCGACGATTTCGCAAAACATATTGACATAGAATTAGGAACGATTCGCGACTCATATTATTCTGGTTGTCAACACATAAACGGCGAGCCCGTTCGTTTAACTAAGTCTCGCTCAATTCCTTTGTCCAAAAAAATTACGGCGACTGTTGAAGAATTTAACACGCATAGCTACTTTTATCGCAAAACAGTTGTATTTACTGGTGCGCTGGACGGAATGAGCCGTACTCAAGCCTATCAAATTATTGCGAATTTAGGTGGTCAGTTAGCCGAAGGAGTTACTCGAAAGACGGACTTCCTAATACTTGGTCAGCAAGACTATAGATTATTGAATGGTCATACTCTCAGCTCTAAGACCAGGAAGGCCCTTGAATACGCGAACGCAGGAACAGGAATACAGATTGTATCCGAAGCTGATTTCTGCAAGATGATAGGCGATGAAAGCTATGGGTGATTTGTCTCGCTCTGAGATATGCGGTGAAGTAGTTGAAATGATTAAAACTAAAAAAGGTTCTGATGCTGAAATTGATATTGCTGAGAATAAAGGCTATTCTGTTATCAAATTCTTCGGAATACATTCATTGAGGGTGAAGGTTGGAAGGAAAAACTACATTTTATTCACAAATTCTCTTGAACACATATGGATTAACTTTGAATTCATTAAAGTGGAACGTTTGAAATCAGAACGATTATGGAGTAGAGTTTTATTCCAAACCCGAGAAGAATTAGAAAGCATGTATCCTTTATTCTTGCAGTTATATGACGAAGCCCTCAACTTGCTAAACGTTGAATTATTTAGTTGCTGCTCAAGGTTTATCCAGTGCTCCGATGAAAAAGATTGCGTGCAACCCGACAAACGACTTGCATTAGGTTGCCAATACAGAAAGAATTTAAAAAACGAAAGGATATTTTATGGTGAGAGTAGGAATTTGGAGTTATAATCAAAGGCAAAAGCAGACCATAGTGATTACTTAGAAGGAAGAGGATTTAATGGCCAACAAAGGTGGCTTCTCATGGAAGCGAGCACTCGGCGTAACCAAGGCAAAGCAAAGAATCTCTCGCAAAACAGGAATACCAATGACTAGATCCGGAAGGCAAAGAAAAGCCGGAGCAACAGTCGGATGCCTGATTCCCGTACTCTCCGTTATTGCCATTATAGTGCTTACTACAGTTATGTTGTCTGGCTGCGGACCGTCTGCCACTCAAGCCGCGACTAGCCAATCTCCATCCTCTGGAACACAGGTAGAATACTATTTTACCCGAGCACAGCAACACCCGGAGCAAGCCCTAGAATCCCAAATCAACTCCGCTAAATCAACTCTCGATATCGCCATTTATAGCCTGACGAAAAAGGACATTATAGACTCTATTATTACAGCCAAGAAGCGCGGGGTGAGCGTGCGGATTATTACTGACCGGATCGAGGCCAAGTCGAAAGCCCAAGAAACGCAATTGCAGCTATTAAAAAGCGCTGGGATTCCCATCAAGGAAAACAGCCACTCTGGCCTAATGCACATGAAAGTCTCGATCATCGACAAGACTGTTGTAACAACTGGCTCTTATAACTACACTCAAAACGCTTCGACGGAAAATGACGAAGTCTTGGTCGTGATTCATGATCCCGGGATCGCAACGAACTGGGAAGGAGAATTCCAGCAGATGTGGAACGATACGAAGGATTATACTGATGTGAATTGAAAGGAATAGATTGGACACAGCCCCTTCGGTACAACCGGGGGCTATTTTCACACAAAAAACCTCACCGTCACCGATGAGGCAAAAAGGACTAGACGCCTAAACAAAGGCTAGTATGCCCAACGTCCAACTTGTTATGTGAGGGCGAGCTGACCAAGGCAGAAAAACGAGGCCCTCACCACCCGACGATAGAGGCGATGAGAGCAGGGTCCTGAAGGGAACAAAAAGGTTTGAAACACACTAGATACTATGCAATTAATAAGGCATTTAGACTTAATCTCTATTCTTTGGTGCCAACCAACTCTTCGATCGAGATACCCAACCCGGTCGCCAATTGTACAAGCTCGTTTATGCGAGGAATTCTCGATCCATCCTCTACTTGAATAAGTAGATTTAGGCGAATTCCAACATTAGAAGCTAGCTCCTCCCTGGTTAAATTACGCTTTTGCCTGAAGTCGGCGATTCTTTCGCAGACGGTATTGTCGATAATGATCAAGTGGGTACCCTCACCTCCTGTCGTGCATCTGACATTTAGAAAGAGTTTACTGGCTTAGGGGTTGGTCTGTCAACGTCAAAAAATCCCCTACCGTTTCCGATGGGGGCCGAGAAAAGGAATGAGTTGTCCCCATAATTATCCTATAACCCTCCTGGTGAAGTAAAGGGAAACCCCATATCGCCATAATAAAATAAAGGCCCTCACCGTTTCCGACGAGGGCGGGAAGTATAGAGAAGGTTTGCGCTGACGAGGATATTGTGCCCGATATTTTGGTTATCATGCATTGAGGTGAGTTTGTAAAAAAGAAGACTCTCACCGCCGCCAAACAGTGAGGGTTGGGGGAGTGAAGATGCTGCCCGAAATGGCACATTAGACATTATGCAACAGGCACGGATTTTGTGACAAAAGGGCCCTCACCGTTTTAGATGAGGGACAAGTAGGACGTGAGAATTTACGAGGATTATTATACCCGCAATCTGGCTAAGTATTCTAGAATTGAATGCCCGAATAATTTTTAGTAACTTACACAACCTAGTCAGAATAAACATCGGAAAGAGGCGAGACAGTTGCCCACTTATTTTGTGTACCCAATTTACACCACCGCTCTACTCGTGGTTACCTATGCGCTT
>Ga0326727_10002695_pt1 | contig 59344 bp, 51 predicted proteins | sample MB2enrmetagenome_FD_207643 | JGI IMG/M metagenome (GOLD analysis project Ga0326727, IMG submission 207643) | Lab enriched peat soil microbial communities from McLean, Ithaca, NY, United States - MB29MY | ecosystem: Environmental > Terrestrial > Soil > Wetlands > Peat | place: USA: New York... | reverse complement strand
CGCAATCGCCTGCCTGGCAGTGTACATTCCCGCGCTCCGGGCGACGAAGGTCGATCCCATGGTGGCGCTGAGAAACGAATGATTGACGATTTTCGATTGACGATTGCCGATTGCAGGTCAGTTGTCAGTTGTCAGTCGTCCGTTGTCAGTGTGTGCGCGACCCATGGGGGGATGTCATTCCGAGCGTAGCAAGGAATCCAGCTCTGCAAGGGTGTGCTCCGGAGGGTAGAAGAAAGGGCCAAAGGAACTAACGAGTAAGTGAATACGTTTAGCTGAATACTGACGACTGCCGACTGAAAACTGATAACTGAGGACTGAGAACTTAGAATGAGCTTGCGGCGCGGGTTTTCCAAACTCGGTGTACTGTTTCGGCGGCGGAAGCCGGTGGACGATCTCGCGGAAGAGATTCGCTCGCATCTCGAAATGGAAGAGCAGGAGAATCTCGAATCCGGCATGCCGCCTGAGGAAGCTCACTATGCAGCATTGCGCCGGTTCGGGAACGTGGCCTTAGCGCAAGAGAGGAGCCGCGAAATGTGGGGATGGAATTCCGTCGAGACGCTCGGGCAGGACCTCCGCTACGGTCTGCGCATGCTGTGGAAGAATCCTGGCTTCACGGCGGTGGCGGTGCTGACGCTGGCGCTCGGTATCGGGGCGAACACGGCGATCTTCAGCGTGGTGAATGCCGTCCTCTTGCGGCCCTTGCCGTTCTCAAATCCTTCCCGCCTCATCGCACTTCACGAGGGCGTTCCGAAACTGGGCTACCCGAAGATGGGTTTTTCGCCGCCGGACCTTGCCGTCTTTGAGCGCGAGCAGAAATCCTTCAGTGCGGTTGGCGCGTTCCGGAATGAACACGTTGATATTTCAGGACGGGGGGAGCCGGAGCGCGTGGTGGCCACGCGTGTTTCCGCCCCATTGTTCCCGATGTTGGGTGCGGAACCGATGCTCGGCAGGAACTTTGCACCGGAAGAAGATGCGCCCGGGCATAACGTTGCCCTTCTCAGCTATGGGCTTTGGCAGCGCCGATATGGAGGCGCCGCCAACATTGTCGGCCAAACCATCGAACTCGACCGCCAACCCTATACCGTCGTGGGCATCATGGCGAGGAATTTCGAATTCCCGCTTCCGGGTCCGCAGGACAATGCCTCCCCCGCTGATCTCTGGGTGCCGATAGCCTTTACGCCCGCGGAGCTCGAGGACTGGGGTGGGTCGTACTTAACCAGCGTTGTGGGACGGTTGCGGGCTGGCGTCACGTTGGGTGAGGCCCGCAGTGAAGCCGAGTCCCTCTCGCGGGCAATCGCAGCGAATTATCCTCCCGCTCTCACGAATCTGTTTCATGGCGCACTCGGCCTCAATATTAACGCTTCTTTCTTGCAGGAAGACGTGGTTGGCTCAGTGCGCGCCTTGCTACTCGTTTTGATGGCCGCCGTGGCTCTAGTATTGTTGATAGCGTGCGCGAACGTTGCAGCTCTGCTGATATCGCGAGGTGCCACGCGACAAAAAGAGATCGCGGTTCGCATTGCGCTCGGGGCCACACGGCTGCGTTTAGTTCGCCAGGCACTTACCGAGAGCCTCCTCCTGGCGCTCAGTGGAGGGGCGCCCGGATTGGCACTCGCCTTCTGGGGCAGGAACGTCATCCTGGCCCTCGTGCCGGGGAGTGTCCCTCTACCGCGCCAGATACCGCTAAGTGGAGACGTGCTCGCCTTCGCGTTCGCCACACCTCTCGTGGCTGCTCTTCTGTTCGGGCTCGTTCCGGCTTTCCAAGTATCGGCTCTCGTGGTGCAGCATCCGTTGCAAGAGGAGGGGCGGGGTGGGACGCCCAGCAGGTCGCGCCATCGTCTCCAGAGATCTTTCGCCACCGGCGAATTTGCCTTGGCGCTTATTCTGCTGGTGGGGGCAGGTCTCCTGGTTCGTAGTCTCGGCAAGCTCCTCGCCACGCGTCCCGGCTTCCGGCCGGACCATGTGCTCACCCTCAACATTCCCCTTCCTCGCCAAGCTTATCCCCAAGCAGGCCAGGTACAGGATTTTTACAAACAATTGCTCGAGCGAGTTTCAAACCTGCCGGGAGCGCAAACTGCCGGGATCTCGAACGATTTGCCTCTCCTTGCCAGCGAGGCGGTTTCAATCACTGTCGAAGGGCGGGCCAAATCTGAAGGCGAGACCCCGCAGGCGATTTGCCAGTCTTGGGTGCTGGGAAGCTATTTTGAAACGATGGGAATTCCGCTTGTGCGGGGCCGGTGGTTCACGCCGGAGGACCGCTTGGAAACGCAGCCAGTAGCCATTGTGAGTTTGTCCATGGCCCGGAAGTTCTGGCCGCGAGAGGACGTTATTGGAAAGCGCATCCGCTGGGGGGTGGCGGCCCCGTGGGCAACGATTGTGGGCGTCGTCGGCGACGTCAGCCAAGGGCCGCTCAACACCCCTTTGGCGCCGCACGTTTATCGGCCGTACATCCAATTGCCCGGCCCCTTCCTCGAAGAAGACCCGTTTAGCGACTGGCACGCGATGAATCTTGCCCTGCGCACCCGCGCTGACCCGGCTTCGCTGACTTCTGCCGTTCTCGCACAAGTTCATTCGCTCGACCCTGATCTGGCCGTCGCCAGCATTCGGACAATGACGCAAGTGATCAGTTCCTCAGTGGCTGGGTCTAGATACAACACAATTTTGCTCGGAACGTTTGCAAGCCTGGCGCTCCTGCTCGCGGCGATCGGAGTTTATGGTGTTCTGTCGTACGCTGTCGCGCAGCAGAAGCATGAGATCGGCATCCGCATGGCATTGGGAGCAGAGAAGTGGGATGTGCTCACGATGGTGGTGGAGCAGGGGATGAAAGTGGCGGCGATTGGCGTGGGGATCGGTATCGTTGGCGCGCTGGCGTTGACTCGCCTGCTTTCGAGCCTCCTTTACGGTGTGAAACCAACAGACCCGCTGACCTTTATCGCGGCTTCACTTTTGCTGATCACCGTGGCGGTTCTCGCCTGCTACATCCCCGCCCGGCGGGCCACAAAGGTCGATCCCTTGGTGGCGCTGAGGGAAGAGTAACGCAGTGGCTAGTGGTCAGTGGTTAGTGGCTAGTGGTGAGTGGTCAGTGAGGACTGTGATGGAACTGGCTGGTGACTGAAAACTGATAACTGAGGACTGAGAACTTAGCATGAGCTTGCGGCGTGAACTTTCCAAACTCGGCGCTTTGTTTCGCCGGCGGAAGCCGGTGGACGATCTCGAAGAAGAGATTCGCTCTCATCTCGAAATGGAAGAGCAGGAGAATCTCGAAGCCGGCATGCGGCCTGACGAAGCTCACTATGCAGCATTGCGCCGGTTCGGGAACGTAACCTTGGCGCAGGAGAGGAGCAAGGAGATGTGGAAATGGAACTCGCTCGAGACGTTCTGGCAGGACGTACGCTACGGGGTTCGGATGCTTCGCAAGAGTCCGGCATTCACCATCGTTGCGGTGATCACGCTGGCGCTGGGGATTGGGGCCAACTCCGCGATCTTCAATGTGCTCGACGCCGTGCTGCTCCGCACGCTCCCGGTGAAGGCGCCCGATCGATTGGTGGTTCTGACGGATCCTGACGCACACGGACGGAGGTGGGGCTCGGAGGGTGGAGACCGCTCGCTGCTGGGGTTTAACGAGTTCGAGTATCTGCGCGATCACACTGATGTCTACGCCGGCGTTTTCGCCGCTGACAGCGACGCTCCGAAAATGGAAGTGAGCATCGGCAATTTTCGCGGCGATCTGGCGGCAGAACCGGAAACTGCCCGCGTCCAACTCGTGAGTGGAAACTTCTTTTCCGTGCTGGGAGTGAACGCCGCCGTGGGCCGGACCTTTACTCCCGAAGTCGATCGAGCGCGCGGGGGTTCGCCTGTGGCGGTTATCAGTTACCCCTACTGGAAGGAACGGTTCAGTCTCGACCCGGGAATCCTTGGAAAATCCCTTCGGATTCATCAGACCACCTTCGAAGTCATTGGGGTCGCGCCCCCTGGGTTCTTCGGCACCACAGTCGGTGAGGAACCGGACGTCTGGGTCCCGCTGATGATGCAGGACGCCGTATATCCGGGCCGGGACCTGCTCGCGCCCATCCAGGCCCTCGGGAATAATTATGCCTGGCTCCAGGTAATGGCCCGGCTGAAACCGGGAGTGACCCTCCAGCAGTCCAAGGCGGCCATCAATGTCGCCTTCAAAGCATTGCTAGTCGACGCGTTGGGATCGCGGGGCACCGAACAAGAGCGGCGTGGTTTCCTCAATCAGCAGATTAATCCGCAGCCCGGCAGCCGCGGTAGTTCTTCCGTCCACGAAATCTTCGCCAATCCGCTCAAGGTTCTGATGGGCATCGTTGCGTTCGTTCTCCTGATCGCCTGCGCCAACGTCGCCAACCTGCTGCTGGCGCGGGGCGCAGCGCGCCAAAAAGAATTCGCCGTACGCTTGGCCGTGGGCGCCGGGCGCTCCCGCCTGATTCGGCAACTCCTGGTGGAAGGCCTTTTGTTAGCCGCCCTGGGCGCGGCGGTAGGGGCTGTGTTGGCCCGCTGGGTCGACGTACTCCTGCTCAGAAAGGTCGTGGGAATCTCCGCGGGACCTGAGGCGATTCAATTGACTCTGCCAACGGACGCCCGCACCTTAGGCTTCACCATGCTGGTGGCGATACTCACTACGGTGCTCTTCGCGGTAATTCCCGCTCTGCGCGCCACCTCTATGCAAGTTTTGCCTGTTTTAAAGGCCGCTGCGAGTGCGAGAACCGGCGGAACATCGCATCAGTTCCTGTCTACCGGCCGATTTCTCGTGGTCGCTCAAGTGGCCATTTCAATGATCCTTCTGGTGGCGGCGGGGCTCTTCCTTCACAGCCTAGCGAGACTCGGCGAGGTGAGCCTCGGGTACAACCGCGACAGGTTGCTGTTATTCAGGCTGGATACCGCGGCCGCCGGCTACAAGGGAGCCGCCGTCATTCGAATGGAGCAAGACCTGCTCGCCAGAATTTCCAGGATTCCCGGCGTGCGTTCCGTCACGCTCTCGAGCAACAGCTTGTTCCAAGGCGAAGAATCCCAGGACCCGATCGCCGTCGAGGGTTACACGCCAAAGTCGAGCGAGGAGATCCACTCGCGCTTCGATCACGTCGGCCCCGGTTACTTTTCTACGGTCGGGATTCCGCTGCTGCGCGGACGGGAAATCGGCCCGCAAGACAGCGTGGCTGGATCTCGGGTAGCGGTCATCAATCAGGCGTTTGCGCGGGAATTCTTTCCTAACAACGACCCTGTCGGGAAACACGTGAGCGATACCTTCCCGGCCAATCCCGCTGAGATGCAAATCGTAGGTGTGGTCGCCGACACCAAACTTAATAGCCTGCGCGAGCCGGTTCGGCCTCGCATTTATGCTCCCATCTTCAATCCGCTTTGGGAGGATACGCAGGTCTCGTACGAAATCCGCATCGCCGGCAACGCCGAGAGCCTTGGCAAGGCGCTTCGCAAGGCTGTGCAGGAGGCCAATCCGGCCCTGCCTCAAATCGAGATTTCAACCATGTCCGGGTTGGTGGACCGTTCCCTGGGGACTGACCGCCTGATTACCATGCTCTCGAGTTGTTTCGGGGGCTTGGCGCTGCTGCTGGCCTCCATCGGCCTTTATGGCGTGATGTCGTACGCCGTGGCGCGCCGCACGAATGAAATCGGCATTCGAATGGCGCTGGGGGCGCGGCGCAGCAACGTGCTGCGACTGGTGCTGGGGCACGGTTCGAAGCTGGCTTTCCTCGGAGTGGCCGTCGGGATCGTGGCTGCGCTGGGGCTGACGCGCTTCTTGTCCAGCCTGCTCTTTGACGTCAAACCCACCGACCCGCTGACCTACACCGCCGTCTCCGTGGTGCTCGGCGGCGTGGCGCTGCTGGCCAGCTACATTCCCGCGCTGCGGGCCACAAAGGTCGATCCCATGGTGGCGCTGAGGTACGAATAAGGAAGTTGTCAGTTGTCAGTCGTCAGTTGACAGTAAGAACGGCATTGGAACTGAATGGTGACTGAAAACTGATAACTGACGACTGAAAACTTATCATGCGCTTGCGGCGTGAACTTTCCAAACTCGGCGCTCTGTCTCGCCGGCGGAAGCCGGTGGATGATCTCGAGGAGGAAATTCGCGCGCACCTGGAAATGGAGGAGCGGGAAAACTTGGAATCCGGCATGTCGCCTGAGGAAGCTTACTATGCGGCGCTACGACGGTTCGGCAATGTGCCGTTAACACAAGAGAGGAGCAGGGAAATGTGGACATGGACTTCGCTCGAGACGCTTTGGCAAGACCTCCGTTATGGCCTCCGCATGCTGCGCAAGGATCTCGGTTTCACAGCAGTTGCGGTGCTGACGCTGGCGCTCGGCATTGGCGCCAACACGGCGATTTTCAGCTTGGGGAATGTCTTCATGTTCCGTCCGCTACCTGTAAAAGACGCCGAGCGCTTGGCGGTGGTTGCGGTGCAATATCACGCCGACGACGATCCCGGCCAACTCTCTTATCTGGATTACCAGGATTACCGTAAGCAGTCCGAGGTTTTCACGGAGATGACCTTCTACGACCTCCATCTCGCGGGACTCGGTTATCGAGGGCATGCCGACCGCGTCATCATGGCTTATGTGCCAGGCAACTTTTTCACCATGCTCGGGCTTCGTCCCGCGCTGGGGCGACTGATCGCTCCCGGTGAAGGTGACGAACCGAAAACAGGACCGGTGGTGGTGCTCGGTCACAGTTATTGGCAGAGGCGATTCGGCGGCGACCCGGGCGTGATCGGACGCAGCGTCACTCTGGACGGGCAATTGGTGACGGTGATCGGCGTGGTGCCGAAGGAGTTTGTTGGACCTTACACCATAGTTGAACTGGACGCCTACGCCCCCATCGGCATATCCGGAGACACCCATTTGTTCACCGACCGGCGTGATTCCGATTTGCGCGTCTTGGCCAGCTTGAAGCCCGGGGTGAGCGCCAAGCAGGCTGAGATTGCTCTCAGCGTCATTGCGCACCGGCTGGCGCAAGAGTATCCCGCGACCAATCAGGGACAAATCGTGCGCGTGATTCCAGAGCGTCTCGCCCGCCCCGAACCCGCGGTGGAGAATTACATGCCGCTCGTGACCACGATCTTCCTGGTCATGGTCGGGCTGGTTCTGCTGGTGGCTTGCTTCAACGTCGCCAACCTGCTCCTGGCGCGCGCCGCGGCGCGCGAAAAGGAGATCGCCATTCGCGCCGCTATAGGCGCGGGCCGCGCGCGTTTGATTCGGCAGATGTTGACTGAGAGCTTCGTTCTGGCGGTAGTCGGCGCGGCGGGCGGCGCGCTGCTGGGGAACTGGGCGATCAGGGGGCTGGAAAAGTTGCGGCCGCTGGGCGATTTCGCGCTGCGGCTTGACTTCAGGTTTGACTGGCGCGTCTTCGCTTACGTCACGGGCGCCACTTTGCTGGCGGGAATCGTAGCCGGACTGGCGCCGGCGCTGCGCACCTCTCGCACCAACCTCAACGATACGCTGCGCGAAGGAGGACGTGGCCTCGTTGGCGGCACGCGGCGCCAAGGGCTGCGCAATGGGCTGGTGATAGCGCAGGTGGCCGGGTCCTTGATTGTGCTCGTCGCCGCCGGCCTATTCACCCGCAGTCTCACGAACGCGGAAGCCGTCGACCTCGGATACGATACGCACCACGTCCTGAACGTAAGCCTCGACCCCAAGCTCCAGGGCTACGACCAAGCCCACGCGGAGGCATTCTTCCGTGAATTGCTGAGGCGGGCGAAAGCCCTCCCCGGCGTCGAGTCAGCTAGCTTAGCTTACTCAGTTCCCCTGGGCTATTACAACGATGGCAGCAGCGTGTACGTGGAGAACCAAGCCCCCCAGCCGGCAGACAAGCGACCCCCCGGCGCGGGTTACAACTGCGTGACCCCCGATTATTTCTCCACCATGCGAATGAAGATCCTCCGCGGGCGCGCATTTACCGAGGGCGACACCAGCACTTCCCAGAGGGTTGCCATCGTGAATGAAACGATGGCCCAGCAGTCTTGGCCACACCGAGACGCGATTGGGCAGCGGTTTGGTCTGGAAGGTCCGCCGCGACCGGCTAAGTCGGGATCTCAAGGCGGCCCGTATCCATGGGTGACCGTGGTCGGGGTGGTGCGGGACGCGAGGGTGCAGGGTTTCCTTGCCCCGCCTGGAAGTTACTTCTATGTGCCTCAAACGCAGAACTACAAATCGACCCACGCCCTGCAATTGCGCACGTTAGTCCAGCCGCAATCGTTGATCGCTCCAACCGAGGCCCTGGTGCGAGAGCTCGACCCGAATCTGCCGGTCTTCGACGTAATGACGATGGAGCAGACCGTCGCCGGCGGCAACGGTTATTTTATCTTTAAGATGGGCGCGGGCTTAGCCGGATGCCTTGGCCTTCTGGGCCTGATCTTGGCAGTGGTGGGAGTCTACGGAGTGGTTTCCTACGGCGCCAGCCAACGCCTGCACGAGATTGGTATTCGCATGGCGCTGGGTGCGCAGCCGACGAGCGTCTTGGGTCTCGTCGTTCGCCAAGCCGTCGTCCTGGTGGGCGCCGGGATCGGGATCGGCATCCTTGCCGCCCTCGGCGTTAGCCGCCTGTTGGTGAGCTTGCTCGTGGGCGTGACATCCTATGATCCGATTACCCTCGTCAGTGTTTCGGGAATAATGTTGGCAGCAGCGCTGGTGGCCTGCTACATTCCCGCCCGCCGCGCAACCAAGGTGGATCCGTTGGTGGCGCTCAGACATGAGTAAGGTAGTGGTTAGTGGTTATTGGTTAGTGGTCAGCGAGCCTGTCATTCTGAGCGAAGCAAAGAATCTCCCCGGTTCGCTCGTCGTGTTGAGTAGCGCGGACCCCTACACTGAAGTGGATGAACAGCCCTCTCCCTTGGGGAGAGGGTGTCCCGCTGCCGGCGCTCTCACCAGCCGGAGCGGGACGGGTGAGGGGTCACTTCCAAAGCGAGGAGACACCAGATCGGCTTACCTCACAATCCTCTTCGGCAGCGTCTATCCGCATTGAGCTCGGCTCAGAAGGAATACTGTCATCAAGCCTGATCTCCGGTCTGTGTTCGAAGCAGTAGACTGGACCAGACAACAAAGGCGGTGCCGCTTTTCAGCATGGGTGGCGTCGCGCCGCAACATGGGGGCGGGTGGGAGCGCCGCGCGCTTTAACGGTCGCACGAAGACTTAGGCGGGAACAACAAGATTGCTTGGCGACCGAAGCAACCCCTCACCCGGCACGCGACGGCTGGAGAAAGCGCCATCGCGGTCCACCCTCTCCCCACGGGAGAGGGCTACGATTTCGACTTCGCCCTCGTGTCCAGCCGAATATAGGGTTCACGATCAGCCAAGGGGGGAGAGGGGCGGAATCTGCGCGGACGGACGGTGCAATAATTCTTGACACTATGCGGAGGCAGGGTTAAGATTTCCCCATCGATATCGACGGGAAGGGCGATGGCGAAAATCAGGAAAGAACTATTACTGGGCAAGCTGGACCTGCTGGTGCTGCGCATTCTCGCGTGCGGCGAGAGCATGCATGGCTATGCCATCGCGGAACGCATCGAACAGCTTTCGGAGAATGTGTTCCAAGTGGGAGAGGGATCGCTTTATCCCGCGCTGCACCGCATGGACGAGTCAGGCTGGATCCGATCCGAGTGGGGGCCTTCGGACAACAACCGGCGGGCGCGATACTACCGGATCACCGCCGCCGGACGGCGTCAACTGGCAGAAGAAGAGGACGAGTGGTTGCGCGCAGCAGACGCGATGAGACGCGTGCTAAAGCTGGCTTGACGGAGGGAACAAAGGGTAAAGGCTAAAGGGTAAATGATGAAGGTTAAAGCGTACGCGGTGGGGTGCGGAGGGTGCCTTCGCCTTTAGGCTTTGGTGAAGGTTAAAGCGTAAAGGTAAAAGAGAGAAGGTAAAAGAGTGAAGGGAGCGGCCTTTAGCCCTTACCCTTTAGCCCTTACCCTTCACCCTTTAAGGCGGCTTCGCTGTCGCTCTCCAAGGAGGCTGGCTCATGGCACTCATTCATCGCCTCTTGAATATACTCCGGCCCGCGCGCCTCGAGCGCGAGCTCGACGAGGAACTCGAGTTTCATCGGGAGATGCGCTTGCGGCACCTAAGGGGACGCGGGCTCAGCGCGACCGACGCGGAAGCGGAGGCAAGGCGGCGCATGGGAAACCTATCAGTAACGAAAGAGGAAATGAGAGACGCGCGGGTGGTCGAGTGGCTGGCGTCGTCTCTTCAGGATCTGCGGCATGGCCTCGTGCTCTTGCGGCGGGACCCAGGCGTTTCCATCCTGATTGTGCTGGTGCTGGCGCTGGGGATCGGCGGCAATGCAGCAGTGTTCACGTTGCTGAAGGCCGCGTTCCTTGACCGGTTGCCGTTTCACGATGCCGGGCGGCTGGTTACGATCATCGAGAATGATGGCTGGATCCCAACCGCCTCCGAGTTTCTCGAAATTCGCAAGCACACCCGTACCCTCGAAGGAATGGCGTTTGCGGAGCACCGCGACATGCAGCTCAGCGGGACGGGCGAGCCCACGCGGGTTTTTGCTGCGCGGGTGACGGCGTCCTTCTTTCCGCTGCTGGGAGTAAATGCGGCGCAGGGCCGGACGTTTCTCGAGGAGGAAAATCAGCCCGGCCGCCCGCCGGTGGTGATCCTCAGTCACGCCTTCTGGCGATCGCGGATGGGATCAGACCCAGGCGTTCTCGGGCTGACGCTGCGGCTTGATGGCCAGCCTGCCGTGGTGGTCGGCGTGCTTCCACCCAGTTTCCATTTTGATTATCCCACGCTGGGCGCTCCCGAGCCGGTTGACCTCTACGCTCCCTATCCTATCGAGCCGCCCCTTTCGTTCGAGCGGGCCGCCAACGGCCAAGGCGTGCCGGTTCGCGTTCTGGCCCGATTGCGGGAGGGTGTCACGCTGGAACAGGTGCAGGCCGATCTGTGGGACACAGCGCTGGTTCTGGCGCGCGAAAACACCTCGCCCTTTCCTGGCCACCCACATGACCCCGCCATGTTTGCCTTCAACGTCATGTCGCTGCGCGTTGCCATCGTGGGGAATCAGCGCCAGTTGCTGTGGCTGCTTCTGGGGGGTGTCGGGGTGCTACTGCTGATCGCGTGTGCGAATACGGCGCAACTGCTGCTCGCGCGCTCGATGCGACGCGGGCGGGAGATCGCGGTCCGCTCGGCGCTGGGCGCAAGCCGCCTGCGCTTGATCCGGCAATTCCTTCTCGAAGGAATGGTGCTCGCGTGCTGCGGCGGCGTGGCCGGCCTGCTGCTGGCGGGCTGGACGGCGCGCGTTCTCGTCCGCTTGCTGCCGGTGCGCAGTCCCCTTCTCGCTTCAGTGCATTTGGACGCGCGCGCCGTCGGCTTCACGTTGGCGATCTCAATGATTTCGGCGATCGTGTTCGCCATCGTCCCGGCGGTGAAAGGCAGTCGTTGGACACCAGGGCCAAGCCTCAGCACGCACTTCACTACGGGTGAAGGAAATCGCTGGCGTCACGCGATGATCGCGATCGAAGCGGCGCTCTCCGTGTTTCTGCTGTGTGGCGCGGGCCTGGTGGCGCAAAACCTATGGAAGCTGATTTCCGCCCCCCTGGGGTTCAATCCCCAACATGTCCTGGCGATGCGGTTGCAACTCCCCTTTGGGAAGCTAGAGCAGCCGGATCCGAGAGCGGGTGTGGCGCTTCAGCAGTACGTCGATAAAATCGAAGCCATCCCGGGAGTAGAGGCGGCGGCCACTGTGACCGGTCCGCCGCTACGTCCAGCGCGCGGGGGCGGGCCGGTTCGCATGCTCGGGTCGACGAACGCCCTTGAGTTCTCGTGGAGCCATCAGATTAGCCCGGATTACTTTCGGACCCTGGGCATTCCGCTGCTTGCTGGGCGTGCCTTTCGCCTCAGCGACGCAGGACCGAAACTCACGGTCGCAATTGTAAACGAAGAGTTCGCCCGCTATTTCGGACAGGGGCCGAACGTGATCGGCAGGCAGATCGACTACGCTGATCCACCAGTCACCATCGTCGGCATGGTGGGCACTGTCCGGGCGAGCCCCCTGGAAATCAAACCTGACCCGGAATGCTATATTTCTTCGCTGGAATCCTCCTGGCCGAATGTATATTTGCTGGTGCGTTCGCCGCTTCCACTGGGGCAACTGCTGAAAGAAGTGAAAGCGGCGATTGCGTCTGTCAACCTCGATCAGGCGGTCTTTGGCGTGGAGACGATGAACGAAATGGTTGCGGATTCGCTTCCCGAGCCGCGGTTCGACGTCTATCTGATTGGCGCGTTCGCGCTGCTGGCGGTGGCGATGGCGGCGGCGGGGATGTACAGCGTGATCTCGTTCCTAGTCTCGCAACGCACCGGCGAGATTGCGATCCGCATGGCGCTGGGCGCGAGCCGCGGCGCTATCATCAAAACGGTTCTGGGGGCGACGAGTGCGTGGGTGGTGGCGGGACTGGCAGGAGGTCTCTACCTCGGACTGGCCACCGGAAAAATCATACGCTCACTGACGGACACGGAGGCTCTGGGGTCTCCGGCAATGTACACACTGGTGGCGCTGTTCTTTCTGGCAGTGACGCTCGTGGCAGCTTACCTGCCCGCACGGCGCGCCAGCCGGCTCGACCCTGCGGCGGCTCTACGCTGCGAGTAACCTTGGAGTGCGGCAGCGGAGCTTGCGGAGCTGCCGCCTTAAAGGGTAAAGGATAAAGGGTAAACGGTGCAGGGTGGTTTTAGCCTTTAGCCTTCACACTTTAGGCTTTGCCCTTCAAGGCTACAGGCGGCAGCTCCGCTGCCGCACTCCAAGGCCGCACTCCAAAGCGCGCCTTGTCACGCTCCCAAAAACATGACGTGAACGTAAGTCCCCAGCCTCACGTTGTAGGCCAGGTACCAGCCGATATGATCGGGATCCTCATAGATTATGATCTCGTCCGAATCCCAGAGCCAACCATCGCAGAAGGCAATGTCATACGGGGCAACGCCAAAGTAAAACCCGCCAAACCAGAAGCGGCTAGGGCCGCCGCCCGCAAGGTGCCAGACGTGGTGGGGGCCGAACCCTCCCGTGAAGTGTCCGTGCTCCCAAGGATGATCAAGATGGTAGTGAGGATCATTCCGGCCGGTGTCATGCCCCACCCACTTCTTACCAGCGTCGACGTGCGGCACGTTTGGGTGCCCCGGCTTGTCGCTGTAATTGCGGTGTTCTTCGGGGGCGTGTCCTTGCCCGCGAACCGGAGCAGGACCGTGAGCAGGAGGAGCGTGGACGCCACCTTTTTCCTCGTGCCCACCACCTCGTTGCCCAAAAGCCGCAAGCGAAATCACCAAAAACGCTACAAGAAGTCCAATGTATTTTTTCATGTTCATCTCCAGTCGTTGAGTTGGTAAACCCCGTCAATGTCTCGTTAGCACGCGGTCCCGAAGGGGCCGAAGGTCAACAGCCGTGGGTAAGACCGAGGGGATACGCAGCCCACAGATGTTTGAGCCCTACCGGGTCGAATATCTTTCCTTGGATTCTTGTCCGTAGGTTTCACCTACGGCTAATGATGTTATTCCCCTTCGGGGAACCTAACTATGCACGAGCAGCACCGATGCGGTTAATCAAGTCGAGCTGTTCCTTGCGATTCTCCGCGCCGATGGTAAAAGTGTGCAGTAAATCGAGCGAGAGAGCGTATTTCAACGCCTCATCCACACGCGACCGCATGTCGCCCTGGCCGAGGATCTTCATGCCGACAATCGCCTTTCCCGACTGGCGCCCCGCTCGAAGTGTAGCGACGACGGTGACGGGATCAGCGTCCATATGGGACCCGATGGGGTTAACGCGCGAGAGCATGACCTGGACCCAGGGAGATTTCGCTGCTGCGCGGAGTGCTCCGATCGTGTGACAGGAGCAGCCGTGAGCGCGGACGATTCCCTTCTCCTGCGCCTCCGAGATGGCGTCCATCGCGGGGCGGCATTTCTCCGTCCAGTCGTCGTCGGTCAGGCAATGCATCATGAGAATGTCGATGTAGTCGGTCCCCAGCTCCTTGCGGAAGCGGTCAATGTCCGCGCGCATTCCCGCGCCATCGCGGGCCCATGATTTGGACATGACGGTGATTTTTTCCCTCGGCAGTTTCTTGAGGGCCGCCGCAACATGGGGATGCGTTCCGTAGGAATCAGCCGTATCAAAGAAACGCAAGCCGTGGTCGTAACCCTGCAAAAGCAGATCGGCGAGGCCCTGAACGCCCAAGGCTGACTGGTTGGAATGATGATTCACGCCCACGGTCCCAGTTCCGCAGGCCAAGCGCGAGGTCTTGATGCCGGTTTGACCCAGGCTGACCACATCCGCGGCGCCGAATTTGCCTGCTACTGACGGTATGGCTTCGGCCCACGATTTTGAACCAAGCCACGCGCCCGCGACGCCCATCGCGGATCTGGCCAAGAAATCCCTACGTTTCATGCATGCACCTCGCACAAGCTAATTCACGTTCGCCTGCACACCTAATACGCTTCGAACAAGATCCGCCCTTCGCCCGATGGTTTGAATTTACCACGCTTGACGGACCTGCGCAACAGACTCCAAACTGTGGCGCCAGTGACATTTAAACAATACGGGTGTCCCGGACCACACGTCATTCCCGCGAAGGCGGGAATCCATTCCGCGAACCTTGGGAACTGCGCACATTACTTACTGGATTCCCGCCTTCGCGGGAATGACGCGTGGTCTGAAGCGACTGAACCGTACAAATGACACATCTAGCCAAACTGCGACGCTTCCGCACAGATCACCACCACGTGGGCACTGGCTTCCCTTCTATCTTCAAGATTGCTTCCTGTGCGGCGGATCCGATGCGGTGCATCGCAAGGGCCTGTTGGAGGGCGGGAAGAGCGCTCTTCGCCTCAGGACCGATTTCACCCAAAGCGGTAGCGACGCAGTTCAGCACCAGCCCTTGCTCGCCCTTGGCCAACAATCTTTCTGCCAGTGGGTGAACAGCCATGCGCGCTGCGGGGCCAATGGCGCCCAACGCATCGGCAACCGGAGCACGCACATAAGCCACCGGGTCACTGAGTGCCGCAATCAACTCGGGCACGGCAGGAGCGGCTGCAGGTCCCATGGCCTGCAAAGCAAGGGCGGCCAAGCCACGCACCTGGGGGTCGGAATCCGAAAGTGCTCTGGCCAAGGCAGGGACTGCAGCGGCACCATTCCGCCCAATCTGGGAGAGCGCCCAGGCCGCTGCTGAACGTACCTGAACATCGGAGTTAGTGAGGGCCGCCGCGACATCACCGACCGCCGGCCCGGCGTCTTCTCCAAATGCGCCGAGGGCTCGAACTGCGGCAGGGCGAACGGCGTCGCCGGCGTGCTCGAGCCTATCACGGTAGGCTGAAAGCGAAAGCCCGCGAAAAACGGGCACCCCGGCGCGAACCGCCACATTCACCGGGGGGAGCTCAGGCGCCAACTGGGGCTGCGTCTCACTCTCCGGCTCTCCCGCAGAGACTGGAATCTTCTCCAAAACCACGTCATTGATGCCCAAGTTGTAACCGGCGGAGCGATTGTCTTTTCCCACGCAAACGAAGCTGAGAGTGTGTCGCCCCTTGGTAAGAGAAAACCAGCCGAGGGGCCGGTCCTGGGCCACATAAACCTCAGGAAGAAAGTTGTGGAAGACCTCGGGTCCAGGCGCTGGAACCTCAGAAGTGGCCGGCTGGCGCGTGTCCAGATTTGTCGGTTGATCGTCCAGCAGAGCCACGTAATCCCCGTAATCAGGGCCCTGCGCAAGGAGGGCGACGAGTTCGTAGCGGCCGGCGTCAGCGATGTCAACCGGAAGGTTGATTCTCGCACCCTTACCCTGGGCCTGGAAGAAGAGCAGGTCCTTCGCCCAGTCGACTTCCCGCTGCACTGAGGCCTTACCATTCTCGGCGGTCACCTCCTGGATTGAGTCCTCCACCGCGAGCTGCGTGGCGTTGCCGAGCGGCAGGCGTTCCTCACCATAAGGAGGCTCAGGCAAATCTTCATTGACGCCCTTCTGGTACCAAAAGGCGACGCTTGAATAATAGTCGGGGCGCTCTTCAAAACCGGAGCGAACCGTCCCATCTGGGTTGTAGGTCCATCCGCAGTGCTCGATGCCGGCCCAGAGTGACTTGGTGAACGGTATGGGGTCCGGGACATGCCATCGGTAAGCGCCGAGCCTTTGCCCGGGGAGTTCCCCTCCCCAGATCGGACTGCCGCTCCAAGGACCCGTGAAGTCGCGCAGGCCCCAGCCTTCGTTAAAGTAATCCTCGGCGCCGGTCCCATAGATTTGGGGATGCTTTGCCCCGTCAACGTAAAACAAGTCGTCGCCTTCGCCAAACCATCCCACTTCGGTCTCAATGACGCCCAGCACCGTACCCATGTAATGGCCGGCTCCCCGGACATTGAGGAATTCGTAGTTCCGGCCCGGCGTCGCAGGTCGCTCCTGCCGATAGTAGGCATGGAAGTAGCCGAGGTCCTTGGGCAATGCCGGCCACCTTTGCCAGTCCACGTGGTAGTAAAAGGATCGGACAGGCCGATTCCCCTCGTTGGTTACGGTGATCTTGCAGGACTTTTGAAAGGGCATCGGCCAGTAACTGTTTCTGGCCCGACCCAACGAAGTATCTTCGACCATGATGGAATTGAGATCCCTCTCCATGCCATGTCCAACGCCAAAAAAATCACCCAGGGGCGAGTCCACGCTCGGCGTCTTTCTCCCATCGTAGTAAGCGCGCAGGCGCAGCAGGCGCGGCCAGCCAAATTCGTTGTCCGCCACGGTCAGCCAGATATGCGTAACGGCGCCAGGGCCGACAAGGTCGGCCATCACCAGCGCCTGGCCGGGCATGATATGTTTGCTGTCATCGTTGCTGAATACGTAACGGTTGTCGCTCGAGACGCGCGCCGCCGAGAAGTTCTTCAAGCGAGCGAGGCCGAGGGAATCGAGAAAGCCATTCCCGGGGGTCTGCGCCGAAGCGACTGCCGCGGCGAGCAGCAGAACGACGGTCAGTAATGATCTCATAATCGTCTTCCCTCCTCGAAGCCGTAGTCATTCCCGCGAAGGCGGGAAACTACTGGGCGAGTCTTCGCAAATAGGCTGTCTACGGATTGGATTCCCGCGTTCGCGGGAATGACCGATATCGGGAAATGAACCCCACGCCGAATGACACCAGTCCGCCCGCAGTCGTGCCCTTGCTTTGCGAAATCAATCCGTCCCATAATCTGACCGTATCAAGTTGTGAATCAGGTCACCAAAGGACAGTTCCAATGTCGTGCAACAACTTACCACGTTGGCGCAACCTTTTGGAAGGAATCTCGCGCCGTCGCTTCCTGGGAAGCGCTGCAGCTATGGCCTTGATGAAGCCGCCTCTCGCCCTGACACAGGGACCGGCAAATGCGTTGAACGGACTAATTTTGGCTTACGTGGGCACCTACAGCTCACCGCAAGGGCCTGAGGGGAGCAAGGGATATGGACAGGGAATTTACTTGTTTCAAATGAACCCCGCATCGGGCGCACTCGAGCAGCGCGCGCTATTTGCAGATGACTCAAATCCCTCCTGGCTGGCTTTTGATCCCTCCAAAATGCATCTGTACGCCGCGAACGAGACCGCAACTTATCAGGGCGCCAGTTCCGGTTCAGTGAGCGCCTTTTCGATCAATCGATCGAATGGACATCTGACTCCGCTCAATACGGTCAGCTCACACGGGGCCGGCCCTGCCTACCTCAGCGTTCACCCTTCCGGCAAGTACGTACTGGTGGCCAACTACGCCGGAGGAACAGTGGCGGTCCTTCCCATCCATTCGAACGGCGAACTGGGCTCCGCCACTGACGTGAAGGAAGATCGAGGCACGGTGGGGCCGGCGAAGGCGGCTAGCGCTCCCCGTGGAAGCTTCGCTATCAGCGGCCACGAAAGCCCCCACGCGCATATGATCCAGGCTGATCCTACAGGCCGGTTTGTTCTGGCCAGCGATCTCGGGTTGGACCGGATTTTGATTTGGAAGTTCGATACCGAAAAAGGCACGCTCACGCCCAATGACCCCGCCTCCGTCTCACTTCCTCCAGGAGACGGGCCACGTCATTTCGCCTTCCATCCCAATGGGGAATGGATGTACTCGCTGCAAGAAGAGGCCTCCACTCTGGCGCTCTTCCACTTCGACCGCTCACGTGGAACGCTGACGGCGAAGCAGACGATTTCTACCCTGCCCAAGGGATTAGCCGGCACCAACTTCACTTCGGAGGTCATGGTTACGCCCAACGGGAAGTTTCTCTACGCTGCCAACCGGCTGCACGACACGGTTGCGGTCTTTTCCATTGGTCCCGAGGGCGTCGTGAGCTGGCTCAGCGAGGAATGGACTCGGGGCGATTACCCACGCAGCTTCAACATCGATCCTACAGGGAATTTCCTTTACACGTGTAATCAGAGGAGCGACGCCATCGCCATTTTCCGCGTCAATCGGGAGACCGGCAGACTTACTTTCACCGGCCAATATGCCCCAGTGGGCACACCGGCCATCATCATCTTCCTGTAGCGATGGAACTTCCCTTTCCCGCGGCGCGTACATGGAGGAAGAGGGGAGGCTAAGATGAGAGTAACGCGGTCTAATCATGCAAGCGCGCAACCGGGCGGGCTCAAGTGCTGTGCGGTTGGAATGGCCATGCTGGGGTTGCTGTGTGGGGCGGCTCTGCGGATGCGAGCACAGGACAACAAGGACTCGGGAAAAAGCGGATCCGAAATGGACCGAAACAGTATCGGATTTATCGCCAGTAAAGAGGCGAGTGCGAAGGACGTCGGCTTGCCTGCCTACCCGGGAGCGCGTCAGCATAAGGACAAGTCTGACGACACTCCGGCGGTTCGACTCGGCTTGTGGGGTGGGAATTCGGGCTTCAAGCTAGCCGTACTGAAGCTCGAGTCCAACGACGCTCCCGAGAAGGTCGCAACGTTCTACCGCAAGGCATTGGCAAAGTACGGCAAGATTCTGGATTGCAGCGGGTCCGCGCGGGCAGGTGCCGAAAAGAAGAAGTCTACGTCGTCGGATGAGGTGGGCTGTGAGGACGAACAGGCGGAGCCCGGCGAGATCATTCTGAAGGCCGGCACGAAAGAGGAGGAACATGTAGTGGGAATCAAGACGGAGGGAGACCTTACTCTCTTTCAGTTGGTTTATGTCGAGACGCGGGGGAAGTGAAGAGGTGTCAGGCGCCAGGTGCCGGGTGTCAGGTGCCAAGCGCCACGTGTCGAGTGTCGCGTGCCAGGTAAAGGGACGGCAGGCCGTCCCCTGCCTGTTGCGACTTTCATCAACGAAGGGAAGGGCAAGCCGTACTCCTACGAAGAAGGCCTCAACAGTAGAACTTCAAAGCGAACTGCATATTTCTCTCACCCTGAGAGCTGAGCATCTCCCCAAATTCCGTGCTGGTCACGCGCTGTCAGGCTAACTTCTTCAGCGCCCGCAGAATTTCGGAAATATCCGGTTGTTCTCTCAATTCGTAGATCTTCATCCAGGCGACCTTGCCGTCCTTGTCAACAATGAATACGGCGCGATCGTTGATGAAGGGGACTTGGTGTTTTGTGGGTGGAAAGATGCCATAATTCGCCGCTGTGGCAGCATAGGGCCAGCGGTCCGTAGTGAGGGGGAAGCGGAGACCGCCTAGCGACTTTTGGAAAGCGATATGGCAGAAAACGGTGTCCGTGCATACGCCCACGACCTGGGCGTCGAGGTCAGCAAAGCGGGTGAGATCGGCCTGGATTGCTGACAGTTCAACTTGTCAAACAGGGGTAAAGTCTAAGGCATAGAAGCAGACCACCACATTTTGGCCGCGATGGGCGGAAAGCTGAAACTCGCCCTGGGTGGCGCCTGTCGCCGAACTGAGCCTGAAATCCGGCGCTTGGTCGCCGATCTGAAGTGCCATTTGATCCTCCTTGGATAGAATGTCATTGCCTAGCCAACCAACCTCCTGGCGAACCAGGGGAATTGACTCCCCTCCTCGCCCGAACCCCGGGGGGTGGTGGGCGCTCGGATCTTCGCTCCAATCATCCAGCCGCTAACTCCCTCCTTTGCTGAGGAGGGGGGACCTTCGCCCATCCTCTAGCGGTTTGACTCCTGCTGAGGTCTTGGGTTGGGGAACCACAACTGGGAGTTTCTCAATTCTGACTTTCGCCACGCGCCAGCCATCCATCTCCGCCACGGTGTATCGCCGGCCTTCATAAACCAGGCTCTCACCGCCTTTGGGGATTACGCCCAAAAGCGAAAGGACAAAACCGGCCAGGGTTTCGTATCCCGCCCCGCGAGGGAGGATAATCTCGTAGTCATTCGCCAGATCGCGGAGGTTGATGGAAGCGTCCATCAGGAGCACATTACCGCTCACTTGGTGGATGGCATGCTCGTCCTGATCATACTCATCGCGGATTTCCCCCACGAGCTGTTCCAAGACATCCTCAACCGTCACGAGGCCAACGTAGGTGCCAAATTCGTCCACCACCAGAGCCAGATGAGAATGGTGTTGTCGCGCTTCCTCGAGCACTTGGCTGAGAGGCTTGGACTCAGGGACGATCACGGGCTGGCGGAGAATGGGACGCAAGTCCATGGGCGCCTGTAGCGGCACGCCGCTCTTCAGCCGCTCGGAAACCACCCTCAACAGGTCCTTGGTATAGAGGATGCCAACCACATGGTCCGGCGAACCTTCGTAAATTGGCAGGCGCGAGTGTTGGTCTTTGACGATTCGGTCAAGCAGGCCCCGGAGGTCCTGGGTGAAGGGCAAACAAGTGATTCTGGTCCAGGGTACCATGATCTCTCGCACCAGGATAAAGTCCAGGTCGAAGACTGTGTGGATGATGTCCTCTTGTTCTTCCCGAAGAAGCCCGTGTTTTCGGATTGACGATACGATGAGTTTCACCTCTTCCGGCGTGTGAAGCGGCCTGTAACCCCGCACAGGAGAGCGGCCAAGCGCGCGCAAGACACCGTTCGCCATTGCCACCAGCGCTTCCACCGCGTAATGGCTTAGCTTCAAGAAAACGAGCATAGGCCCGGCAACAGCCAAGGAAACCATCTCCGCGTGGTCGTACGCTATCGCTTTCGGAACCAACTCACCCAGCACCATGAGGAAGATGGTTATGAGCAGAAACGCCGAGGCGCCAGCGAGCGAGTGGACCAACACAGCGGAGGCATGGCGGTGCAATCCGAGATTCAGCAATGGCTGGAGGGTCGCGGCGATGAATCCCTCCCCAAGCCAGCCCATCAGCAGGCTGACCACCGTCACGCCAAGTTGAGTGCCTGAAATAAGCGAGCCGATATCCGCCAGCAACGCCTGAACAAGGCGCGCCCGAGGATCGCCTTGCTTGGTTAGCTGTTCGATGCGAGTCCGCCTGACGCTCAGGAGCGCATATTCCGTGCCGGCAAAAAACGCATTCAGCCCGATCAGCCCGAGGATAAGTAGCCCGCGCAGCAGCACCATGTTCAGAGAACCTACGACGAAGACATTTTAGGCTAAAGTTGTCCCATTTCGCAAAATGTGGGTACTGTCCTAGTTTGAATGTAGCGCCGCCATCTTGGCGGCTCTTTGCCGGCTGGAAGCCGGCGCTACACCCGAAATTAGGACAGCACCAAAATGTGGGTAGTAGTGTCATTCACATTGCTCAGTTTGCCCCATCGGGATTACTATACCGTGGGAATCAACCATGTACTAATTCGCCAAAGGAGGCGCAGATGCTCAGTTCCGCAGTCCAGGATGCCATGAATCAGCAGGTCAACGCCGAGCTCTATTCGGCTTATCTCTATCTCTCCATGGCGGCCGATTTCGAAGCAGAGAGCCTGCACGGAATGGCCCATTGGATGCAAATTCAAGCTAAGGAAGAAGCCGGTCATGCCTTGAAGTTCTTCAAGTACATCGTCGAGCGCGGTGGACGAGTGACGCTCACCTCCATTGCCGCTCCGCCGACCACGTGGGATTCACCCCAGGTGGTCTTCGAAGCAGTCTACAAGCATGAATGTCACGTAACCAGCTTGATTGATAAGCTGGTGGAGTTGGCTGGAGCCGAGAAGGATTACGCCAGCGGGGTCTTCCTGCAGTGGTTTGTTAACGAACAGGTGGAAGAAGAGGCCAACGCCAGCGAAATCTTGCACCAGCTCAAGATGATCGGGGATTCCAAGCAAGGACTGTTTATGCTGGACCGCCACCTCGCCCAACGGCAATGAAGGTAGGAAAGATTCGATTCTGTCATCCAGAGCAGGCAGGGGCTTTATTTCGTACGTCGTTGGATCAAGGTTCAAACTGAGACACCTGCACCTGCGGCCATCGTCCCTACAACGAAGGGAAAACTTTTGTTAGAATAATTAACATGTACGATGAAGTTGTGATTGTTGCAGGAAACCGTCCCCTAAGCGGCAGCCATTTTCTGTTGAGTGTTGAAGCTCCTCGCCAGGCAAAGACCACGCGTCCCGGCCAGTTTGCCATGCTGCGGATTCTAGGCCGGTCGGATGTGTTGTTGCGCCGGCCGATGAGCATTTATGACCTCGAGGACGGAAAATCCGGCGGCTCTCCAACTATTCTTCAATTCCTTTACAAAGTCGTAGGGCGCGGAACTCAGCTAATGTCGGAGCTCAAGGCGGGAGACCACGTAGGGCTATTGGCGCCTCTCGGCCACGGCTTTTTCGAAGAGGAGTATCTTCCCCGGGCGCACGAGGCAGATGAGATTCTCCATGTGGCAGGAGGTATTGGCATAGCTGCCTTGCTTCTGCCCGCCAAGCGATTAGCGGAGGCAGGCTTTCATCAGCGCCTTTTCATGGGTGGGCGCAGCAAGGCCGACCTGGTCGGGGTGGAGGATTTCAGGCCAGTGGTGCGGGGCATGTTGCTGGCCACGGAGGACGGGTCCGCCGGCTATCGCGGCTTCGTCACCCGGCCGCTCGAGGAATACCTGGCTCATCACTCGAATAAGAAATACCTGCTGATGATCTGCGGGCCGTGGGGCATGTTGCGCGCCGCGGTGGAATTGGCAAGAAAGTATGGCATCCCGTCCCTGGTTTCGATGGAAAACCGCATGGGGTGCGGCCTGGGGGTCTGCCTGGGCTGCTGTATCCACGTCCAAGGTTCCGGCCACGAGGCGTATCAGAGAGTCTGCACAGAGGGACCGGTATTCTGGTCAGACAAGATAGTCTGGGATTAGTCAGTTGTCAGCCGTCAGTTGTCAGTTCTCCAGACACGTCTCACCGTTTCATCTGCCGTCAGAAACCTGACTTCTGGCATCTAAGTTATGAGTCCTTCGCGGGAATAAAGGGCGTGGGATGATTTCAGCAGAAGATTGAGATGATTGCGAAAGCCAAAACTCGGCACGGTGCATTCCTGCCCAGCCAAGGGCCGTCGGCTAAGGGCCAACCTGACTTGGACGGCGGACGCGTGTCGACGGACAAGCAATTCATCCCACAGCTCGAAACGGAAATAGCCGGCCTGCGCTTCCAAAATCCGGTTTGGACGGCGAGCGGCACCTTTGGGTACGGCAAGGAATTCTCCACTCTCATTGACTTGAACGAATTAGGGGCCATTGTCGTAAAGGGTATTTCTCCCGAGCCTATGGAGGGAAATCCGTCGCCGCGCATCTACGAAAGCGAATCGGGGATGCTCAATGCCATCGGCCTCCAGAACGTCGGGGCAAAGCGGTTCCTTGCCGAAAAGCTCCCTTTCCTGCGCAGCCTAAAGGCGCGCTGCATCGTAAACGTCTTTGCCTATTCCACCGAGGATTATGTCCGTTGTGTCGAAACCCTTAATCAAGGCGAAGGTATTTCGGCGTACGAGCTTAACATCTCCTGCCCGAATACGCGTTGTGGCGGCATAGTGTACGGCAGCGACCCGAAGCTGACGGAAGAAGTGGTGGCGGCGTGCAAGAAAGCCGCGCGCTACCCACTTTTGGTGAAGCTCTCACCCAACGTCACGGACATCACGGTTTTCGCGCGGGCCGCGGAATCAGCCGGAGCGGATGCCCTTTCGCTGGTGAACACGCTGGTGGGAATGGCCATTGATATCGAAACGCGTACGCCCCGGCTCTGGAATGTAACCGGCGGATTATCAGGGCCGTCTATCAAACCGGTAGCCTTGCGCATGGTCTACCAGGCTGCGCGGGCCGTGAAAATCCCGGTCGTGGGTCTAGGGGGCATATCCACCACGGAGGATGCCCTGGAGTTTCTTATCGCCGGCGCCAGGGCCGTGCAGGTAGGCACGGCAAATTTCTACGATCCAGGAGCTTCAGTCCGAATAGTGCAGGGCTTGCGTGAATATTGCCGGAGTAAGCGGATTCACCTTGCTGAAATTATCGGCTCTCTGAAGGTACGGTAGCGTCTCAGTTTGCTGTAGAGGCGGTTTTACGCCGCCATGTGGCGTGGTAAACTCGGCGTTACGACCTCGAACTGAGACACTACCGAAGGCTCCCGAACGTTGACAGCATTCAAGCTGTTTGTTAGATTGACCAGGGTTCGGCTTTGCGGAGAATCAATCTGATTGAAACCAGGAAGCTCGTGCTCGTACTGGCGGCCGTCGCTGCGCTGGCGAGTCCGGCTTGCTTGTTGCGGCGTGAGACGCACATTCAGCCGTCACAGTTACCCGCTCCAGCCCGCGAAGCGTCTCTTAACGAACTGGTCACTAAGCTCAACGCCATAAGCCAAAGCGTACACTCCCTGACTGTGACGGTGGACCTCGAGCCGACGACTGGCTCCATTTACTCTGGCGTCATTAAAGAGTATCACGATGTCAGGGGTTTCATCCTGGCCGAGACGCCCGCCATGATTCGAATCTTAGGGCAGGCTCCGTTGGTGCGGACGGATGTTTTCGACATGGTTTCTAACGGCGAGGAGTTCCGGCTGTACATCCCGCCTTTGCAGAAGTTTATCGTGGGGAAGACAGCTTTCCGCCGTCCCACGAAAAACTCACTCGAGAACCTGCGCCCTCAACACATCCTGGAAGCCTTGCTGGTCCCTGCACTCGATCCTTCACGTGAAAAGTGGCTGTTGGAGGAAGCTCAGGAGGCCGGACATCGATTCTATGTTGTGGTTATCGTCGAGGGTACCGACGGCGAATTACAACTGAAACGCAAGGCTTGGTTCGACCGAGCCGATTTACAATTGGCACGCATGCAATTCTATGAATCGGACGGCCTCTATGTCGAGGACGTCCGTTACTCTGCTTATCAAGATTTCCAGGGTGTTTCGTACCCTTCCCACATCGAGGTGGTAAGGCCGATCGAAGATTATCGCTTGGCGATCACGATTCTGAAAGCCACTTTCAACCAGCCTATTGATGCCGATAAATTCGTCCTCACCCAACCCCCAGGCACCCAACTGGTTGATCTGAACGCGAAGGCCCAGCAGGAGAATCCGAGTGGTCAATAAACTGATCATCGCCAACATCCTGTACCGTCCCATCCGCACCGCGGTGAGCGTTTTGGCTGTTGCGATTGAAGTGGCCATGGTGTTGCTCTTCGTGGGGCTCGCGCACGGACTGGTAAATGAATCGGCCCAACGACAGGAGGGCGTGGGCGCAGACATTATGGTACAACCCTCCGGAACATCGTTCCTTCTTGCTTTTTCTCAAGCGCCCATGCCCCTCAAGATTGGAGACCGGCTCAAAGATATCCCCCATGTGCGGGCGGTGGCTCCGACGCTGATCCTATTCAATGCCGGCGCGTTGAACATGATTTACGGCATTGACATGGACAGCTTCACGCGCGTTTCCCGAGGCTTTGCCTATCACTCCGGCGGACCCTTCGTAAATCCCTATGACCTGCTCGTGGATGATCTGTATGCGCGGGCGAACCACGTCAAGGTCGGGCAAACGGTTTTCCTACTGAATCATGAGTTTCACGTGTGTGGAATCGTCGAGCATGGCAAGGGAGCGCGGCTGTTTATTCCGCTGCAAACGGCCGAAGACCTTCTACAAGTCCAGGACAAGGCCTCCATTTTTTGGGTGAAGTGTGACGATCCCAAGTACACCAAGGAGGCTACCGACGCCATCCACAGACTGTTTCCCGGTCTCCAGATTCAGGCTGTGAAAGAGTGGATGTCGCTGATGACGTCGAACAATCTGCCGGGCTTAAATGTCTTTACTACTGTCGTAATTATCATCGCGGTGGGGATCGGGTTTCTGGTCATCTTCCTGTCCATGTACACAACGATCACGGAGCGCACCCGCGAGATTGGGATTTTGAAATCGCTCGGAGCCTCAAAAGGGTATATTATTGCAATGATTCTGCGAGAGGCGGGCCTTCTTAGCGCGGTTGGAATCATGGCTGGGTACGGAGTGGCGGCAACAGCCGCGAAGCTGATCCTGGCAAAATTCCCGACCCTTTCCATCGAGCTGACTATGGCGTGGGCTGGTTACGCCGCCGTTCTTGCCATCGCCGGAAGCTTGCTGGGGGCGTTCTACCCCGCGGCCCGGGCAGCCCGACTGGATCCCGTGGACGCCCTGGCGTATGAATAAATGGAACCCATAATCGTCACTCACGACCTGAAGAAAGTTTACCGCGTCGGCAAAGTCGCGGTGCAGGCGTTGCGTGGCGTGGATTGCATTATCCACGAGAGTGAGTTCGTGGCGGTGGTTGGGCCCTCCGGCTGCGGGAAGTCCACCCTGCTTCACATCCTGGGCGGGTTGACCGGCCCCACCAGCGGGCAGGTGCTGGTGGCCGGCAATGACTTCAGCAAGATGACGGACGCTGACCGCACGCGCTTTCGGCGGCACACGATTGGTTTCGTTTTCCAACGTTTCAATCTGCTTCCCACGCTGAGCGCGCGAAACAACGTTGCTATCGCCCAAGACATCCAGGGCAACGGGTTCGATCCCCACCGCTTTCAAGCGGTGGTCGAAATGCTCGGCATCCAGGACAAACTCGAACATCGACCCTTTGCGCTGTCGGGCGGCGAGCAACAGCGCGTGGCCATCGCCCGCGCCGTCATCTGTGATCCCAAGCTGCTTCTGGCGGATGAGCCGACGGGTAACCTGGACACCGAGAACTCACAGGCCGTTCTCAACATGATTCGCGGCCTGAACAAATCCTTCGGGCAGACGATTCTGATGATTACGCACAACCCGGAAGCTGCTGCGGTGGCGGACCGAATCATCCACATGCGAGACGGGCGAATTATCTCGGATTGATCTCGGTCGGATCTGATGTAGGGGCGGCTTAACGCCGCCATTTGGAATTGATGTCGAGGCGGCTCTACGGCGCTATAGGGCGAGGTAAAGTCGCCACTACCTTTTTGACTGCGTTTATCTATGGGTCAGAGCACGGAAGTCCGCAATCGATCCCTGCCGGAGTCCCAAGACGGCGCGCTGAGTGGCAGTCTCGAACGGGTCTGGGAAAAGATAAAGCTCGGCATCCTGCGCACCGTCTTCTGGGCGTTCGAGCGCGGGACCTGGCAGTACGACCTGATGGTTCTGGCCATCCTGGCTTTCATTTTCCTATCCCCGCGCAACTGGTTTAACGATCGTCCTACTCTGGAATTGACGGAGCTTCGCCACCAGCAGGGCTTCGTCGAAATGGGGCACGGAAAGCTAGGCTGGCACTACCTCGTTGACGCCAGACTTGTGGAATCCTTTGCGGCCACCAAGCCTGAGGACGCTATCCACATTATTCTAAGCCGGCAATTGCACCAGCCTTTCACCGTCCTATCGATTGTGCCTGTCACCGACAAGAACAACGTGGTGCTCGGCTACACGGTGCTGGTAAAGCAGTGACTCGTGACTTTCCTTTTTGTGCGTCCCCATTTACAATGAACCTGGAGGGTGGCTTTGCGTCTCAGACTAATCTTGATTGGGTTTCTCCTCGTCGCCGTGCTCCCAGCCGCGCTGCTGAGCGCCGCAGTTTCACCTCGCCCCCGGAAAGGGAAAATCCCTCCTGATCTTTCCGAGATCCTTTCACGCATGAACGACGCCGCCAAACGGCTAAGAAGCCTCTCTGCCAACCTCGAGTACACCAAGGTAACAGTGGTCGTAAACGACAAGTCGACATCGGAAGGCCGCATTTTTTTCCGTAAAGGTAACAAGGGCAAGGGTACTGAGATTCGGATTGAGATGCAGCAACCTGAATCCAAGGTCGTCCTCATTAAGAAGAACAAGGCTCAAATTTACATGCCCAACATCAATCAGGTCCAGGAGTACAATCTGGAACAAAAATCGGGACTGATGGAAGAGTACCTGCTTCTGTGGTTCGGTGGGGAAACCCAAGATCTGACGAAGTCATACAATGTGAAGTACTTGAAGGAAGAGGAGCTCGGCGGCGACACAACCGCGGTGCTTGAACTAACACCGCGCAAGTCGAGCATTGCTGCGCAGCTCACCAAAATCCACATGTGGGTCAGCGAAGATTCCTGGTTGCCCGCCCAGCAGCAAATCTTCGAGCCGAGTGGCGATTATCTGATTGCCCGCTATACCGGCATGAAGGTTAACCTGAAATTGCCCGGTTCCACTTTCGACATCCAACCTGCTGCAGGGGCCAAGGTCGTTAAGATGAACTAGGCAGTCGGCAGTAAGCAGTCGGCAGAAGGCAGCAGGCAGTCAGCGGTAGGCAGCATGCAGTTGGCAGTAAACAGTAGGCAGGTGGATTTTGATGCGAGCGAGCGCGGCCACACTACCATGTTTTCCGAAAACCTGAATGTACTCCCCATTCGGCCGTTGCGCGAATATGAATATGGAACATCCCGCCGATCCGCAGTATCCGATATTGCCGATCTCCACAAGGATTCCCTTCTGACCTGATGGAGCGATGACCAACCAACTCCACAGCAGGTTTGACCCAAAGGCTGCACCGCATCCCTTCTGGTAATCACCCAAGAATTGATCACAGTATTCAGCCTCATCTTTGGCCATTGCTTTTAGAACACCGGGAGGCAATTGCTCTGATCCTGTTCTCGGGAGGTCTTGTCCGACGGCGCAGGAACAAGACAGTGCAAGTCCGAGCAACCCAGATGCGAGAGAGGTCATATCCGAAATACACACCGAACCACACTGGTTCCAACTGCTCCCCGCACTGGGGGTATCACTGTCGTTGCCGGCCATACTTCGGCAGCGCAACGGAATGGCACAGCGCGCGAACTGTCGGCCCGGGCCTTCTGCCTTCTGCTTACTGGCTACTGCCTACTGCCTGCCGGACCTGCGCCAGCACGTACGGTCCCTCCGGAATCAGCGCAATGCGCGCGCTTCGGGGCAGTGAGGAAGTAAGGGCAGCAACGGCGGCCTCCGGCGTGTCGAATGCTCTCCCCCACAGTGACTCATAGTACTTTCGTGGCAGGCCCGGAACGTAGTAGAGCACTTCTGCCCTGGCGGTGACAAGCGCCAGCTTTTCAAGTTGCCACTGGTCCACGACCACAGGCGCCGCGGCGATCTCATCCATGAAGGCGCGGTCGCTGGCGTACTTGGCGAGCATCTGGCTGAATTCTGCTCCTCCAACCCCTTCCGCACATTCGGCCAGCAGCAGAATCTTCCCGCCCCGCTTGAGAAGGCGCGAGGCGGCGGTGATTCCCTTCACCGCTTGATAAAAGGTGAGGTCCAGCGGGTAACCCGCAGCAGTGGTGATCACCGCGTCTGCGGGCTCCTCCAAGGTTTCGAGCATCACTTGCGAGACAAACTCCACGCCCTGGCGATGAGCCGCCACCGGCTCCCCCGCAAACAGTGCCGCTATCGGCCGATGAGAGCCGCGGACCCCGGAACCGGGGGTCCGGGCTACCGTCCCTCGGGCCAGGGCTGCGTCCACAAGGAAGTCGTGCCGCGCCATGCGCGCAATTTCCAGAAGCTCGCGGTGCAAGGGGTTTTCCTCAATCGACCCTTCGACGGCGCGGGAATCTCTCATAAACTTCGGACTGTGCAGAACCTTGATAGTCGGTTCCGCCGCCAGGCCCGGCGCAACCAGCTTCCTTCCACCGGAGAAACCGAGCATCAGGTGTGGCTCGATGAACCCCAGCGTGATGTGGAGATCGGCGGACATGAATCGCTCGTCAATGAAGACAGGTGTTCCCGAAACCGTGTGACCCAGGAAACGGTGCTCGGCGAGCCGCCGCGCGTAGTGGTTGACGACGCGGCAGATCCCACACACTTGCTCTCCGCAAATCTCCCGGATTTCGGCCTCCGTCGCGGGACGGTGCAAGCCCGTCGCAATCAGGATCGTGATCCGCTGGCGCGCAATTCCCGCTTTCTCCAGCCGGGCCAGCAGAGGCGGTAAGACCTCCCGGTTGGGTGCGGGACGTGTAATGTCGCAGACCGAGATCGCTGCCGAGCTCTTGCCGGCTGCGAGTTGCGCGAGAGGCGGGCCCGCCACGGGGTGGTCGAGCGCGTCCTCGAGCGCTGCCACAGGGTCGGCCAGCGGAACCGCCGAGCGCGCCTCCAATACTTGATAGCGGAAGCCATCCGGCAGTTCCAAGTTCAGCCCATTCTTCCCAAAAGCAAACCAGGTTGTCATGTTCTGATTGTACCCTACCCTTGGCTAGCCTTGCGCTGTTACACTCGTGGCGAGCGGACTCATGTCAATGGAATAACTCGTTTATTTTCAATAACATTACGGCGCATATCGGATAAGTGCATGTATTATCATAGACATACAGAAGTTGCTGACGGGCTTTCGAGCGCGACCGTTTGTTTTCAACGACATTCCCGGTTTGTTCCGCAAGAAATCTGTCAGCTCTTAGCTGTCAGCCGCCGGCCTTCCCTTGTCGGCCTTCGTATAGTCGAGGAGTCGAGGGTCGAGGAGTTAACAAACACGGGCTAGGCTGGCGGTCGACTTTCCTCTCGCATTCGACTCTCGACTTCTCGACTCCTCGACTTTTTGACTCTTTCCTTTGTTTTCATCGACATTCCCGGTTTGTTCCGCAGGAAAGCTGTCAGCTCTCGGCTGTCAGCCGTCAGCCTTCCCTTGTCGGCCTTCGTATAGTCGAGGAGTCGAGGGTCGAGGAGTTAACAAACACGCCTTGGGCTGCCGGTCGACTTTCCTCTCGCATTCAACTCTCGACTCCTTGACTCCTCGACTTCTTGTCTCGTCTCACCTGCCGTTTTCGGAAGCCTGGTTGGGCCAGGCGGTAGCCTCTACGCATCGTGTTCCCGGCAGCCCCCTCATCCAACCTCAACGCACTATCCTAGCCTATCCGAGCGCGTTTGTCAAGCACAAAGATGGATGCGCCCGGGAGTGCGGCAGCGGAGCTGCCGCACTGGCGACATACGCCTGCAGCAATCCGGCCAGACCTTCGGGCATAAGCTGTTCAAGCTGGCAGAGGCCGGGTGCTAAGAGGTCACTTCTGCGCATTCCCCGGTCCGCCCACGGGATAGATCTTCGGCAAGCGAGTATCGACGGGCGGCAGCGCCGGAAAAGGAGCATGGGGTTCAGCTTGGTACCAGTAGGCAACGCTAAAGAAATTGTCTGAACGATGGTTGGCTTGGCCGTGCTCGATGGTGACCCGGATGGATTGCGTAAAGGAGATGGGCGAGTCGATATGAAACCGGTAGACCGACCAGCGCGCGCCCGCATTATTACCTCCCACCACAGGATCCCCAAACAGCAGGTAGTTCGTGGCGCCGCCGTCGAATCCCCAGGCCCCCAAGTAGTAGTCCTCCGAGCCCGTGCCGTTAATGGAGGGCAGCTTCTCGCCATCTACGAAGATCATGTCATCGCCCTCGCCCCACCAGTCGTCCTGATTCTGAAGGATGCTCTGCGTCACTCCCACGAAATGTCCTCGACCTTTGGCCTCGAGGAAAACGTAGTTGCCCTCGCCGTCCAGATTCGGCTTGTTGTTCACCTTCGGCTCGCCATTCGACTGCCAGTCATTAGTCCAACCCTGGCAAGGCGTGCACTGGCGATACTGGGCGTGGAAATAAAAGGTATCGGGCGGAAACGGCTTTGAATAGACCCGCAGGTCAATGTTGTAATAAAAACTGTCCACCTTTTGGGTTCCCTCGTTGCTCACCGTAATTCGCGCCGCCTTGTTAAAAGGCATGGGGAAAAAGCAGTTCAAGGCCTTCGTCGAGCCTACCGCAAGCGGCAAGGATTGATACATGAAGTAATCCCCATTGCCAAGACCGAAAAAATCACCGATGGGAGCCTCAATGCTCGGGTCACGTTCATCATCCCAGTACATACGCAGGACCAGCTTCTTCAGGTGGTACTTCTCCGGGGAACTAATGGTGATCCAAATGTGCGAGATTTCGCCAGGACCCTTTTCATCAAGCAGGGTAAGTGTTTGTCCCGCCTCAATCGGGCGAGCGTCGGCGTTCCCCCCGGAGCGGTCGTAACTGGATACACGTTTCAACCTGTATGCCTTTTCTACCGCCAAGTCTCCTAACCAGCCCGACGTGGATTGGGCAAGCACGATCGGAGCAAGCGCTAAGATAACGATCATAGGTGCTAGCTGCTTCGCAGCCTTCATCGGAATTTCCTCCTTGTTGTGTTTTGGCCGGCGGAGATGCGGGACCCTCCGTAGCTGCACCGCCGCCGTTCGAAAGGCCGCACACAGGGTACAACATCCGATCACCCCTTGACCATCTGTTGGTCATCAATCGGCAATCGATAAACGCGGGGTTGCTACGAATCCGCTTCGTGAGTTATTATGTATATTCACTCCGGCCTGAAGAGGCTCGGGGTCAGGGCACAAGACAACAAAGGAGAAAAGAGATGGCCATTCGGCGTCTAAGTGCGCGTCTGCTGCTCGCCCTTCTGGTGGCGATCCTCGCGTTCGCGGCAGCCTTATGTGCGAGTGAAAGCGTCTACAATTTCACCCTTCCCTCGATTGATGGCGAGCCCACTTCGCTTTCAAATTACAAGGGCAAGGTGATTCTGCTGGTGAATGTTGCCAGCCGATGCGGTTTCACGCCGCAGTATTCGGCTTTGGAATCGCTCTATGAAAAATACAAGGACCAGGGCTTTGTAATACTGGGGTTCCCTGCTAATAATTTCGGCGGCCAAGAGCCGGGTACGAATGCGGAGATCAAGAGCTTCTGCTCGCTCAAGTACAACGTCTCATTCCCCATGTTTGCCAAGGTCTCGGTGAAAGGCGCAGACTGCACTCCGCTCTATCAGTATCTCACCCAGCAGGCGAATCCCAGTCTTACCGGCGATATCAAGTGGAATTTCACCAAGTTTCTGGTCGATCGCAACGGAAACGTGGTGGCGCGCTTCGAATCGCCAGTCAAGCCGGATTCTACCGAGGTGGTGGCGGCAATCGAAAAGCTCTTAAGGCAGTGACGAGTGACAAGTGACGAGTGACGAGCAAAGGAAGGTTTCTCATATGCGCATACGCCGTATCACCGGCTGCTGTTGTCGTTGCTTATGTCCAGGGCCGGCGGCGTGTGCCGGGAGGCCGGACTTCGCTTAGTATCTTCGAGAGTCCCATTCCAGATTACACGCTGACCGGCCCGCCTGAAGTTTCGCAAAACACATGTTTGTTCCTATTTGTAGGGTAGCGCGGACCTCCCCGAGGTCCGCGGCTCTCGCTTTTCGTGCATGGCGTCTGGTGCGGGCGTCTCGCCCGCGCTGGCGCCGGAATGACACCATACACTACTTAACTTCAATCCTGGAGGAGACAATATGAGTGAAGTTCTCAAGCAAGTTCTCACTGCTAACGAAGCTTACGTGAAAAGCTTTGGCGATAAAGGCAAGCTGGCAATGCCGCCTGCGCGGCGGTTCGCCATTCTCACCTGCATGGACGCGCGCCTGGATCCGGCGCGTTTTGCCGGCCTGAGCGAAGGCGACGCCCACGTGGTCCGCAATGCCGGCGGGCGAGCCAGCGACGATGCCATCCGGTCTCTGGTGATCTCCCACAAGCTGCTGGGGACGAGGGAATGGTTTGTGATTCACCACACCGACTGCGGGATGTTAGCCTTCACGAGCGAGGTCATGAGCGGCCTGCTGGAACACAGCCTCGAGACCGCACAACTCGAGGGGGGCAAATGGAAGGACGTGGGAAAAGGCCCGGGCTCCTACGAGGGTCATTTCATCGAGTGGCTGACGATTCGAGACCAGGCCCGGAGCGTGGTCGCCGATGTGGCGAGGATCAAGGCCCACCCCCTGGTTCCAAAACACATTCCGGTGTACGGCTACATTTACGATGTGGCCACAGGCCGGCTTGTCGAGGTCGGCGAGGCAACCAAAATAGGGCAGCCTGGATAGGATTGCGGAGGCCGTAGGAGAGCGCGGACCCCCGGCCTTGGGGTTCGCGCTCAGCACTGCTCCGAGTGACCATTGCGCGTAAAGACGCGGGTGCTGACGTTGTCTTTGAGGAGCGTCCAAAACGAGGCGTCGAGGTAGGACCGAATGGAGACGTAGCACCCCCCGCACTCGTTGGTGGGAACAAACTCCTTCATCATCTTCCTCTGCGAGGGATATTCGTAATCAAACATCGAGCAGGGGCGCAAGCCGCCCTGCGGTGTTACCACCATAAACCTTCGCCCCGCGTTGCAGCCCGGCACAGTCCCATCGCGGAAGAAGCCGTGGATGCCCGTGAGCGTCCAGGGGGAGTTCGCGATGCGGCCGTTCTTGCTTTTCAACTCCACCAATTGATCGAGAGTCTTGCGAAGAAGAGCCAGATCCTCCGGAGATTGAATGTAATGTTCCATGCTGCCGGTGCGCAGAGGTGTATAAGCGCTGTAGGAGATGGAAACCCCCCACTCTTTGGCGCGCTCATAAATCGCAACCAGTGAGGGAAGGTTCTCGCGAGTAATGGCGGTGTTGAGCGCCACGTCGTCGTGGCCGTGCCGGGCAAGCACGGGAACCAGCTTCTCGAGGTGAGCGTAAAGACCGGGTGAGCGGCGGAAATCGTCGTGCCTGGAATCGGGGAAGTCCAGCGAGATTGACACCTGGTTGATGCCCAGAGGCCGCAAAGCCAGATACTTCTCTTCCGTTAAGAGCCGCCCGTTAGTCACCAGAATGGTATACGGCAGACCGCTGGGCTCCTTCACGGCTTTGATGATCTCCGGGAGGTCCCTCCGCAGCAGGGGTTCGCCGCCCGAGAGTTGTACCGCCATGGGCTTGAGAAGGCTGCGCAATTCCGCGTAATCCTCAGCCCGCAGCAATCCCGCCGGGTCGGGTTTCATCCCTCCCTTGTCGCAATGCTGGCAATTGGCCGTGCAAGAGTGGGTCAGCTCAAAAGACACCACCAAGGGCCGATTCGTGCAGAAGCTCCAAGTGCCTCGGGCTATCATTCGAGCCGCGCGTGCAACAGGTATCGCTTTCAATGTTTACTCCGGAAAGTAAGATCGTGCCTCAGACTTCGAGGCAACGTGCGAGGACTGTGGCGGACTTCGGCTTGATTCTCTCCACTGCCAGCCGGCGAGGATCCGAGAACACGATAGCATACTCCTGTCAGCCCCCGGGGGCAAGCTGATTCGAAATGCGGTAGTGGGGTATTATGGCTTGACGCTGGAATGGGTATAATAGGGGCAATGGGCCAATCTGACATCACTAAGTATTGCGAACTAATGGAGCAGGTAAAGGGACGGATCAGGTTCATTGATTTATTCCTATCCCGTTTGGCCATTGATGCGGTTGCCCTGGAGTCGATGGGCCTGCAGGTCCGAAAGATACTCGAACTCGTCGCCTTTGGCTCTCTCGTGGCGAACCGAAATGCCTACACTATGGTGCATAGCGGATTTGCCAAGGACTGGAACGCGGGTGAGTTGCTGAAGAAGTTAGAGAAAGTCAATTCGGATTTTTACCCGATACCAATTACGGAACTGCCGCCCGAGAAAGAGGGCACGAAGTCAAAGTGGGTTCCGCGAGATCGCGACTATCTTGCGAAAGAGGACTTCACCGAAGTATATGGAAGATGCGGTGCGCTTGTGCACGCGGCGAATCCTTTCGGCTCCGGCATCGACTACGCTTATTACCACCAAAAGGTGCCGATTTGGCGAACCCAAATTGTTCACCTGCTTAACTCGCACCTGATTCGGTTGGTTAATGAACCGGAGGTATGGCTCATTCACATGAAAGAAGAGCGCGACGAAAAGGTTCACTCGTACGTGTGGAAGCCACTCCCACCTGCCTAGGGACGCGTGCTCGGTAGATCGCCCAACTTATCGGCGGAGCCAATTTTCTCCAAAGCCACGGAATTACAGGCCAGCCCTGGAGGGGCGACAGACGATGGCTCACGCTAGTGAAGTATCTTCGCAACCAAGACCAACCTCACCGCAAGATTTCATTTCAAGAGGAATTCATCGGGTTCTTGCAACGCCGCGAGATGGCGCATGACGAGCGGATCATCTGCGGGTGGGCTCTGTCGCCCCTCAGGGGCTGGGGACATCGGGTGGTTGGGGCTTCTCCCACGGCTTACGCCGTGGGCTACTCTCTATCGGCCGTCCGGGCCTGGAGAGGGCTGCCGAGCCCTGGGGAAGCAGTTCTAATGCCCGGTTCAGATCGAACAATTACGCTCGCTCAACCGCCAGAATCTGCAATTCGCTCATAATTTTCGCCTATTCGCATTATTGCGGTTGGTGTCTCGGGAACGGTGGATTAGCATTGGAATTTACATGGTTGCCTGTGGGGTTTGCAGGGCGTCTTACTGAACAGGCCGGTGAAAGACCGCGCAGCGCCGGCGCCATGCGCCGTCCGGGATCGAGCTCGGGCGGGCCCAGGCGATGTAAATCGCCGCACCAACAACCCGAATGAACCAACTCACCCTTCGTCGGAAACTGCGATTTTGGAACACTCGCCTGCGGGAATGGCGGATGATTGCCACGGGGCTGATCTCAACCCATCACCCGGTTCTCGCCCACCTGATTCCCATTCGGCGCTGCAATCTTTCTTGCGCTTATTGCAACGAGTTCGACCGAGTCTCAAAACCCCTTCCCCTCGAGGTCATGTACCGCCGCGTCGATCGCCTGGCAGCGTTGGGAACTACCATTATCACGCTCAGCGGAGGGGAACCGCTGTTGCATCCGGAGCTGGAAAAAATCGTTCAGCATGTGCGCGGGCACGGAATCCTGGCGGGCTTGATCACCAACGGTTACCTGCTAACCCCGCAGCGGATCGAGCAACTGAACCGCGCCGGCCTCGACCATCTGCAAATCAGCATTGACAACGTGATACCCGACGACGTTTCCAAGAAGAGCTTGCGCGTTTTGGACCGCAAGTTGCGCCTGCTCGCTCGCTACGCGATCTTCCAGGTGAACATCAACTCCGTCCTGGGAACTTGCGTGCGCAATCCGGACGATGCCCTCGAGGTCGCGCGCCGGGCGCTCGAACTCGGCTTCACCAGCACGGTGGGCATCCTCCACGACCATGGCGGGCAGCTTAGGCCGCTCAGCGAGCGCCAGCAACAACTCTTTGCCCTGATTATGGAGATGGGCAAGCGTTCCTATGCGCGCTTTAACCAGTTCCAAAAGAACATCTCACAAGGTCTGGGGAACGAGTGGCGCTGCCGCGCCGGCAGCCGCTACCTCTATATCTGCGAGGATGGGCTGGTTCACTATTGTTCGCAACAGAGGGGATATCCCGCCCTACCGCTCGAGCAATATACCCGCACACACCTCGAGCACGAGTATCACACCCAGAAGTCGTGCGCGCCGCGCTGCACCATCTCCTGCGTGCAGCAGGTCGCCATGCTCGACAACTGGCGCGACCCGCAAACGCGTGCCGCCTTCCGCCCCGCCGATGGGCTGGTGCAACTGCCAACGGCTGGGGACTAGGGACTGGGGGCTCGGGACTAGGGACTGGGGGCTAGGGCTGCGGGGCCTGTGTCTGAGGATCTGTTTTTCTTCCAGCCCATTGCCCCGGTCCCTGGTCCCTAGGCATTGCTTCCCCGTTCCTCCGAGTTCTTAGTCCCCAGCCCCTTCTGAATGGCAGAGCTTCCACTCGATCTGCGCGAGAATTCCGCCCACGACTCTGGCGTCGTAGTTGGTGAGCTCAAGGTTCAGGATGAGACGGCGCAGATTGCGAAGCGTGGCGTGCCGGCTTTTGGGCTTCAAATAACCAACATGGTCCAAGACGCGCGCGGCCCGATCGAACAAGTGCTCGAGCGACTGGGCACCCGCCGGGTCCGAAGAATGGACCGTAAGCCGCGGCGGACGGTTTGGCGCCAGACCGGCGCGCGACAATTCATAAGCGCAAACCGCCACCGCCTGTCCCAGATTCATGGAGGGACAATCCACCGCAGTGGGAATGCGAACCAGAGCGTGGCAATAACTCATTTGCTCATTCGAAAGCCCCGTCTTTTCGGAGCCGAACAGCAGCGCTATGTGGCCCCTGGCGCGACGACGCTGGAGCCAAGCGGGGAAATCCGGAAGCGGGATAAGGTCTCGATCCAGGTTGCGCCGGGACCCTGCTGTGGTGCCCACCACGGTGGAGGCGTCTCCAAGGCCTTCCACCAGACTCTCCACGGCGCGCGCCGAGGTGACAATCTCCTCCGCTCCTACGGCGGAGCGGGTTTCCTGCCACACCGGGCCGTAGGGAGCCACAACCACCATCTGGCGAAAGCCGAAATTCGCCATGGCACGCGCCGCTGCGCCGATGTTCAGAGGGTTCCGGGGGCGTACGAGCACGAACCTCCAATTCAGGTCGAGTGATTTCATAATCGGGGATTGTATCAGGAGTCAGGAGTCAGAAGGCAGAAAGCAGAACTCAGAAGGCGGAAAGCAGAAGGCAGAGGCTCCGAGGCACGACACACTCGCGAACGGATCGCAAATTTCAGATTCCAGATTTCAGATTCCAGGCGGAGTCAGGAGGCACGAGGCTCCGAGACTCCGCACACTCTCAAACGAATCGCAAATTTCAGATTCCAGATTTCAGATTCCAGACGTCGCAACGCATGATGAAGGGGCGAGCGGCGCTCGCCCCTGGGGCCAAACCGCGTTGGCCCTGGGATTCAACCGTGCTCGCCCCCGCCCAATGGCGCTCGTCCCCGGGGCCGAACCGCGCTGGCCCTGGGATCCAACCGTGCTCGCCCCCGCCCAATGGCGCTCGTCCCCGGGGCCGAACGCCGTTCGGCCTTACGGCGGACCACCGGTTTTGTGCGCAAATGGACCCTTTCAATTGCGCGTGATTGAGTTACTATTCCGTCCTATGCCTACTGATCCTTACGACCCCGAATTGTTCCGGCGCAACGGCCGGCAAGTGGTCGAGGCATTGGCAGCTTATCTTGATTCCGCCCTTGCGGGCGAACTGCCCGTGCTTTCGCTCCAGGCCCCGCTTGAACTTGCCCGGCAATACCAGGACGCTCTCCCCCTGGACTCCGCCGACGACGCGGATGCGGAAGTCTCGAACTGTCTTACGCAAATCATCGGGCAGAGCATCCACCTCCATCATCCCGGCTATATGGGCCATCAACTTCCTCCTGTCCTGCCGCTGGCAGCACTGGCGGACTTGATCTCGAGTCTGCTGAACAACAGCGTAGCGGTGCACGAAATGGCGCAGGCCGGCACACAGATCGAGAGGCAAGTGGTGCGGTGGCTGTGCTCCTCGCTCGGGTGGGGCCAAGACTCAGACGGCATCTTGACTTCCGGAGGTTCTCTCGGGAACCTGACGGCGCTGCTCGCGGCGCGCAACCACGCCACGCGAGGTTTGGCGTGGCGGCAGGGACTGCACGCCGGCCCGCCTCTTGCTCTGTTGGTTTCAGACCAGGCGCACTATTCGATCGCACGCGCGGCCGGCGTCCTTGGCCTTGGCCAGGCGTCCCTGGTCACGATTCCCACCGACAGCCGGTTTCGAATGAACGTCGCCGCGCTCAACGGCCTGTACCGGCAGACTACCCAAGAAGGGAAAAAGGTGATGGCCATCGTGGGAAGCGCAGGCACTACAGCCACGGGCTCCTTCGACCCCTTGCGAGAGATGGGAGAATTCTGCCAGGAGAATGGAACGTGGTTTCACGTCGACGGCTCGCATGGAGCCTCGGCGCTCTATTCAGAAAAATACCGCTGCCTCACGGACGGAATCGAGCTGGCCTCTTCGCTCGTGTGGGACATGCATAAAATGCTTTTTGCACCCAGCCTGATCACCGCCGTTCTGTTTCGGCGCCGCGACGACAACTACGGCGCCTTCTCGCAAGAGGCGAGCTATCTTTTCGCCCGGCGCCCTGAGGAAGCCGGATTCGACATCGCGCTTCGCACCCTCGAGTGCACGAAGAGAACCATGGGAATCAAGCTCTGGCTCCCCCTGCGCGTTCACGGAGCAAAAGCCCTCGGCCAATTGGTTACCAACACTTTTGACTTGGCGCGCCAATTCGCAGCCCTGCTGGAAACCCAAGCCGATTTTGAGCTGGCTACTCAGCCGGCAAGCAACATTCTCTGCTTCCGTCACGTTCCCGCGACGCTCAAGGACTGCGAGAACGCATTGGAAAAACTCGACGCGCATCAACTACAGGTGAGAGAGAAAGTGGTCGCCTCCGGGAAGTACTTCCTGGTGCACACCGTTTTGCGGGGCAGGGTTTACCTGAGGACCACACTCATGAATCCGCGCACAAGGATGGAGGAGCTGGAGGGGTTGATTCAGGCCATTCGGGAGGTTTCACATTAAGAACAATTCAAATGGCAAATCGCAAAGGTCAAATGTCAAATTAAACAGAAGAGGTTTCCTGAATTCCGGGATTATTGCCGGAGTGACGGCCGCGGCGCTGCCATCATCTTTCGGGGCGACTATGGTTACGTCTGCGGCCCCGGAAGGGCATGCACCGCTGAAGCTGTTCGAACTTGATGAAGCCACGGTGGCAAGCCTCCAGCACGAAATGCAGCTTGGGCGGCGGACGGCGCGGTCCATCACGGAGAGCTACCTGGCGCGCATCGAAGAAGTTGACAAGCATGGACCCGCCGTCAACGCCGTGATTGAAGCCAATCCCGAGGCGCTCGCCATCGCCGAGGAACTCGACCGGGAGCGCAAAGCCAAGGGGATTCGCGGACCGCTGCATGGTATTCCCGTCCTCATAAAGGACAACATCGCCACGCTCGACCGGATGATGACCACGACGGGGTCGCTGGCTCTCGAGGGCGCGCGGCCGCCCAAGGATGCTTTCGTGGTGAAGAGGCTTCGCGAAGCCGGGGCCGTGATTCTGGGCAAGACCAATTTGAGCGAATGGGCCAACATCCGGTCGTCGCACTCGACCAGCGGCTGGAGCGGCCGGGGCGGACTGACGCGGAATCCTTACGCGCTCGACCGTAATCCCTGCGGTTCCAGTTCGGGGTCAGGCGCGGCCGTTTCCGCAAACTTCTGCGCCTTGGCCATCGGCACTGAAACCGATGGCTCCATCGTCTGCCCGTCAGGGGTTAACGGCATTGTCGGCATCAAGCCGACCGTCGGCCTGGTCAGCCGCGCTGGAATCGTCCCTATTGCCCGCAGCCAGGACACGGCGGGTCCGATGGCGCGCAAGGTGGCCGATGCGGCGATCCTGCTGGGCGCTCTAACCGGAGTTGACGCTGACGACCCGGCCACGGAGGCGAGCCGGGGAAAAGCGCTTACGGACTACACCAAGTTCCTCGATGCTAACGGGCTGCGCGGCTCCAGAATCGGAGTGGCTCGCAAATTCTTCGGGACTAGCGATGCTGTGGACCGTTTAGTGAATCAAGCCCTTGAAGAGATGAAGCGCCAAGGCGCAGTCATCATCGATCCGGCGGACCTTGAAACCACGGACCAGGTTGGGGACTGCGAGCTCAAAGTGCTCCTTTACGAACTCAAGGCTGATCTGAACGCTTATCTGGCGGCGCTGGGGCCCAGTGCGCCCGTGCACACCTTAAAGGAGATCATCGATTTCAACGAGCGAAACCGCGAAAAGGAAATGCCGTTCTTCGGGCAGGACCTGTTTATAAAAGCGGAGGCTAAAGGACCGCTCACGGAGAAGGAATACCTGGACGCGCTCGAAAAAAATCATCGGCTCACACGCAAGGAAGGAATCGATGCCGTGATGGAAAAGTTTCGACTGGATGCCCTTGTGGCGCCGACCGGAGGGCCGGCTTGGCTGACGGATTTAGTCGATGGTGACCACGATAGCGGCGGGAGCTCGACACCGGCGGCGGTGGCGGGCTATCCGAACATCACCGTGCCGGCTGGCTTCGTTTTCGGCCTGCCGGTGGGAATCTCATTCTTTGGCAGAGCCTACAGCGAGCCGACTTTGCTCAAGCTGGCCTACGCCTTCGAGCAAGCCACCCGCCATCGCTGCCCTCCACGATTTCTCCGAACCGCGGATTTGACCATATAACGTGGTAGTGTCCTAGGTCCCAGCTTATTCTTTACAGCAACCACCCCCTGGCCCCCTCCTTAGTAAGGAGGGGAGTCAACGCGTGAATTCCCCTCCATGATTGCCAATGCCGTCGCTCGGCTAGTCGGGAATTCGGATACTTCCGTCCTCGGCTATTGGGAAGAAGGGATTCCAGGCGACTTCCCATAGAAACCCATCCGGGTCAGAAAAGTACCCCGAATAGCCGCCCCAGAAGGCTTCCTGCGCGGGCTTGACAATTCTTGCGCCCGCGGCCTTCGCCTGCGCGAGCACCGAGTCAACTTCTTCGCGATTGCGCGTGTTATAGGCGAAGGTTGTCCCTCTGAAACCCTCGCCGTCAGAAGGAACATTCGCATCCTTCGCCAGCTCGTCTCGGGGGTACAGCGCGAGAGCCACTCCTCCAAGCTGGAAGAATCCGATGCCCTCGGCCTTATTCATGGAGCGCCGCCATCCGAGGCGTTCATAGAATTCCCTGCTACGCTCCAGATCCGCCACGCCAAGCGTGATTAAGCTCACGCGTTGTTCCATGTTGGCCCTCCTAACGACACCACCATCTCGTGTAACAAACTGGGTTCCCGCACTCGCAAGTAGCACAGGCACTCTTGCCTGTGCATCGCCATCTCTACGGACATGCAGAGGCACGGGTGCCCGTCCATCTTCGTCTTCACGGACAGGCACAGGCAGGAAGGAGTGCCTGTGCTACTTGGACAGGCACGGCTCACTGCTTGTTTGGGGTCGCGGGAGTTGCCTTCGCGCCGGGCTGATCGGTGGGACTCGCGCTCACGATGCGGACCTTTGACTTGAATTGTTTGTAGTCGGTGTAGCGAAGGATCTCTTTAATGTGCACCGGGCCGGCGGAGAAATAGAGGGTGTCATCGGCCATGGTGTAGGTGGGAAACCAATATTTGCCGTCGATCTGCTCGCGCCAGGTGGTAAAACGCGGAAACAGGTTTTCACCCTTCCTGGTGTGTAACTCGGGCACGGGCTTGCCTTCCGACTTTACGATCTGCAGGTCCTGGTCGTCAACCCACACAACGCCCTGAAAATACTGGTGGCCTTTCTGGATTTCTTTCGGCCGGATGGAAAATACATAAGCCGTAATCTCATCAACCTTTACGTGCCCCAAATACTTCACTTCGTATTCCGGCAGTTCATCCGTGGTAAGAACGAAAGGCTGCGTGTTGCGGAAGGAAGTGAGATCTTCCTGGGTCATGATGATCTTTTTCAGAGTATCCGCAGGGGCGTAGGTAACACGCTCGATGCGCTTGCCGGCATCGTCGAAGAGGATGTCCCACTCCTGCTCGTATACACCCGTGACTTCGTTATCCGGTCCCAGTTCCTCCACCTTGTTGATTTGATGGTAGGTGTAGTTGTCGCGCGCCTCCCGGAAGAGCTTCTCCTTGGCGGCGAATTCCTGGACGATCCGCTGGATTTGATCCGGGCTGGGATCGGACAGATCGGTGTTAGACGACGGTTTGGCAGTCGTCGCAGACGGCGAGGTGAGGTTGCTCAGGGTTTCTGCGACCTTTTGATTCACGTCCGCAGGTTTGGAGCTGGGAGCGGGTGTAGTGGGAGTCTGTTGGGAAGGTGCAGCAGCGGGCGCAGGCGCGGAAGAACTTGCGACCTCGGTTGCAGCCTCCGGCAAAGGTGAAGAAGCACCGACAACGACCGGCGAGGCAGGGGCAGCTTGGGCAACTGCTTGTGGGTTAGCCTCCGGGCTCGAAGCGGGACGAGCTAACAGCCGCTTGATCCTTTCCTCGAAGGCGCCAAGATCGCGCGGCTCGCCTTCGAACCTGGAGTAAATGCGGCCATCCCGCCCGATCAGTATAGTGGTGGGCAGGCCTGATACTCCTCCATATAGCCCGCGTGTAAAAGCGTCGCCCATGGCGACCGGGTAGTTTATGTTGCCATGTTGGTAATAAGCCTGCACGGCAGGCTTGCGATCGCCAACCGCAATGCCGACAATCCGCAGCCCCTTGCCGTAGTATTCGTCTTGAAATCCCACCAAGGCGGGAATCAACTTGCGGCAATGGGGGCACCAACTGGCCCAAAAATTGAGCAGCACTACTTTGCCTTTGTAATCCGCCAAGTCGATTTTTTTCCCTGAGAGCGCCACTAGTGAAAAACGCGCCGCGTACGGACGGTCGTCCTCAGCCGGACCACTCTCAAGCCCGCTTAGCGTCTCAGCAACCTTCCGATCCACCTCAGCAGGATTGGAGTTGGCAGCAGGGGTAGTGGTGGATGGAGTTTGCGGAGCAGGAGCATTTTGAGAGGAGGAAACAGGTGAAGGCGCTGGCACCACAGAACTGGAAGGAGCCGGGTGAGCTTTCGAGACTGCCTTGGTAAGAGCGTCAATCAGATCATCACTGGCTCCAGCGTCATGAAACTTCTTTGCCAGATCGGGGTTCATCTCAAAGCTGACGCCCCGTTGTTCAACGAGCGTGATGATCTTTTGCGGCGGGGATCCCCCAAGCAGAAGCAAGGTTACATCATCGGCGCTCAAGGGTTGATCCGCTGCCGCAGCCAGGAAGGCGAATAAGCCCGCAACTAGCAACGTGAGTATTCCGAAAGCTGCTTTCCTGGTCATAGGTTGGTGATCCTTCCGCAAGCCCCACCCACTAATATGGCGGCAACATCCCCTTAAGATAGAGTACACCTCAAGCCCAAGAGTTGTCTTGCTCTTTTGAGACTTGGGGACCAGGGGTAGAGACGCGATCGGGCAAGCCTTCCCCCTCGTTGAGGGTTCCCGTGGGGAACCAAGCCCCAGCCAAGCGTCAAAACCGCCCAGCAGTGGCCAAATAACCTTGTACCCTTTCTTCTCGAGTAGGAGCGCCATCCTGGCGCTGGTAGCCTCGTTCGGTCACGTACAGTACATGACCACCGGACGGTCTTTGGGGATTTCGCCGTGGCGAAGATGGAATTCGCGGGGAGGGATGTGGATCGCGCCTGGAATCCTCGATCCTTGTTGCTCATAGGCGAGGTCAGAGCGCAAATCGACAATCACCAAATTCTCGCCTTGCGATAGGCGTTGCTTCAAGTCCTGCGGAGAAATGCGCGACCTTTCGAGCAGCCGGAAAAATCGACCGGCCACGACGTTTTCCAAGAAGGTACCAAACGGAGTCTCCCGAAAGCGCGGGGAGCACGCTGAGCGCCACAACGCCTGCCAGGCGGAAATGCAATTCCGCCGCCAGCGCCGCGCCAATCAGAATGAATGGGAAACTGGGAAATGGCAACCCCAGGCTCTCTGCCAGCACCACGAGGAAGATGAACGGATACCCGCAATGTCTCAGAAGCTGGACCATGCTGACCTATCGTAGATCCGTACCGGAATGGAGAGGTCTTACGTGTATGCGCTGCTGCCTCTTGGAGGCGGGTGCTGGCGTTCGCTAAGCCCTGCGGCTGCTCATAACGACGCTCAGCGCGCCCGGCGTCTATTCTTGAGCCGCATTTGGCGCACTTTGTTGGGCTTGCGCTTGGGCTTGGAAATTGCGAACGTAACCGTTCCCACTCGACGGACCTTCCATTCTTCCGCCGCTGTGGTCTTGCCTTCTGGTTCCATAGTGTGGTCTCGATTCCTTTTCCTTACGAAGCAGCGGCTGTACGCCGCCTTTTGGTGAGTTAAACTCTCTGCACTCGAGGCCGCGTTATGCCGCCGGATGGCGAGGTAAGCTCGCCGCTCTACCTACTTTGCGGCCTCAATTGTAGTAACGCTGATCGTGTCACCCTTGAGCGTTCCGGTGACCTTCACCTTCTGACCTGCGAATTGCGCAGGCTTTTTCTGGTCGCTGAGCTGATAGACCTTTCCGTTGGCGACGTCAGCAAGCACATACTTGCTGCCTGCCTTTACGCACTCCAGCGTACAATCCTTGTCGCTCTGTCCCGGCATCATGTGTTTCAGGCCGCACATCGAGTCACCGATGTTCCCGACAAAGGTCTTTGTCGCGGCCTTTGCCGTCGCGGCCAAGCCGGCGGCAAGCAAAAATGCGAAAACGTAAGTAGTGATTTTCCGCATTTGGGTCACCTCTACACTATTGTAGCTGAAAAGAAGAAATCGTGAGAGAGAAGATGGAAGACAAAGGACGAGCGGTGGGCAATCGCCTGTCAGCAGAAGGCCACCTGCAACGGAGGGGCAAAGGGTGCCGGAGAAGGGTCAAGCTCGATTCCGCAGTCCCCAACACCCGGGCCCTAGCAGCCGGCATCCGGCCCCCAGTCCCCACTCCCTGTTCTTTTTGAATAGACGGTGCACAGACTCATGCGAGTCTACATCTTGCCGCCGGCTGGGGAAACATCGGCGACGGTGATAGTACTGTCACTCAAGCTGCCCGTCACCTTCACGGACTTACCGCCCATGCCCTTGAACTTGTCCTGATCGTCAAGCTGGTACACTTTGCCATGGCTGACCAGAACATACTTCGAGCCGCCTGACACGCACTTTTCAACGCAAGTCTCGGCCGCCGCGCTGGCCTTGGCGTGCTTTGCTCCGCAATGTTCATCGCTAACCGTGCCCGTGAAGGTTTTGTTTTGAGCCCAACTCAGACAGCCAACAGCGAACAACATCAACCCAAGCATGGTAATTCTCTTGATCATCGTATGCCTCCTCTTTTCATCAAGTTTTGGCCACCCGAGAGGTGGCGGACTAGTAACCGTGGAGCTGGTTGTAAAACGGCGTTTGTCTCCCCATTTCGGCGAGTCGTCCCACCCTACCAGCATTGAACTGTTGTCTCCTTGCCCTGACAGACTAATTGTACCTATGAATGAACCCCAGCACAAGCCAAATTCGGGCGCCGGGGGCCAGGTCCCGAACACCCGACACTTGGCGCCTGGGACCTGCCTTCGTTGCAATTTCGGCCCTTGGCATCTAGAATCAGGGTGAAGGAGTTGAAAATGGATAATGACGTTCTGCGAATTGCCGGCAAAGAATTCCGTTCGCGACTGATCATCGGCACTGGAAAGTACAGGAGCTTTCAGGAAATGGTGCAGGCCCACGAGGCTTCGGGGGCAGAAATGGTGACGGTTGCGGTTCGGCGCGTGAATCTCACCGACCGCAGCAAGGAATCATTGCTCGACTATGTGGACCGGAAGAAGTTCTTCATTCTGCCTAACACGGCGGGTTGTTACAATGGCGACGAGGCTATACGCACGGCGCGTCTAGCTAGAGAGGTGGGTCTATCTAACTGGATCAAATTGGAAGTGATCGGAGACGAAAAGACGCTGTTTCCCGACAATTTCGAGCTGGTGCGGGCCACGGAGGCGCTGGTCAAGGAAGGATTTGTGGTACTGCCTTATACGAACGACGATCTGATATCCGCTCGGCGTCTGATCGATGCAGGGGCTGCGGCAGTGATGCCGTTGGGAGCGCCGATCGGCTCGGGATTGGGAATCCAGAATCCCGCCAACATCCGCATCTTACGGGAGATGATCACCAGCGTGCCACTCATCGTGGACGCGGGCGTAGGAACGGCGTCTGACGCCGCTGTAGCGATGGAACTGGGCGCCGATGCAGTCCTGATGAACACCGGCATTGCCGGCGCGCAGGACCCGATCCTGATGGCACAAGCTATGCGGCACGCCGTTATCGCCGGCCGCCAAGCTTACCTCGCCGGCCGCATGCCAAGGAAACTTTACGCCGCGGCCTCCAGCCCGCTCGAAGGCGTGGTCCGGTGAGCGCGGTCTTGAGTTCGGGCAAGCCTCGTTATTTGTAAAGCGAAAACTCTGTTCATTGGCGGATAGCGTAATTCTCGCCACAGCTCGGGAACATGGCGCAACGGTTTGGACTCAGGACAGCGACTTTGAAAAGCTCGAAGGGGTAAAATACGTTGCCCGCAAGTGACCGGCCTCACTTCAGGGTGCTGTCCGGGGCGGCGGCAGGAGCTTGGTCTTTTTTCTGATCTTTGTCCGGCACGGTGTAGATGGTTTCACCTGGGCGCGCCAAACGCATTTGCTCGCGCGCCAGACGTTCGATAGCCTCGGGGTTGGACTGAAGCGCCTTGATGCGCTTATCCAATTGCTCGTTTTCCTGCTGAAGTTGCAGAATCTGCTGGCGGAGGCTTTCAATTTGCTTCTTTTCCTGGCGCAAAGCCAGAAAACCGTGCGGGCCGAATATCTCGTGACCCAGCAGGCCGACGCAAACCAGCACCAAGGCGTAGGTTGCGTAACGTCGTATGTTCGCGGCGTCCCAAAAGAGCTTAGCCATGGTCTCAGCCGGTATTGTATCCTGTGCGGGGCCTGTGAGCAAGTAGGCAGACAAAGCCAGACAAAGGGCAGTGCCTGAGACTGACGTGGAGGCAGGTTTACGCCGCCATGTGGCGATCCCGCAGACTCGGGATCGCCGCTACGCCGCCGATCGGAGACAGTAGAGGGAGGAACTGTGACCGATAAAGTCGTCGTACTCGTGACCACCGCCAGCCGCGACGAAGGCAAGAAAATCGCACGCCATCTGGTGGAGAGCCGGCTGGCAGCCTGCGTGAACATCACGCAGTCGATCGAGTCAGTGTATCGGTGGGAAGGGAAAATGGCGGAGGAGGTGGAGTTTCTACTGATCATCAAGAGCGTCAGGGAATTGTTCCCTGAGATAAGAGCCGAGATCTCAAGACTCCACAGTTATCAGACGCCCGAGATCATCTGCCTCCCTGTCGTCGAGGGTTCGCGCAACTACTTACAGTGGATCTCCGATTCGGTGAGGCCCCCGGGCGCTGCGGAGTCTTAAACGCCGCGGCGGCGGTCTTGGACCGCCGGTCTGGAATTCTCAAGAGCTACTGGCGCTCAGGGAGCGGCGCTATAGCAAAATGAGCCGCTGCCGAAAACGAATCGCTAAAGACATGCGTCGATATTCTGTGGTAGAAGGAAAATCTGGAAAGGAGTGACGACTCCATGTTGGGCTCGAATGGTCCGGGAACTCGAACTTGGATTTTCACCGTCGCGGCATTGCTGGTTATTTGCGGGGTGTGCCGACCCGCGCAACAACCGCCAACGCCTGAGTTCAGCTTTAGCGTGGTGGTGAAGGAAGCCGAAACGGGCGATGCCATCAGTCAAGCACGCCTTACGCTCACCTTCAAATCCGGGAAGCTTCATCGTGTGGTCTCGTACGGGGCCAAAACCAACGCTCAAGGGCGGTACCGATTCACAAACATTCCTAAAGGAACAGTGCATGTGTTCGTGACGGCTGAGCATCACCAAAGTTTTGGGAAGGAATTTGAGCTGGAAGAAGACAATCAAGAATTTGAGGTTAAGCTCAAGAAGCCGCAGCCTCAACTTTAACAGCGAACTGGGTTAGACCTATCGCTGCCCCGAAGCCCAGCGCTGAGCAGGAAGCCTGTAGTGCCTGCAGGGGCAGTGCTTGACTGCCGATCCTGAATTCTCAAGGACTTACGGCGCCCAGAGAGCGCCGTAACAGTAGACAGTGGCGAAGATAGGGAATAACTGTCGGCGGTCCTCCAACCTGGATTTGAAGATGCTACAGGTTGGTGCAAAGAGTTCAAAGGTCTTCCAATCGTTAACCTTCGCGTAACAAAGAGCGCCTTTTCCACAAGGTTTTCAACAGAGTTGTTGAAAAATAACTTCGATGGAACAATGACGAATATCAGACGCTAGCGAAAAGATGGTCAACCTTTTGCGACGGGGCAGGTTAGTGGTACCGGATCGTAACTCTCGGGCTTGGTACCACCACCTGTTCTGGGTGAGATTTTTGGCGGGGTACTGGTACCCTCTTCCTGGTGAAACTATTTAGGATTCACCGGTATTTGAATCGTCTCCTTGGGCGGCTCCCGCGGCGGACCTCCGGGCGGTGGGGCAAAGTAAGCGTCGTCCATCCAGACCTTGGCATTCTTCTTGAGCGCATTCATGGCGGAGTCGATCTTTTGCTTTTGCAGAGTGTTTTCAATTTTTGTGGAGACGCTCTTCAGATCCTCCGTCTGGTGTGACACAATCTTGACGAATGCCAGCGCCTGTCCGAGGTCAAAAACCTCAGTCACCTGTCCCGGCTTGAGATCGAATGCTGCCTTCTCCATGTCTGCTCGCATGGCGCCCCGGTGAACCACAAAAGGCTGGGTGTCCACTCGCACGACATTTTGAATGTGATATTTGTCGGCGATTTGCTTCGGATCGTCCCCCGCGATAAAAGCCTTGCGGATTTCATCCGCGCGCGCTTTGGCTTCTTCCGGCGTGAACCCCGGGGTGCCCTCTTTGGCTCCCGCGGGTTTCTCGCGAACGACGACTTGGAGGACTTGGATCTCGTCGAATTCGCTCTGGTGCGAGGAAAAATAAGAGCTGATTTCTTCGGGCTTCACCGCAACCTGCTTCAGAATCTCCTGGTACTCCTGCGAGGCCAGGATTTTGAGGCGACTCAGCGCCATCATGTCCTGGTAGGCGGGAGTCGAGTCTAGATGCTGGTTGAGGGCTTCCTGTGAGAGAACGAGCATCAGGACATACTCATCTCCGAAAGCCTTGCGGCCCTGGTGGGCCAGGTTGTTTTGCGCCTGCGGAGTAAGATTTTGAATAGCTCTTTCAATTTGCTCCTGGGTTATCGACATGTCCCCGACCTTCAAGACTACCTTATCGGGCGAAGAAGGTTGGGCGGCCGGAGCGGGACTCGTTGTTGCCACCGCCGGCGGATTCCCGCCCCCTGTCTGGCCGTACGCGAGACTGACCAGAAGTCCCGCGACCAACAGTCCACTTGCCAACCAATATCCTCGCCCCCGCCTGATCTGTTCCATTGACCCTGCCTCACAATCCGTATTGACTGCTGCAAAACCTACCTATGTTAACACAATTCGCCGCGCGTCGGTGGCTTGTCGTCCGGTAATCGTACGGATCTCGTTCGGAAGGGGCTCCTTTCCCAAACGCGCGTCATTCCCGCGAAATCAGGACGCCACTTCGCACCGCGTGTACGCGAGCCGCCCGCTCCCGCGCGCGGGCCGGATGCGCGCGCTGCACCCCACGAAGTCCACTCCTTGATATAATTCTGTCATGACGCGAAACGAAGTTGGCTCCATGGATTTCAATCTCTCAAGCGACTACCAGCCGCGGGGCGACCAGGTGACGGCCATTCAGGAGCTGGTGGGGGGAGTTGAGGAAGGCAAGCCCCATCAAGTTCTGCTTGGGGTCACCGGATCCGGCAAAACTTTCACCGTGGCCAAGGTGATTGAGGCCGTGCATCGCCCCACCCTGATTCTGGCTCACAACAAAACCCTAGCCGCACAGCTTTACCACGAGTTCCGTTCCTTCTTCCCTCGCAACGCGGTCGAGTACTTTGTGAGCTACTACGATTACTATCAGCCGGAAGCTTACATACCCGCCAGCGACGTCTACATCGAGAAAGAAGCGACCATCAACGATGAGTTGGACAAGCTGCGCATGTCCGCCACGCGCTCGCTTTTCGAGCGTCGCGATTGCGTCATCGTGGCCAGCGTGAGTTGTATTTACGGCTTGGGCTCGCCGGAGGCCTACTATGGAATGGTCCTGCTGCTGGAGAAGGGGCAGAAGATTGCGCGGCGGGACATCCTGCGGCGGTTGGTCGAAATCCAATACGAACGCAATGACGCAGACTTCCGCCGCGGGGCCTTCCGAGTGCGCGGCGACGTGATCGAGGTTTTCCCCACTTATGAGGATGTCGCCTACAGGATCGAAATGTGGGGCGATCAGGTGGAGAACCTGGCGCAGATCGACCCGCTGCTCGGCCAGGTGAAGCAAACTTACTCCCGCCTGCCCATTTATCCGCGCACCCATTACGTTTTGCCGGCCGAGCGGAAAGAGGAAGCGGTGCAGCGCATCCTCAACGAATTGGAATGGTGGCGGGGCGAACTCGAGAAGCAGGGCAAGCTGGTGGAAGCGCAGCGCGTCCAGCAACGCACCATGTTCGACCTCGAGATGATGAAGGAGATCGGCTACTGTCATGGCATTGAGAACTACTCGCGCCACCTTTCCGGACGGCTGCCGGGCGAGCCGCCGCCCACCTTGCTGGACTACCTGCCCCAGGATGCGCTGATCTTCATCGACGAAAGCCACCAGACGGTGCCCCAACTGCGCGGCATGTACCACGGCGACCGCTCCCGCAAACAAACTCTTGTAGACTACGGTTTCCGGCTACCGTCCGCCCTCGACAACCGGCCCCTCTCTTTCGAGGAGTTCGAGCATCGGGTGGGACAGTTGATCTACGTCTCGGCCACACCCGGCCCCTACGAACTGACCAAATCCGGCGGAGAAGTGGTGGAGCAGATTATCCGCCCCACGGGACTCATTGACCCCGAGGTGGAAGTCCGGCCCACACGCCACCAGATTGAGGACCTGCTGAATGATATTCGCAGCCGTACCGCCGCCAACGAACGAGTTCTGGTCACCACGCTCACCAAGCGCATGGCCGAAGACCTGGCAGAATACTACGCCGAAGTCGGCGTGCGCTGCCGCTACCTTCACTCTGAAATCGAAACTCTGGAGCGAGTCAAAATCCTGCGCGATCTGAGGCGGGGTGAGTTTGACGTGCTGATCGGCATCAACCTTCTGCGCGAGGGGCTTGACCTGCCGGAGGTTTCGCTGGTGGCTATTCTGGACGCCGACAAGGAAGGTTATCTGCGCTCGTCGGGAGCGCTGATACAAACCATGGGGCGAGCGGCGCGGAACCTGCACGGGAAAGCAATCCTCTACGCCGACCGCATGACAGACTCCATGCGCCAGGCAATCTCCGAGACCAATCGGCGGCGAGCCAAGCAGACTCGCTTCAACGAGGATAATGGCATCACCCCGGAGAGCATCGTCAGGCCCGTCGATATGGTTCTCGCCTCCATCGTAGCGGCAGATTACGTGACGGTGCCCGTCGATCTGCCGGAGGAGCCCGTATCTCCCGACCAACTCGAGCAGCTCACCAAGAATCTCGAGAGCCAGATGCGGGAAGCCGCCAAGCAATTCGAGTTTGAGAAGGCTGCTCAGCTCCGCGACCGCATTAAGGCGCTGAAAGAAAAAACAACGCTGCCGCTGGTAGGAGTCGAGGAATCGAGGAGTCAGTCAGGGAGTCAAGAGTCGAAAGTCGAGGAGCCGAATGGTTGAGGAGGGCGCAATGGGTATACCAGTCACCACAACCTTGAACATCGACGGTTACCGCGTAAGAGAATACAAGGGGGTTGTGCGCGGCATCATTGTGCGCGCGCCGACCATCAAGCAGGGCCTCTTGGGAGGATTAAAGAGCATTATCGGGGGGCGCATCGGCGCCTATACCGAGATGTGCGAGCAGGCGCGCCAGCAGGCCTACGATTTGATGATCGAGCATGCCAGAGAGCTCGGCGCCAATGCCGTCGTCGGCCTCCATTACGACGCTTCCGAAGTCGTGGGACGAGAGTCCGCCACGGAGGTCCTTTGCTACGGGACTGCCGTGGTTATCGAGCCACATCGCGACTAGGTCTTTGTTTGGTTGTCTTCGATCCGACCTTGGCTTCGATCGTCCGCAGGCCCTGATTGGCCTTTGACGCGTGTTTCTATTTCTCGCAAGGCTTCAATCTCAGGCAGGATCAAAAGGTCCTTGGGACGGGCTGTGGCGCGCTTGGACCGAATTAAGCCGTCGAGGGACAGTACGGCGCATTGAAACCCGAACACAACCAGGGTGACCGACAAAGCCCTTGCTTCTCTGTATCCCCCAATGCCCGTGACTTCACCAAACAGGTCGATATCCCCCACGTCGGTCGTCAGGGTGAAGTTCATTCCGCGCGCGATAGTCACCGCGTCAAAACAAAACGGTAGATCGTCTGAGACACCGCGCAAACGAGGGTGGAAGGGCTCCAGCGCTTTAGCAAGACGCTCGAGGTTGTCGCGGCCTCGATCGTAGCAAATATCGAGATCATACGTGGGGTAGGTCGATCCCTGAGCCGCTGCTGCCGCCCCGCCGATGACCACGAAGCGGACCTGCGCAGCGCAAAGAATCTTGAGGAGCTTGAGGTAATCATTCATGGGTCGAAGTCTTCTTGGCGGCTCGCAGTTCTTGGAAAAGCGCCTGCGCAGCAGCAAGATTCTGAAGACGTTCTGTGGGTGTCAACTCGAGGGTCCGGACCAGCAGTGCGAGGTCAACCCCGAAATCCTTGGCAGCAGCAATCTTGCTCCCCGCCGGGGGAGATGTAATTAGTCGAATTAGCTCATCCCGCTGTGCTTTGGTCATGCTCGCGCCTGAGCTCATTATACACAACGTCTCGATTGAAATCTCCGCCTGCTGGGGGGGAGAGAGGGCGCAAGCCGGTGGACAGGCAAAATGTCCTAGTCGTCCGCAGCTTGCTCGTTGCCGCCTATTGACCTCCTTTGTTTTCACAGACATTCCCGGTTTGTTCGTTGAGTTTTGAAGAATTCTCTCGCCAGACCCCCTAATGAACAATCTTTCTATCTGCTGCGCAGCCGGCCCCTTAGCGGGCTTTTCGTCCCTCGTGCTCGATTTGGCGAGCGGCTTGGCATGGGCGGTGAAACCGCCGCATTGCGTTCCCGGGAATACGGCATAGGGAATAAGGAAGTATAGCATTGCGGCATGGTGCTCCGGGCAAGGCCCTGACCTCTTGCCTAGTTTCACGTCTGAATACTAGCCTATTTGATTAGGTTTGTCAAGAGACAGGAAGTCCCGGTAGTGGTGTCATTTGGAATCGGATCCCTTTTGATACACCAGTCATTCCCGCGAAGGCGGGAATCCAGTCCGTCGGCGGCGTATTTCCAATGGCTTGCGGAGTGGATTCCCGCCTTCGCGGGAATGACTGTACCCATGAGTGTGCGTGTCTCTCAAATGACACCACTACCGAACTCCCTGCGGGGGACTGGCTTATGCCTGCTGCCCTTGTTCTTACGGTGGCCCCCCTGTCTAAAAACTTTGGTGATGGGCACGGAGAAAGTATATACGACCTGTGAATACGTTGCGAGAGGCAAGAGCCCAGCGACCCCCTCACCCGGCCCGCCCCGGCTGAAGAAAGCGCCGGGGGCGGCCCACCCACTCCCCTATGGGGGAGAGGGCAGGAGTTGAGCAATAATCCGCCAAAGCCCCCTGGCACGGAAGGCCACGAAGGAGACTACGGACCGGGACCAGAAAGCCACGAAGAGGCCACAATTTGCTGGCGCTACAGCAAATCCTTCTGCAACATGCGTCGGAAATACCTTAGCTCGGAGCGGTGTTTTCCCCGGAAGTGCATTGCGAGGCCTTCCAAGTCTGGAAAGTAAGTGGAAGGCCCGACCCCCAAAAGCTCGAGGAAGGCCTCGACGTCGTCGTACAAGGACGAGGGCAGATTGATTTTGGCTATGCAGGAACTGTATTCCTTTTCCAGAGGTGAAAAAGAGTCACCGCAAATAGTAAACGTTGCGCGCTGGGCCGCCATCCTGGGGTTGGTTCTGTGTGGCACGATAGCGACTGTCTTGAGAGGGGGGTGTCCGTCTGGCCAGAGATAGGTGGGTAACCACTCTGCTATCGGCACATTCGTTTTGGCTGCTGGATCTTCGATAATGGGTATCAATCCCTCACGACCGGTTGAGACCCGGTTAAGTTCGTCTGCATTCAAAACGAAAACCGCTGCGTCCTCCCCTTCGTTCCGTTCGAACTGGGCGAAGAAAAGAGCACACGCAAAGCTCTCTGTCCAGTCGAGCAATCGGGTCGGAACCCGGTGATGTTGCATTGCGAAAAGGATCCCCCAATAGTTCCGTTCTCCGGGTTCAAGCAACGGTAGGGCATCGGTTTTGAAGAGGTAGAATGCGGACTTGTACTCTTCCCTGAGTTGTTTCTGCTTGTCCTCCAAGATGGAAGGATCACCAATCGCCTTGAACTGGTCCTCGATGCGCCGGTGGAGGCTTGACTGCACGGGCCAGCAGGCACACCTCTGTCCTCTAAACCATAACGTGCTTGCTCGTTCTTTCGCTTTTTGGTGAAGAGATTCAACGAGGTCGAGTATGTCGTGCCATTCCCTCTTCATTTGGAGGTTCCGCGCGGATCAAGAATAGGAACATCCTACCAACTACACACTTGGACTAGAAACGAAAAGGCTGAGGAGGCGTTTCCCCCGCCCGTCGCCTTGTCCCGACATGGTCGGGGCTCGCATAAGGCGCTCGGTGTCTACTGCCTTCTGCTAATAGTTATTCCTCCGCCCAATTCTCCACCCGCAATTGCGCAATTCGGCGAAACTCCCGGACATTGTTCGTGACCAGAGTCAGCCCGAGGCTTACGGCGTGCGCAGCGATCAGCAAATCACAGGCGCCGATGGGTGACCCTTTGCGTTCAAGCTCAGCTCGGATCTGCCCGTAGTGCTGGCCGGCGCTCGCATCCAAAACCAGCACCGGGATCAACAGTTCTAGCTCGTTAATGCGCTCCAGGTTCTCCTCCCGGCGCTGGCTCTTCCAGGCGCCATAAACCAGCTCTAGGTAGGTAATGACGGACATACCCACATCGCCAGCCCGCAAACGTTGGAGGCGCGCCAGGACGCCGGGAGGTTTTTGCCTAGCGATGTAGATACAGATGTTCGTGTCGAGGAGGTAGCGCATCAAAGCCCCGATCGCTTATCCAATTTGGGTTGGCGGCGGCCGCCCTCGAAGAAGTCCGGTGAGAGGCCGGTTAGAAGCTCGAAGGCGGAAGAGAGATTCGCTGGCCGCTCACGCAGCACGATTTCATTCCCACGCTTTGAAATCTCCACCTGCTGCGACCGCAAGCGAAACTTCCTCGGAATCCTTACGGCTTGACTGTTCCCACTGCGAAAAACTTTGGTGATGGCCATGGAGAAAGTATATACGACCTGTGAATACGTTGCAAGAGGCAAGAACCCGGCGACCCCCTCACCCGGCCCGCCCCGGCTGAAAAAAACGCAGGTGCGGTCCACCCTCTCCCCCAAGGGGAAGAGCGCTAGGGGTTGTACAAAGTGGCCCTGTCGCTCAAGCCAGCTTCAATTTCACGAACTCGATCTGGTCGTTTAGGAGCTGCAACGCTTCGTTGTGATAGAAACTGATGGGACTGCCGATCATCGTTGTGTCGAGCGTGCGCTCACGCCACCTGGCGATGCAAATCCCTTTCTTCCGCAGGTCATCGGGCCATTTCGTGAGGAAACCGCCCTGTTTGTGTGAGACCACGTTTCTCATGATTCGCGCAAACTGAAACCAAGGCTCATCCCTGTAGATTGAAAACTGGTTTGTCTGCCCGCAATAGAGAAGGATCAGTTCGTGGCTCTCGCGCAGCAACGCACGAAGCAACGTGTTCTCGTAATTTCGAAGAAAGCGCTCTCGAAGGGAATGGTCGGTTAGACGCTGAGAAAGCGGGCCGAGCGCGATCCTGATGTCGATATCCTTCCCCTCAAACAGCATAGCGGAAGTGGAAACGTCGCGCCACTTCTCCGGCGGCGTTAAGCGCGAACACATCAGGCCATAGAGGAAGCTGTTCAGGGCATTGTTCAGTGCATTGAGCAATTCATCTTTGGTCACGGCAGGCTCCCGCCGCGCACCGATTCAAGAGAGGAGAAGATGAAGCGCGGGTAAGCGACCCCATCATGCCCTCTCGGTCGTTTCCGAATGTGCTGAGCGACATTCCTGCCTTCGCCCGCCCCACCCGCCAAATGTGATCTTGCCTGATTCTGGGAACCTGTCCAGATCTTCTTGGAGTTTTGTCAGCCAGTCAGCCCTCCGCAGCGCAGCCACAGCCAGAGCTTCGCGATCGTCAAGAAATGGCTGGTTCTGAACGGGGCAAGGCATTGGCAGGCATTGAAACTCGGTTGCCATCGAGTTCCCCACGAAGATTCCTCTAAGCTTGTCAGCCGACTCACTCGACAGTCCAAGGAAACGTGCACTCGCCTCTTCGAAGTCCTCAATACACTTCTCAGACAAAGGTCCCGAGACGAGCCGGTGTAGATTACGCCACTGCTCGACCAGATTCCCGATCTCGACCCGGGCAATTGTCCTGTTTCCGCAGAGTTCAACTTGGCTGCCTGCCATGTCGCCCTCCTGCCAAACCGCCAGGGCGGAGAGCCGTTCTCCCCGCCCCGGATCTTACTGCCTACTGCCTTCTGTTTACTGCCTACTCCCGGAATGGCGGGGTAAACCCGCCGCTACCTCAATACATCCCCCCGCCCATGCCGCCGCCGCCCGGAGGCATCGGGTGCTTCTCTTCTTTCTCCGGGATCTCGCAGATCAGCGCCTCGGTAGTGAGCATGAGTGAAGCGATGGAAGCAGCGTTCTGGAGCGCTGTGCGGGCGACTTTGGTCGGATCGATGACGCCTGCCTCGACCAAATCGCCGTAAGTTTCGGACTGAGCGTCAAAGCCGAAGTTAGGATTGGAATTTTGACGCACCTTTTCCGCCACTACGGCGCCTTCCTCCCCGGCGTTCTGTACGATCAGCCGCAGAGGTTCTTCGAGCGCGCGCTTCACGATGTCGATGCCGATCTGCTCATCCCCTGCCGCCTTAAGTTTATCCAGCGCAGGGACGCTGCGGATCAGAGCCACGCCGCCGCCCGGAACGATGCCCTCCTCGACAGCAGCTTTAGTAGCGTGCATGGCATCCTCGACCCGCGCCTTCTTCTCTTTCATCTCGGACTCGGTCGCAGCGCCCACCTTGATCTGAGCCACGCCGCCCACCAATTTCGCCAGCCGCTCTTGCAGTTTCTCGCGGTCGTAGTCGGAAGTGGTGTCTTCGATCTGGGTGCGGATCTGTTTTACGCGGCCTTCGATCGCAGAGCTCTTTCCATACCCCTCAACGATGGTGGTATTGTCCTTGTCGACGGTGATTTTCTTAGCCCGGCCAAGGTCCTCGAGCCTGACGTTCTCGAGCTTGATGCCCAAGTCTTCCGTGATGGCCTTGCCGCCTGTCAGGATGGCGATATCCTCCAGCATGGCCTTGCGGCGATCACCAAAGCCAGGGGCTTTGACGGCGGAGCAATGCAGCGTTCCGCGCAGCTTGTTGACCACCAGGGTAGCCAGCGCCTCGCCCTCCACTTCCTCCGCCACGATCAGCAGCGGCTTGCCCGACTTGGCAATCTGCTCCAGCAAGGGCAGGAGGTCTTTCATCGAGCTGATCTTCTTTTCATGAATCAGGATGTAGGGATCCTCGAGCACGCACTCCATCCGGTCCGGATCGGTCACGAAGTACGGGGAGAGGTATCCGCGGTCGAACTGCATTCCCTCGACCACCTCCAGCGCCGTCTCCATGGTCTTGGATTCCTCGACAGTGATAACGCCGTCCTTGCCCACCTTCTTCATGGCCTCGGCGATGATCTCGCCGATGGCGATGTCGTTATTGGCAGACACGGCGCCCACCTGGGCGATCATCGCGCCCTCGACGGGCTTCGAAAGCT
>Ga0326727_10002694_pt1 | contig 59373 bp, 57 predicted proteins | sample MB2enrmetagenome_FD_207643 | JGI IMG/M metagenome (GOLD analysis project Ga0326727, IMG submission 207643) | Lab enriched peat soil microbial communities from McLean, Ithaca, NY, United States - MB29MY | ecosystem: Environmental > Terrestrial > Soil > Wetlands > Peat | place: USA: New York... | reverse complement strand
ACCTTGGACAATGCTCTTCATCAGCGACCACATCGAAGTGCTGACCGGCTACCCGGCGACCGATTTCACCCGGGACGACGTCCGGTCCTTCGCATCGATCATCTGCGTCGAGGACCGCGGGCACGTGCGCGAGGCCGTGCGAAACGCGCTGGGCCGAGACGGCTCGTTCTCGGTCGAGTACCGGCTGGTGGACGCCACCGGCGCCTACAAGTGGGTCGTCGAGCGCGGCCGGAGCGTGGCCGGCCCTGACGGGCTCCCGCTCTGGATAGACGGCGTGATCTTCGATCTCTCCGCCCACAAGGAGACCGAGCAGCTGCAAGGCAGCACCGAGGCTCAGGCTGGCCGCCGCTTGGGACATGACGCCCTGACCTGCCTCCCGGACCGGACGCTCATCCGCGATCGTCTCCAACAGGTCCTGCTGCGGTCTCAACGAGACCACCAACTCGTCGCCGCCCTGCTCGTCGATCTGGACAACTTCAAGTCCATCAACGACAAGCTCGGACAGGACGCCGGGGACGAGCTGTTGAAAGCGGTCGCGGGCCGTCTCATGGCAGTTCTGCGGGTAAGCGATACCATCGGGCGGCCGAGTGGCGACGAATTCGCAATCTTGGCAGATGGATTGTCACTTTCCGGAGGGCCGGAGTTGCTCGCCGAAAGGCTGCTGGACACCCTGAAAGAGCCCTTCCGCCTCGAAGGGTTCGACGACGTCCCGCTGTCGGTCACGGCAAGCATCGGCATCGCGACAAATGAGAGCGACGAGCCGGACGACCTCCTGCGCGACGCCGCCATCGCCCTCTGTCAGGCCAAGACGCAGGGAAGGAACTGTCACGTCCGCTTCAGGCCCGAGATGAAGTCCGCCGCCATGGAGCGGCTCGAGCTCGAGACGGACCTGCGCGAGGCACTCCAGGAGAACCAGTTCTTCCTCGTCTATCAACCCGTGTTCGAGCTGAACAGCGCCGGCGTGTGGGGCGCGGAGGCGTTTCTCCGCTGGAGGCACCCCGTCCGGGGCGTCGTGGATCCCGAGTACTTCGGACCCGTGCTGGCGAACACCGAGATGATCGTCCCTGTCGGGTCCTGGGTGCTCAAGCAGGCCTGTCGGCAGGCCGTCGCCTGGCACCGGCTCGGACATGAGCTGACGATGTCGATCAACGTCTCGACGCGCCAGCTCGAGGCGGACGACTTCGTCGATCAGCTCCGAGACATACTTCTTGCCACAGCACTCGAGCCCGCGTCACTCATCATCGACGTCGCAGAGCCGAGCCTGTCGAGCTCCACCGACAGCGTGGCCCGGCGATTTGACGAGCTCGGGGAGCTCGGCGTTCTCGTTGCCGTGGACGGCTTCGGCACCGGCTCCTCCCCTGCCCATCTCGAGCGGCTGCCCCTCGGCGCCCTCAAGATCGACCGGTCGTTCGTCGCCGCCATGGCCGACTCCCCCGAAGCGATCAGCGCCATCCACACTCTCTTGAGCCTGTGCCGGACGCTCGGCATCGAGACATTTGCCGAGGGGATCGAGCAGGGCTGGCAGCTCGCCACGCTCCAGAAAGAGCAGTGCCGCTTCGGCCAAGGGTCACTGTTCTCACATCCGATCGCGGCCGAAGCCCTGGAAGCGATCCTCTCCCTGGAGGGTTTGTTCTCCTGAGCGGCCTCACCACCGGGTGGGACGCGATGGCATCCTGGCGGCAGGCGGCCGCCTCAAACGGGTCGACCTGTTGACGGCGCCGCCATCGGCGAATACCGTATCCACACCTCGCTTGGACCTGTAGAACAAGGCCGGACCCGGCGCCACCGGGGGGTCAAACGCTGGGTACCGCGGTGGAGGGGGCGCCGACGATCGGCATTGCCCGCGTCGGCGCCCTCACCACATTCCTGAGGACGGCTTCCCGAGCCCGGGGGGCTCGTCTCCGACCTTCGTCTTGAGTCCCATTAGCTGGCGGGCTCCGGTCGTAGGTGAGCCCGCCCGCTTTGCCGAGAAATACGCGGTTGCGGGATTTCGATCAGATGCGTCGACTCCTAGGGTCATTCTCAAGTGCGACCGGGGAAACACCCCGGTCGCCCAAGGAGAGTTGGTGACCATGACAATCGGACCGGTTGAATACCTCGTTGTAACCTTCCCCGACGGAGCCCTCAGTGACGACATCGCCCCGGCACTGAAGGCCCTCGTCGACACAGACAAGATACGGCTCCTCGACCTCGTGTTCCTCACGAAGAACGCTGACGGCGATGTCAGCGTGGTCGAAGTCGACGAGCACGACCAGCTGTCAGGCTTCGCCGAGATCGAGGGCGAGGTCGGCGGTCTGATCGGGCCCGAGGACTATGAGTTCGTCGCTGAAGAGCTCTTCGAGGACTCGTGTGCCGCCGTCATTCTGATCGAGGACCTGTGGGCTGCCCCGCTGGCCGACGCGGTGGAGGCCGCCGGCGGCTTCCTCGTCGGAGGAGCTCGCATCCCGAAGGACCTCGTCGACGCCGCGGTCGCAGATCTGCCAGCCGCCAGCTAACGATCGAACAAACTGAAAGGAAGTCAACATGCGTCGACGCCCAATCGCAAGGAAGGCCGTCAAGACGGCGATCCTGGTCACGGCCGCCAAGCGGCTCGGCCACCGTATGGAGAGGAAGCTGACCCACCACCACGCACACAAAGCCTGATCAAGCGCTTCCACAGGCGAAGCCACTCACTGATCTGGGCCGCTCAGCTTTTCGCTCCAGCTTGGCCCCGCCTCTGCGGCGGGGCCAAGCCTTTCCGATCGTCAGGGACGGTCTGTTCGAAGTTCCTTGGCAGCTCTTTCAGATCCATCTCGGTACCGCTGCAGCTGCGCGGCCCTGATCGAGGGTGTCTGGCCGAACACCAGGAGAAACATGGCCTCGCGTGCCAGCCGCTGCGCCTGCTCGCTCATGAGCACGGATCGTCCTCCCCCGGAAACCACCAATGCCGAGGCAGCGCGCACGGCGAGCTCGGCCGCCCGGCAGCGTGCCTCTGCGACCGTCTCGGGCGTCGACTCGTGGAGCAGCCTCCGGCAGGCGGCTATCTCCTCGTCGAACAGCTCTGGGCCCAAGAGAGTGGAGCAGCGGCGGGCGATGCCGAGCGGGAACGAGCCATTGCGGGCGAGCCCGGCGGTGTCGCGTTCGATCCACGCCTCGAGCGGCTCTACCAAGGTGAGCCGGTCCGCCGGAACTTCATGGCCCCAGAACCGGAGGCGGACCGTCGCGCTGGCGTTCACGGCCGCGAGCTCGAGCGGCTCGACCCCGAGAGTGGCCGAGGACGAGGCGTCCACCAGCAGCCACACGACGTTGCCGGCGAGGTCACGCGCAGCAGTGTGGACGACGTCGATGCGGCCCCATCCGGTGACCCAGGGGGCGCTGCCGTGCAGGACCCATCCGTCCCGTGAACGGCGCGCTATCAAGATAGGCAGGCCCGGACGCCGCAAGCCGGCAAAGGCCACGCCCGCGCGCCGATCCCCCCGGCACAGCCGGGCCAGCCACTCGTTGCGCAGCGCCTCTGAGCCGGCGTTGGCGACCGCGAGGACGGCGCTGTGGTGTTGGGTCCAGACGAACGAGGTCGTCAGGCACGCGCCGGCGAGGATCTCGGTCACCTCGGCGCCCGTGACCGGATCGGCGGCGAGACCGCCCGCCTCGCTCGGGCCGAAGAGGCCGTAGAGACCCGCGGAGGCGAGCGCGTCCAGCCGGCCGATGGGCACGCTGGGACTTGCGTCGGTCTCGAGCGCTCCGGGGAACAGCACGTCTTCCGCGACCTGCTGCGCCCTGGCGACGATCTCCGCGCGGTCGGTCATGCCGGCGACGCTACAGCGGCTCGCTGCCCGAAGTCGTCGGTCCTGCCTCAAAGACGCGCTATCCGGAGACTCTCCCGACGCGAGACCTATACGGCTTCGACATAGATCGCGTGCTCGCTAATACCGCGGTCATCGCTGGGCCCGCCTCTTGACCCTGTGTGGGGTCGAACAGCAAGACCTCAACCATCATGGCGCTGCACCTTGCCACCGGGAAGGGCGAAGTCAACCTGCTCGGCCGTGGCCGTGCCGTTCGTGCGGCCCGGGTAGCTGACCCAGGTCATGCAGACGTTGAGCTCGTCGACGACGTCAGAGGCCTCGATCCTCGTCCCGTTGTCGAGCTCCATCGTGCCCGTTGTGTGGGCGTCCTCGACAAGGGTCAGGTCGTAGCCCCGCTCCAGTGCTCCGTAGGCCGTGGCACGGATGCACCAGTTCGTGGCGGCGCCGGCCAGCGCGACGTGGGTCGCACCCAGCTTGGCAAGCTCCTCCTCGAGTCCGGTCTGCTCGAACGACGAGTTGAACTTCTTGTACAACACCGGCTCGCCCTCGGCAGGTAGCAGTTCCGGCACCCACTGCCACTCGGGACTCCCGTAAGCCAGCTGCTCGTCGGAGTGCTGCACCCACACGACGGGGACGCCCTCTGCGCGTGCCCGCTCTACAGCGCGCGCCACATTCTTGATGACGCGCTTGGAATCCCACGCCCCGCCCATCACGCCGACCTGCACGTCGACGACGAGCAGTACTGCCTTGTTACCCGTGCGCACCGTGGCCACGATGATCTCCCCCGTGCTCGCCAGCGAATGAAGCCATTAGAAGACCCCATATGATGCCGCACCGCCCCCGAGCCTCGCTGTATCGCGCTGATGAGCGGCGAGGGCGATGGCCGCAGCTCCGATCGTGACCGGAAACGGCTGGCGCGGCGTGCCGAGATTGTCCACCCTGGTCGCATGACAGACGACACCAGTCCAGCCGGCCACCCGACAGACACCGGGCTGCGGGAGGCGGGCGTAACTCGCAACTTCGGATGGTCGAACATGTTCGTCCGCCCCGAGGACGATCCTCGGACCGAGGGTGGCTTCGACGATGAACGGGCGCTACTAGTCGGCTACCTGCACGACTACCGCCTGACCATCGAGTTGAAGTGCTCGGGCCTCGGCGCCGTCGATATGGCACGCCGGTCGGTCGAGCCGTCGAACCTGTCGCTGCTCGGCCTGGTTCGCCATCTCGCCGACGTTGAGCGTCACTGGTTCCGCCGTGTCCTCGACGGCCAGGACGTCCCGTCTCTTTACCAGCACGACGACGACCGGGACGCCGCCTTCAACGGGGCCGTCGGCGACCGAGAGGCGGTGGAGTCCGCCTGGGCCGCCTGGCGGGAGGAGGTGCGCTTTGCCGAGCGCTTCGTCGAGGAGGCACCGAACCTAGAGCTGGCCGGGAGCTACGACAAGGGTCGGGTGATCAGCCTGCGTGAGGTGCTCGTGCACATGATCGAGGAGTATGCCCGTCACGCTGGTCACGCGGACCTGCTGCGAGAACGCATCGACGGACGCGTGGGGCAGTAGCCACTCACCTGCCCTTCAGGAGCTTCTGCGCCTGTCCAGCCCGGCCCAGCGGATCACCGCAAAGGCCGACGCGGCATAGCGACGCGCGAGAAAAGATCCGATCGGACGGCGACTCCTCGCCAGAGAGTGGCGTTCGGCTGGTGTGATATCGTTATGATAGTTTTGTGGTATCGGCTGAGTCACTCGGGAGATCCGCAACCATGACTGAGCAGCTTCCAACCAGCTCGACCCAAGACCCGAGGCAAGTGACCGAACGCGAGGCATGGTCGGCACCAGGTGTCCCCGTGCTGTTTCTCGGTATGGGGATGGTGATGGCGGCCGGCATCCTGATGGGGTTCGGCGTTGCCGAAGGCGGATGGACGACCGCTGGCCCGATAGCCCGCCTCGCGGTCAGCATCGCCCTGCTCATCGCCGCCGATCTCACATTCAAGGGTCTGACGGCCGTCGTCCCGGGAGAGGCGCGCGTCGTCCAGCTGTTCGGGAGGTACCACGGGACCATCCGTGCATCCGGCCTGCACTGGGTGAACCCTTTCGCCGAAAGGAGGAAGGTGTCCACTCGCGTGCGGAACCTCGAGACTTCCATCGCAAAGGTGAACGATGCTGACGGGAACCCGATCGAGATCGCCGCCGTCGTCGTCTGGCGGGTCCAGGACACCGCAATGGCGATTTATGCCGTCGACGACTTCACTCGTTTCGTCGCCATCCAGACAGAGACCGCCGTGCGTCACACCGCTTCGAGTTACCCGTACGACAGCCGCGGCACCGGCGCTCTCTCGCTGCGCGACAACGCCGAGGAGATAACCCAGCGCCTGTCGGCCGAGATCACGGACCGGGTGCGTCCTGCTGGTGTGACGATCATCGAGTCACGGCTCACCCGACTGTCCTATGCCCCGGAGATCGCTCAGGCGATGCTGCGACAGCAGCAGGCGAGCGCCGTGGTGGCGGCCCGCCAGCGCATCGTCGAAGGAGCAGTTGGTATGGTCGAGCTCGCTTTGCAGCGGCTCGAGGAGAGGGACGTCGTCGAACTGGACGAAGAGAGGAAAGCTGCCATGGTTTCCAATCTCCTCGTCGTCCTGTGCAGCGAACAGGCGACCCAGCCGGTGATCAACACCGGTTCCCTCTACCAATAGGCGCAGTGCCGCGACACGATGAGTGAGCGCAAGAGCGTACTGCTACGGCTCGATCCCGCCATCCACGATGCACTAGCGCGCTGGGCCGCCGACGAGTTGCGAAGCACCAACGCTCAGATCGAGTTCCTGTTACGCCGGGCCCTGGCTGAAGCGGGCCGACTTCCCAGTCGAGAGAAACACAGGCCCGGCCAGCCAACGGGCACGAGATCTGGATGATTGGTACGTCTAAAGCTGCTTGCCTTTGGCCTTCCCGTGAATGTTCTGACGTCGGGTTTCTACCATGCACCAGAGTTCGTTCCATCGGCACTGGGAGCTGACATGGCAGCCCGCCGAGGGGAACGATTGGGCTACACGCAGGTCGCGCAGTGTCCGATTACGTCCAAGGCGTGAGCGGTCGGGCGAAAGCCGTGCTGGTTCGCGAGCTCTTCCACCATCCTGGCCACCGTCCGCTCGAAGGCCGGCGTCGGCGTGACGTCAATCACACGACCACAGGTCGTGCACAGCAGGTGGTGATGGTGTTCGGTCAGGTCCTCGGCAAGCTCGAATCGAGCGAACTCGTCTTCAGCCGCGAGCCGCCGGACCACGCCTGCGCTTTGGAGATCGACCAGGTGGCGGTAGGCCGAACTCCTGGGAACATCTGGAAGCTCGGCTGCGATGTTGGAAATGCTCACGGGATGGCCGGCTGAGGCGAGCAACTCGACGATCGCTCGCCGGCCCGAGGTGTAGCGCAGGTCCACTCGTCGGAGTCGAACCTCGACGAGCTCGTGCAGGCTGTTATCGATAGTGAGTGCCTGCAAAGACCGCCCTCCCTTCGATCTCGGATCTCCCGGCAATGTGATCCGGAGCTCCCGTCGCGCTCCGCCTGGCCGTGCTCGTAACGGTTGCAGTCGACTTTCTTGTCACGGATGACAGCCTCATGCCCCCAATCCTGTCAGTTCGGCGGTGGGTGCAGTCATGTGGAAGACATACGCGTGCGGACAGCGTCCCGACCAGCTCTTTTTCTCCCGATGCTCCTCAGCGTCCGCGATCTGCATTCTCACTTGTAATGAGACTCAGTCTTATTCTAACGTTCCCTGCATGACGACTCCAAGGCAACCGTCGAAGGCTCCGCGTCGGTCGGGGCACCTCGTGAGCTTCGCCGCTGCGGGCACGCTCCTCGCTCTATCACTGCTCTTGGCAGGCTGCGCGAGCAGTGTCTTGACGAGTAGCTCGAAGCCGAGCGAGATCAACGCTGTCGGAACGGAGAACGAATACGCGAACGTTCTCAGCCAAATCGGGGGCAAGTACGTCCAGGTATCGTCCATCATCAGCAACCCCAACACCGACCCCCACAGCTTCGAGGCGAGCCCGAGCGTGGCGGGGGAGGTGAGCCGCGCCCAGCTCATCGTTCAGAACGGTGTCGGCTACGACAGTTTCATGAACAACCTCGAATCCGGCTCACCGAACCCTAATCGGAAGCTCATCGTCGTCCAGAAGGTGATGGGTCTCCCGGAGGACACACCGAATCCGCACCTTTGGTACAACCCGAAGACGATGCCGGCAGTCGCCAAGCTCATGGCCTCAGACCTCTCTGAGCTCGAGCCGAGTCACAAGGCGTACTTCGAGACGAGATTGCGAGCCTTCGACGCTTCCCTGAAGCCGTGGTTCGAAGCGATCGCGGCGTTCAGGGCCAAATACTCCGGAACGGCGGTCGCTGTGACCGAGCCGGTCGCCGACTACATGCTCCAGGCGATGGGCATGAACATCCTCACCCCTTACCCCCTCCAGGCCGACATCATGAACGGTGTCGATCCGCCTCCAGAGGACATCTCCCTCGAGAACGACTTCTTTACCAAGCACCAGGTCAAGGTCTTCTGTTACAACCAACAGGTCGTCGACGCACTCACGACATCGTTCAGGCAGACCGCTCAATCCGCCCGGGTACCCGTCGTCGGCGTCTACGAAACGATGCCCACACCCGGGTACGACTACCAGTCGTGGATGGTCGCTGAAGTTGCCGCGATCGAAACCGCGGTGACGCACGGAACCTCGACGGAGCACCTGTGATCGACTTCTGCTATCCAGGTCGAACTGGTGAGTCGGCTGACAGCTTCGGCCCGATCATCACCGGTAGCGGGAATCCCTCGGGCAAACTAAGGCACGTGGAGTTGATCGGAGAGGTCGCGCAGGGCTGCGGTGATTCCGCCGCAGAAAGAGGTAAGTACGGCATCGACGGCGGCGTCATCGTCATTCCAGTGTTTGGGGCGCTTGAGGTAGGGCTGGCGAGCATTGTGCTGTGGGCGATAAGGCATCGCAAGCGAGGTATCGCCCGGCTGGCCGGCATCGTCGCCATGGCGGGGGCGGGATCAGCCGCGAGTTACCTTTACTCCACTAGCCGTGGCAAGTTCGCCGTCTGGGCGGAGGTGCTGGACGGGCTGTACCTCGGCGGTGACGAGAACGTGTTGGACGTGGGTTGCGGTCGGGGGGCCGTGCTGCTCCTTGCCGCGCACCGGCTGCCCGAAGGCAGGGCGGTGGGAGCGGATATTTGGCGGCGCCAGGATCAGAGTGGCAATAGTCGGGCTGCCGCCGAGCACAACGCGGCCGTGGAGGGAGTTCGCGACCGAGTCGACCTCGTCAACGCTGACGCGCGTGACCTGCCGTTCCGGTCAGCGTCGTTCGACGTCGTAGTGAGCAGCCTGACGATCCACAACATCCCGGGGAGCGACGGGCGCAGACAGGCGCTCTATGAGGCCGTGCGGGTGCTGCGTGCTGGTGGCCGACTGCGCATCGTTGACCTCCCGAACGCAGACTGGTACCCCGAGGTACTGCGCGATGCGGGATGCATCAACGTCACTGTGCGACGACTCGACTGGCGAACGTGGTTCGGTGTCCCGGGCCATCACCAGACCTTGGTTGCCGCGACCAAGGCATACGACTGACTCACCGGTCGACTCCTGCCGTCCCCGCGGATCGAGTCGGGCCAGCCAGGTGCCCACGGGATCGGATCAAATCCCGGTGCTCAGAGCCTGACGAGCCAGCAGGCACTGTTGCCGCTAAGCCACGCACTTGCTTCGTGATCCGTTCCGGGGCGATCCGAACCCCTTAAGCCCGGGCGCTGTGGATGTGCCTTCGGCCCCGACCCTGATCGAGATCTATACGGTCACCCGAGCCGATCTGTCCGTAGGATCTTGGAATGGCTCGTGAGGACTACCTGCTCGACAATCGCCAGAGCCAGGCGGGCCAGCGCTTCGACGCTCTCGGGACGCTCTTCAACCCGTCGACATTCCGGCACATGGGGTCGATCGGCCTGTCACTCGGGTGGCGAGTGTGGGAGGTTGGGGCCGGAGGTGCAAGCGTGCCTGCCTGGATTGCCGAACAGACCAAGGTCGATGTGTTGGCCACCGATATCGACACCACCTGGCTGGAAGCCGAGGATCACGGCTTCGTAGTGAAACGGCACGACATCGGAACCGAGCCCGCACCGGACGATTCGTTCGATCTCGTCCACGCTCGACTTGTGCTCGTCCACGTCCCTCAGCGGTCCAAAGCCCTGGCCACGATGATTGACGCCCTCAAACCTGGTGGATGGCTCCTGGTCGAAGAAGTTGACACCGGTCTGCAGCCTCTTGCATGTCCCGACGACCACGGCGCAGCAGAGAAACTGGCCAACAAGTTGAAGGTGGCGTTTCGTGCCCTGATGGCCGAACGAGGTGTGGATCTGTCATTCGGTCGCAAGCTTCCAAGACTGCTTAGGGCGGCGGGGCTTGTGGACGTGCAGTCGGATGCCTACTTTCCGATCGGCGGCCCTGCGGTAGAGCGGCTGGAAGGTGCCACCGTGGAACAGATCCGACCGCGCCTGATCGCCACCGGACTGGCTACTGAGGACGAGATCGAACAACACCTATCCAACGTCGCTACAGGCCAGCTCGACTTGGCAACCTCGCCCATGGTGTCGGCCTGGGGTCGGAAGCCCAGTTGACCGATGGTCAGCAGACCGGCGCCAGGTGCCCCCGGATCGCCGGTGTGGTGCGACGCCGGCTACTCCTCCCCGGAGAAGCGCTCCCATGCCGACTGACGCGTCATTCCGAGTGCTGCACCGATGCGCGCCCAGCTGACGCCTCGCGCTCTGAGCGCGGCGACGTGCTGAGCGACCGCACGGTCGAGGTTCTGATGAGCAGCGTGGGCTCGCACCATTTCAGCGAGGAGGTCCTCGTCAGACAACGCCTCCCAGGCCTTCAGAGTCTGTGGAATCTGCGATTTTGTCGAAGGAATCGCGTCACGTGCCCGACGTCCTTTGAGATCGAGTTCCTCAGCGATTATCTGAGTGCAGAGGTCTACGCACTCATTGCAGATGTATACACCGGGACCGGCGACCAGCTTGACGACGTCGAACTGGCTCTTGGCACAAAACGAACAGCTCAGCGCCTCCTTGCTTGAAGTTGGCAACATCCGTCTCCTCACGGCCACGGCAAGTAAGGATAAGCCTGACTAAACTGTCAGGGTAAGCCTGACGAGGCTAGAGGTCAAGACCGAGCCAAGGGAGCTCCACCTCGGATCGTGGGTATCCCGCCAGCGCCGCGATTGACATCGGTCATCTGAGCGACAATAAGGCAATGCGGTCTCTTCCTGCTCGGCGCGCTTGAGCTCATGGCGGACACCTTGGTCTGTGTCGAGAGCGGCTCCCGCCGCGTGTTCGCCTCCGCCTTGGAGTGGCCCGGCTGGTGCCGCTCAGCGCGCACGGAAGACGAGGCGCTCGAAGTCCTTGCGGGCTATGCGAGCCGCTACGCGCCGGTGGCGGCACGAGCAGGCGTCGGCCTCCCCCCTGGGGCAGCAGAAGGGTTCGAGGTCGTGGAACGTCTCGTGGGAAACGCCACCACGGACTTCGGCGCGCCGGCGATCGCCGCCGAGTACGAACGCCGGGCCCTCGACGCCAAGGGCGCCACGCGCCTGGCCGCGCTGGTGGCCGCCTGCTGGCAGGTCTTCGACGGTGTTGTCGCCTCAGCGCCGGCCGCGCTGAGAAAAGGACCCCGGGGCGGAGGTCGTGACCGCGACGAGATCGCCTCCCACGTTGCCGCCGCCGAGATCGTCTACGCGCGAAAGCTCGGCATCCGCCTCGGCGACAACCTGCCTGTGACCCGCGCCGCCCTCATCGACCTCCTGGGCACCCGCTCTGCCGGTCGGCCACCTGGCGAGGAGGGATGGCCACCGCGCTATGCCGCCCGCCGCATCGCCTGGCACGTCCTCGACCATGCCTGGGAGATAGAGGACAAGAGCCGGTAGGGGTGATCGTTGTCGCGCTGAGCCGCCGCCAGGTCTCGGGCCACCCGGGGACCTGCGACGTCCGGCGCCTCGGCAGGCGAAGTGGCAAGGTGTCCCCGTGAAGGTCGCCGTCGCCCAGTTCGCGTCCAAGCCCGACGCTCCCGCCAACCGGGCGCGCACCCTCGAGCTCCTGAGGACCGCCGCCGGCAGCGGAGCCGAGCTTGTCGTCTTGCCCGAAGCCGCCATGTACCCCACCGACCGCCCTCCTGCCGAGCTCGCCCAGGCGGCCGAGGCTCTCGACGGGCCTTTCGTCACCGCCCTGGCGGGCGCCGCCGGCGAGCTCGGCGTGAGTGCCATAGCGGGCATGTTCGAGAAGGTGCCGGGCAAGCAGCGGGTGCACAACACCGCTGTGGCGGTCGACGCGACGGGGCTCCTCGGCCGCTATCGCAAGCTCCACCTCTACGACGCCCTGGGCCACAAGGAGTCGGACGCCCTCGTGCCAGGTCGCATCGACGGCGACGAGCTTTTGACCCTGGCGCTCGGGGATTTCGTGATCGGCGTCGTCACCTGCTACGACTTGCGTTTCCCCGAGCTGTTCCGCGCACTGGTCGACCGCGGTGCCACCGCCTTCGCCGTGCCCGCCGCCTGGGTCGCGGGTCCGCTCAAGCAAGACCACTGGATGACGATGTGCCGGGCTCGGGCCATCGAGAACACCTCCTACCTGATGGCCGCGGCCCAGCCACCTCCTACGTATTGCGGTCACAGCCTCGTCATCGACCCCATGGGCATCGAACTGGCCAGGCTCGGTGAGACCGAGGGCGTGGCGATCGCCGAGATCTCCTCCGAGCACGTCCGGTCGGTGCGCGAGGCCTTGCCGGTGCTCGTTCAGAGACGTTACGAGGTGCGACCGAGACGTTGAACCGCAGACGGCGGTGGACTGCTCTTGAGGGCCACCGGACCGAGCCGAGCGAGCAATTCGTCCACTGCTTCAACCCGGGGCAGGGAGGGAGTAGCTCCGAGCACGCCCACGGCCAGTGCGCCAGCCGCCGTCGCCCTCTGCAGGCCGGTCTCGATGTCCCCGCCACGGGCCAGCGTGGACGCGAGCGCTCCGCAGAAAGCGTCGCCGGCACCAGTCGTGTCGACGACCGGCACCGACAAGGCGGGCACCTCTATCACGCGGTCGCGGTCGAGGTAGACAGAGCCTCTCGGCCCGAGGGTGACGACGACAGACTTGCAGCCACGCCGCAGCAGTACGACGGCGGCCCTGACAGCCCCGGCGGCATCGTCGACCTTCATCTTGCTCAGCTCCGCGGCCTCGAGCTCGTTCGGGAGGCAGATGTCGACTTTGGAGAGAAGCTCGTCGCTGAGCTCCAGCGCCGGCGAAGGATTGAGCATCGTGATCGTCCCGGCGTTCTTCGCGACGTCGAGCGCGGCCACTACCGCCTCGAGCGGCACCTCGAGCTGCACGAGGAGCACCGATGCGCCCTCGATCAAGCCGGCCGCTTGTTTGACGTGTTGCCCCGTGAGCGTGCGGTTGGACCGGGGCACGACGATGATGAAGTTCTGGCCGCCGGCTTCGACCGTTATGTGCGCGATCCCGGTATCGACACTTGGGTCGCTCATAAGATGGGAGACGTCCGCACCGTCGGCTACGAGCAGGGACCGGATCGCCCCGGCGAAGGAGTCCGAGCCGAGCCTGCCGACCATCGCAGTCGTCACGCCCTGGCGGGCGCACGTCACGGCCTGGTTGTTGCCCTTGCCCCCGGGCACCATCGTGAAGGAGCTGCCGATCACCGTCTCGCCAGGCAATGGCAACGTGTCGGTCCGCACCGTTAGGTCCATCGACAGGCTCCCGACCACTACCACCTGTGCCACGGCCCGCCGGCTCACGTGTCGAGGCGCAAGATCAGCCACTGCAGCAGCATCGTCTCGTTGACGTTGCGGCTGAGGCGCGTCGCGGCCTCGTCTATGGCCGCCATGGCGGCGAGGGTGGCCCTCAGGCGCTGCGCCGAGACCTGAGACGCGACGAGGCGCTCTCGGTACACAGAAAGAAGGGCATCGAGACCTGCGCGAAGCTCGTCTGTTCGCACCCGCCGTTGCTCACGACGGTGTCGCTCCTCGATCGCGGCCCGTCCCGGAACGCCCCTCTCGCCCCGCCGCTCTGCTTCCTCTTGGAGCAGGGCCAGCTCCTCGGCTTGACGCGCCCGCACGACCTCGAGCGGCTCACCAGCGGCGGCGACGAGCTCGTCGGCGAGCTCGGCGACCCTCGTCCCCGTCCCGTCCAGCCGGCTCGGAACGGTTCTCCAACGGTGCAACCGCTCGGCGAAACCCAAGTCGCGCGCCAGCAGCCTGGCCCTGTCGAGCCGCCCGCCTGCGGCCTCGGCGACAGCGGCGGCGGTCGCGACCTCGACGCCCTCGGCTGTCAGGACCTCGACGACAGTCCCAGCGTCGAGGGGTTTGAACTGGGCCTGCACGCACCTGCTCGCGATCGTGACGAAAGAGCGGGGAACGGCCTCGGCGATGAGGATGATGACGGTTGTGTCCGGTGGCTCCTCGATCGTCTTCAGCAAGGCCGGCGCGGCCTTGTCGACAAGGTCGAAGTCGACCAGGACGAGGACCTGGTAGCGGGCGACGCGCGGGGTGCGCAAGGCCATGCGGCCGACCTCGCGTGCCTGGTCAACCAGGATCGAGGCACCGGCACGCTCGATGACGGCGAGATCCGGATGTCGGCCCGCGAGCACCTCCAGGCACGAGGGGCACTGCCCACAGCCCCCATCGGGGCACAGCAGAGCCGCCGCGAAAGCAATCGCCGCGTCACGCCTCCCGGTACCGAGCGGCCCGAGGAACAGGTAGGCGTGCAGGGGCGTCCGCAGCGAACCGCGGAGAAGCCGCACCACTTCCGGCTGGCCTCTCACCCGGTCGAGCACGGGCGCCCGGCTCGGGCCCTCGTCCACGGTCACGAGGGACCCCCGATGCCGAGACGGGAGCGAACGGCTCGCAACACCTCGGCGGCGACTTCGGCCGCGGGCCCGGAGCCGTCGACCACGACCCAGTGCTCGGCGTCGTCCGCGGCGAGCTTGCGGAAGCCTTCGCTCACTCGCAAGTGGAACTCCCGGTCTTCGCCTTCGATCCGGTCAGGGCTCATGTCCGGCAGTTGCGCGTGCTGGGCGGCGCGGCGTGCCTCGGCGAGCTCGAGGGGAAGGTCCAGGAGAACCGACAGGTCGGGCCACCTGCCTCCGGCCGCAAGGTCGCAGGCCAGGCGCACCTCCTCGATCGGCAAGCCTCGGCCGTAGCCCTGGTAGGCGAGCGTCGAGCCCGCGAACCGGTCGACGACGACGTGGCGCCCAGCGGCGAGCGCCGGTTCGATGCGGTCGCGCAGATGCTCGGCGCGCGCCGCCAACATGAGGTGCAGCTCGGCTCGGGGCGCAAGCACGCCGAGCGACGGGTCGAGAAGAAGCGCCCGGATGCGCTCGGCGACAGGGCTCCCGCCCGGCTCGCGGCTCTGCTCGGCGCCGATCGCCGCGGCAAGAAGGCGGGACTGGGTCGATTTCCCGGCGCCCTCGCCGCCTTCGATCGCGACAAGACGCCCCTTCGTACCCACACTTCGAACGATAGAGCCTCACGCCTTGCGCCACGGCACTGGCCGCGGAGGCGCTCGTTTCGCGGCCCGCGGCCCCGTTTCTCGGGGCGCGCGCGGGGGCAACTGCTCAGGCCTCGGCCTTGAGCTCGGTCTCGAGCGGCTTCGACTCGCTCCAGAGCAACAGGTTCAGGCCTGCCGCCAGCACGCCGCCCACGAGGGGCGCCACGATGAACAGCCACACTTGGCTGAGCGCCGTCCCGCCCTGGAACAACGCCGGACCGAGCGCCCGCGCCGGGTTCACCGAAGTGCCGTCGAGCGGTATCCCCACCAGGTGGATCACCGTCAGCGAGAGGCCGATGGCGAGCCCGGCGAAGCCGGCTGCGGCTCCCTTTTCGGTCGCCATGAGAACGACGAACACGAGAAGAAACGTGAGCACGATCTCGAGGACGAAGGCACCACCTTCGCTGATGTGCTTGCCGTAAGAGTCGGTGCCGAGCGTTCCCGTTTGGTCCACGACCTTGCCGAAGCTGGAAGTCATCAACTTCAACATTGCGCCACCGGCAATGCCACCGACGAACTGCACGACCCAGTAACCTGCCGCCTCGCGCAAAGGGATGCGCCCGGCGAGCAGCGCCCCCAGGGTGACGGCCGGATTGACGTGGCAACCCGACACCGGTCCGATGGCATAGACGAGCGCGAGGAGCACGAGGCCGAAGGCGAACGCCACGCCGACGGGCCCGATCAGCTTGATCCCGCCGACCGCGCTCCCGACGGCGAAGAAGACCAGAACGAACGTACCGACCAGTTCAGCCACGAGTTTCTTGGCCATAGACGAAACCCCCTTAGGTTGACGGGCGAAGCCCTCCCGCGTCTGCGCCAGCGGATGGGCCGCCAGAGCTTCGCACAGAGCCTCCGCGAGAGCCGAGCTGCCTACCAGTCCTCAGGCTGAGAAACCGAGTCGGTGCTAGTCCGCCTGAGCGCGGCCCCTGGCGCTCTGCGCGCCCCGGCCTTCTTGACGCCGCCAGCCTTCTTGACGCCGCCAGCCTTCTTGGTAGTCCCGGCCTTCTTGGTAGTCCCGGCCTTCTTGGTGCCGACTGCCTTCGCCCCGACGGTCTTGCGCGCCCCGGCGGTCTGGCGCGCCCCGGCGGTCTTGCGCGCCCCGGCGGTCTTGCGCGCCCCGGCGGTCTTGCGCGCCCCGGCCTTCTTCGTTCCGGCCGCTCTGCGAGGGGCGCGCTTGGAGGGACCAGCCGCGCGGCGCTCCGCGATCAGCTCGACGGCGCGTTCGAGGGACAGCTCCTCCGGGTCGTCGCCCCGGCGCAGCGAGGCGTTCGTCGTCCCGTCGGTGACATAAGGTCCGAAACGGCCCGAACGCAGCACGATCGGCGATCCCGACTCGGGGTCGGTCCCAATCTCGCGAAGCGGCGCAGGGCTCGAGCCGTAGCGGCCTTTCTTCGGCTCGGAAAGTAGTCCGAGCGCCTCTTCGAGTGTCACCGTGAACAGCTGGTCCTCGGTCTCGAGGCTGCGCGTCTCAGAGCCCCGCTTCAAGAACGGGCCGAACCGGCCGTTGGCGGCGATGATCTCCTCACCGGTCTCGGGATCTGCGCCGACGGTGCGCGGGAGCTGTAACAGACGCAGAGCGTCGTCCAGGGTGACCTCCGCCATGTTCATCGTCTTCAGCAGCGACGCCGTCCGTGGCTTGTCGGTCTCCCCGGTCGCCGCCCCGAGCTGGACATAGGGACCGAAACGCCCGGCGCGCAGCAGCACCGTCTTCTCCGTGACCGGGTCTTGGCCGAGGACCCGATCCGAGGACGGGTTCTCGAGCAGCTCGGCAGCCTTCTCCAAGGTGACCTCGTCGGGAGCCAGTTCCTCCGGGATGGCGGCGCGCTCCTCGCCGCGCTGCAGGTACGGGCCGTAGCGACCCACGCGGACCACGATCTCACGCCCGTTTGCATCCGTGCCGAGCGAGATCGAGTTCACCTCGCGGGCGTCGATCTCGCCGAGGTGCAGCTCCACGGCCCGCCTGAGGCCGTGGATACCGTCGACGGCCAGCGAGTGACCCGGCGCTTTTGCCGATCGCCCGCCCCCCGCCGCGCTCTCGCCGAAGTAGAAGCGCTCGAGCCAGGGGACCTCCTCCTCCCCTCCCGAGGCGATCTCGTCGAGGTCGTCCTCCATCGAGGCTGTGAACCCGTAGTCGACCAGGTTGGCGAAGTAGTCCTCCAGCAGGCCGACGACGGCGAAGGCCGTGAAGGAGGGAACGAGCGCCGTCCCCTTCTTCCAGACATAGCCGCGGTCCTGGATGGTCCCGATGATGCTCGCATAGGTCGAGGGCCGGCCGACGCCGAGCTCCTCGAGGCGGCGAACGAGCGAGGCCTCGGTGTAACGAGGGGGCGGCTTGGTGGCGTGTTCCTCGACCTCGAGGCCGTCGCAGACGACGTCGCCCCCGACGACCAGCCTGGGCAGGCGCACATCCTGGTCGTCGCGGCGCTCGCCGCGGCCGTCCCCGTTCTCGTCCTCGTCCTCTCTGTACACGGCGAGAAAACCGGGGTCGGTGATGACCGTGCCGTTGGCCACGAACGCTGTCGTGGTGCCGGCTGGAGCGACCGAGGAGTTGGCCGAGGTCCGCGCCTCGATGCGCGCCCGCGCGCTCGTCCCGGTGGCGTCGTTCATCTGCGAGGCGAGCGTCCGCTGCCAGACGAGCTCGTAAAGACGACGCTCCTCGCCCTTGAGCTCGCCGGCGACCTGAGACGGGGTGCGGAAGCGGTCGCCGGCAGGCCGGATCGCCTCGTGGGCCTCCTGGGCGTTCTTGACCCTGCTGCGGTAAACCCTGGGAGAGCGAGGCACCGACTTTTCCCCATAGAGCGCCCGAGCCTGGTCCCGAGCGGCCCTGACGGCGGTGTCCGACAACGTCGTCGAGTCGGTGCGCATATAGGTGATGTAGCCCCGCTCGTAGAGATGCTGGGCGACCTGCATGGTCCGCTGCGCCGAGAAGCGCAGTTTGCGAGCCGCCTCCTGCTGGAGCGTGGAGGTGATGAACGGAGCGGCCGGCGACCGCCGGTAGGGGCGTTCCTCGACGCTCGCGACAACGAACTCGGCACCGTCGAGGGCCGCCACGAGCCCGGTCGCTCCCGGCTCGTCGAGGAGAACGACCTCGTCCGGTGATATGAGCGTCCCTGTCGGGGCGAAGTCGTCGCCCGTGGCCACCTGGCGACCACCGATCTCGACCAGGCGCGCGGCGAAGGGCTGCGCGTCGGCGGAGAAGCTCCCCTCGACGCTGCACCAACTGGCCGAGCGGAACCGCATCCGCTCCCGCTCGCGCTCTACCACGATCCGGGTGGCCACGCTCTGCACCCGACCCGCGGAGAGGCCCTTGGCCACCTTGCGCCAGAGCACGGGCGAGACCTCGTAGCCGTAGAGACGGTCGAGTATGCGCCTTGCCTCTTGCGCGTCCACCAGGCGCCGGTCGAGGTCACGAGGATGCTCGATGGCGGAGTGGATGGCGGCGGGAGTGATCTCGTGGAACACCATGCGCTTCACCGGGACCCGGGGCGAGAGCACCTCGGCCAGGTGCCAGGCGATGGACTCGCCCTCGCGGTCCTCGTCTGTCGCCAGGTAGACCTCGCTCGCCAAGGAGACAAGGCGACGAAGCTTCGCGACCTGCTCTCGTTTCTCGCGCGACACGACGTAAAGAGGCTTGAAGTCGTTCTCCACGTCGACGCCGAGACGGGCCCACGGCTCGGCCTTCAAGGCGGCCGGGACGTCGGCCGCCGATCGGGGCAGATCGCGAATGTGGCCGATCGACGACTCGACGACGTAGTCACCACCGAGGTAGCCGGCGATGGTCTTCGCCTTCGCCGGCGACTCGACGATCACTAGTGGCTTGGGCATGTGCGCTCGTCCCGGTCAGGGCGGCTGGCCCCGAGGGCGCCGGTCCGCGAGAAGTTAGGAGCGTACAACGGCATCGTCGGTGCTTGCCGGCGAGTCGAATGCCGGTGAGTCGGCTGCCGGTCCCCCGGTCGGGAGCGCGGCGTCAATGTCCGCCTTCGCGGAGTCGAGCGTGCCCGTCGAGCGCTTGGAGAAAGCAATCGCCGCGAGCAGGATCAAAAGGGCGGCGCCGGCAATGCAGTACTTGGCGACGTCGTTGTGCCGGAGTGTGATCACCGTCGGCAGGATGAGCAGCGAAACGAGGTTCATCACCTTAATTAGCGGGTTCATCGCCGGGCCTGCGGTGTCCTTGAACGGGTCACCGACGGTGTCGCCGATGACGGCGGCCTTGTGGCACTCGGACCCCTTGCCGCCAAGATGGCCGTCCTCGATGTACTTCTTCGCGTTGTCCCAGGCACCGCCGGAGTTCGAGAGGAAGTTCGCCATCAGCTGGCCGGTCAGGATCGTGCCGGTGAGGAAGGCGCCGAGGGAAAGGTAGTTGATCCCGAAGCCGACGATGACCGGTGAGAGAATCGCGAGCAGGGCCGGGGTCGCGAGCTCGCGCTGTGCGGCCGCTGTGCAGATGGAGATGACGTTGCCGTACTCCGGCTTCTCGGTGTAGTCCATGATCCCGGGGTGCTGGCGGAACTGGCGGCGCACCTCTTCGACGACCGTCCCCGCTGACCGTCCGACGGCCCGAATGGCAAGTGACGCGAACAGGAAGACGACCGACCCGCCGATCAAAAGGCCGATGAACGTCGTCGGGATCGCCACGTTGACCTGAGTGAGCGCATTGCGGAACAAGGCGTCGCCCGTGACGTGCTTCAGCTGTGGAAACTCGTTGCCGATGGTCTCGACGAACGACGAGAACAGGGCGACCGCGGCGATGACGGCGGAGCCGATCGCGACCCCCTTGGTGATCGCCTTGGTGGTGTTGCCGACGGCGTCGAGGCTCACCATGACCCGCTCGGCCTCGCCGGTGAACTCACCCGACATCTCGGCGATGCCGGCGGCGTTGTCCGAGACCGGCCCGAAGGAGTCCTCCGAGATGATCATCCCCGTCGTCGACAACATGCCGATGCCGACAAGGGCCACGAAGTAGAGCGACACGGTCAGCTTGCCGCTGCCCAGCGCGACCGCGCCCGCGATCGCCACGATGATGGCCATGATCGCCCACACGCTCGACTCGAGACCGATCGATATGCCGGCCAGCACCGTCGTCGCCGGGCCGGTGCGGGTCGCCTCGGCGATCTCCTGTACCGGACTCTGGTCGGTCGAGGTGAAATGCTCCGTGATGAGGCTCGCCACGTTCGCCAAGGCAACGCCGATGACCACGGCCCAGAAGACTTTCAGGTCGTGGATATAGAACTGCGCGACGAGAAACGCTCCGATGAGGGTGAGCACGGTGCCGGTACGAAAGCCGCGGTTGATCGGGGCCATGGCCGACTTGTCGCGGGGACGAGCGCGCACGATCAAGATGCCGAACGCGGACGTGAGGATGCCGATGCCGGCGACGATGAGCGGGAAGAGCAGGCCGCGCGCGGGAGGCAGGTGGAGCGACTGGAAGGCGGAGTATCCGAGGATCAACGAAGCGATGATGGTGATCTCGTAGGACTCGAAGAGGTCGGACGCCATCCCGGCACAGTCGCCGACGTTGTCGCCGACGTTGTCGGCGATCGTGGCGGCGTTACGAGGGTCGTCCTCGGGGATCCCTACCTCGACCTTGCCGACGAGGTCGGCCCCCACGTCGGCGGCCTTGGTGAAGATGCCGCCGCCGACACGCATGAACAAGGCGATGAGCGATGCGCCGAAGCCGAAGCCGACCAGCACGGCCGTGGCCGTGTTCTGGAATATGAACACGATCGTCGTGGCACCGATGAGGCCGAGACCGACGCAGAGCAGGCCGGTGATGCCTCCAGTGCGAAACGCCACTTTCAGCGCGGGTGGCAACTTCCCTTCGCGGGCCGCGGCCGCCGTGCGGACGTTGCCGCGCACCGACATGCTCATGCCGATAATGCCCGTCAGTCCGGAGAAGATCGCGCCGCACAAAAAGGCGATGGCGCGGGCGAAGCCGGCCTGCACGAAGGTCAGCGCCACAGTCCCGTCCGGACGTACGACCTTGGTGGCGGTGAAGAACACGAGCACGAACAGCGGGACGACGATGATCGCGATCGTCTTGAACTGTCGGCGCAAGAACGCGACGGCGCCTTCTTGGATCGCGCCCGCGATCTCACGCATCTTGACGGTGCCGGTGTCAGCGGCGAGCACGCCGCGCATCAGGTAGAGGGCGGTTCCGATCGCCACCAGGCTCGTGGCGAGTGCGAACACGAGCCAGTCTCGCTCGGCGCCGCCAAGCACGAAAGCCTGATAGCCCTCGGCCGCGAACAGATGAGGAGGCATTACTTGCTCCTTTGGTCGGGTCGGCTCGGACAATACGGTAGGCGGCCCGTAGATTCAAACTGCGCAATTGACTGGGCAGTCGGCGACCGTTGCCCGTCGCTGTGCGTAAGCGGCCCGAGCCGGCAGCCTTCGGAGCCGGGACGCGGGCAACAGCAGCCCTCCGTGGACCGACGGTCAGGGGCGACCGGGACCGCCTGGGACAGCGTCGTGGCCCCCCGTCGCAGGCGCCTCAGCGTGATCGGGGGTTGAGATCACCCAGTAGAGGGGGTTCACCATCCCGACGCCGCGGCCACGGGCGGCGACCATGCCTTCGACCACGACGCGGGCTCCCGGCTCGATGCCGGCTACGCGCCGGCGGCCTTGGAACACCGCCATCACCTGTCCGGTCCCGTCAGCGATCGTGCATTCGAGCGACGAGACACCGGCTCGTGGCTGGACGCGCACCGTCCGAATCCGCCCCGCGACCCGGGCACGCTGACGCGGTCGCAGGTCACCAATGGGAACAGCGCCGGCGGCAAGACCCGACGGGGAGGCGTTCTGGAAGCCGGCGACGCGCTCGGCCGCCGTCTTGGCACCCGCCTCGCGCGCCGCCCGGCTCGGCTCGTTCGTGCCGAACTCGGCGTCGTGCAGCGCTCCTGTCCCCTGCTCTCCCCCCGCCTTCCAGGGAACCAATTGCCTCCGCCGCTTCCCGAGCTGGAAGGGCACGATCGTCGCGTTCACGTTCGGCAGCTCGCCGACGAAGGCGGCGATGCGGTCCGAGGTGCGGTCGTGCAGCAACCGTTGCCATGCCCCCGGGACAACGCGGTGCGGCAGGAGCACGCTGACCTCCGTCTGGCCATCGGCCGCCACCTCGGCTACCAGCTCCATCGAGGCCCTGATCAAACGACGGTCGGGACATTCGACAAGGTCAAGAGGAAAGCGTGAGAGTCCGAGCTCGGCCCATTGCGCCTCGAGCTCGGCCGCGCGCGCACTGTCCAACACGAAATGCACCGCCCGAAGCTCGTCCGGGTCGAGCATGCGGGCGTACTGCAGGGCGCGGGCGTCGGCGAGATCCAGCCGGTCGACGAAGACGAGGACGACGTGACGGCGGAGGATCGGGGCCACGGCGGCGTTGCTGACGTTCTCCTCCAGCTCCTTGCGCTCCTCCTCGTACTCCTTGTGGAGACGGATCAGGGTGGGCACGAGGATGATGAAGAGCAGGACGACGATCCAGACGCCTTCGCGGAACTTCACGATGACGAAGATGAGCACGACGCTGAGGGACAGGATCCCGGCAAAGCCGTTGATGGCGAGCTTGTGCTTCCATCCCTTCTCCCGCAGGCGGAGGTGGTGCTTGGACATGCCGAAGCCCGCGAAGCTGAAGCCGGTGAAGACGCCGACGGCGTACACGCCGACCAGGATGTCGACCTGCGCGTGAGTGACGATGAGAAGTGCCTCGGCAGCGATGGCGAGGATGATGATCCCGTTGGAGAAAACGAGCCGGTGGCCGCGACGGGTGAGTCGGCGCGGGAGGAAGGAGTCCTCCGCCACGAAGCTGGCGAGGTTCGGGAACCCGTTGAAGCTCGTGTTGCCGCCCGTCCAGAGGATCAGCATGGTGGCGGCTTGTACGAAGAAGAAACCGAACTTCCCGAACCAGGCCGAGCCGAAGACGTACTTCGCCTCCTGGGAGAGCACCGTCGGACTGCCGTTCACGAAGGGAACGGCGTGGGTGATGTGGGCGAGGATCGAGACCCCCGACACGAGTGAGCCGAGGATTATCGACATGATGACGAGCACCCGGCGGGCATTGGGACCCTCCGGCTGGCGGAACGTCGAGACGCCGTTCGAGATCGCTTCGAGGCCCGTCAGCGACGACCCGCCGTTGGCAAAGGCACGCAGCACGATGATGATCCCTGCCCCGTACAAAAGCCCGCTGCCGGGCGTGCCGATCGGCACGACCCCCGGGTGGTGAATCGAATGGGCGTGCAGCTGCCCGAGCGCGGCCCGGATGAGTCCGATGATGATCACGAGCCCGGTCGCGGTGATGAAAAGGTACGTGGGAAGGGCGAACATGCGGCCGGCCTCGCGAATTCCGCGCAGGTTGCCGTAGCACATGAGCGCCACGACGGCTACCGAGATCGCAGTGGGAACCTCACCGTGCGCGAGGACCGGAAAAGCAGAGGTCAAGGCGTCGGTCCCCGCCGCGACCTGCACGGCGACGGTCACGACGTAGTCGATGATCAAGGCGACGGCGGCAATCTGTGCCACCTTCACTCCGAAGTTCTCCCTGGCCACAACGTAGGAACCGCCGGCTCGCGTGTAGACCATGACGACCTCTCGGTAGGAGAGGGTCACGAAGAGGAGCACGACTATCACGGCCAGGGTGATCGGCAGCAGAAGGCTGAAGGCGGCGACGCCGACGGCTCTGACGAGCACGAAGAGGATCTCCTCGGTTCCATAGGCGGTGGAGGAGATGCAGTCAGGGGAGAGGACGCCGAGCGCGGTCGGCTTGCCGAGACGCTCCACGGAAAGGCGCTCGGTGACCAGCGGCGGCCCGAGCAGCGCCTTTTTCAGACGGTAGGAGAACGACTCGGGAAGGACGACGACGTCGCCCAATTCCTGACGACTGAATCTTTCGCCGACGTCATCTTTGCCCAGAGGCGGTGACGACAACAGTGCCGATGGCGGGGCCGACGGAGATGGCGCTTGTTCCACCGCCGGCTGGCTAAGGTCGTCGATTGTTCCGCCTGGCACGACTTCTGAGCCTACTTTGTCGCTCCGAGGCGAATGATTCCGACCAAGCGAGTGGTTCGAGCGGCCGCCGCGACCGCGGCGGCGGTCCGGTGCCAAGAATGCCGGTGAGTTGTGCAGGTCCGCTCCCGGGTGTTCGATAGTCGTCATGCACGTCATCGTCGTCGGGTGCGGGAGGACCGGCGCGGGACTGGCCGCCGAGTTGACCAATGCCGGCCACTCGGTCGCCATCATCGACAAACTTCCCCGCTCGTTCCGGCGTTTGCCGGCCGGCTGGCCGGGACAGCAGATCGTCGGCTTCGGGTTCGACCGGGATCACCTCGAGGAGGCCGGGGCGAAGCGTGCGGCCGCCCTCGCCGCGGTCACCAGCGGCGACAACTCCAACATCCTCTGTGCCCGTATCGCCCGCGAGACCTACGAGATCCCCAACGTGGTGGCCCGGATCTACGATTCGCGCCGCGCCGAGATCTTCCAACGGCTGGGAATCCCCACGGTGGCGACGGTCCCTTGGACGATCGACCACGTGCTCCGCCGGATTCTTCCCGAACGCGCCATCACCGAATGGTCCGACTCGACGGGCCAAATGCACCTGATCGAGCAACCTCTGCCCATCGACTGGGAGGGACGCCGCTTGCCGTCTGCTGCCCTCCACGGCGAGGGGATCCGCGTCGTCGCCGTGACCCGGGCGGGCGTGCCGACGGTCGACGTCGATGATCTCGTCGGACAGGAAGGCGACGTCCTCCACCTCGTCGTCACACACGACGTGGCAAGCAAGCTTGAAGCGTTGTTCCCTGGTGCGTCGGTTGTCTCGGGATCGAGGGACGGGGGGAACCAAGAGTGAAAGTGGCGATCGCGGGCGCGGGCAACGTGGGCCGGTTTCTCACGGAGGACCTGGCGCGAAATGGGCATGAAGTGGTGCTGATAGATCGAGACCCCGACCGCCTGGCCACGTTGCCGCCGATAGAGGGCGTCCGTTGTGTCACCGCAGATGCCTGCGAAGTGTCTGCCCTGCAGGCGGCCCGTTTCGACGAGATGGATGTTGTGGTGGCCACCACCGGAGACGACGAGGACAACCTCGTCGTCTCCCAGCTCGCCAAGCAAGAGTTCGCCGTCCCTCGGGTGATCGCAAGGGTGAACCACCCGAAGAACAACTGGCTCTTCAATGAGATGTGGGGCGTGGACGTGGCAGTGTCGACGCCTCATCTGCTCGCGGGCCTCGTTGAGGAGGCCGTGTCGGTCGGAACGCTGGTCCGCCTGCTGCAGTTCGAAGGCGGTCACACCCGCCTCATGGAGGTGACGTTGGACGCCGGCTCGCCGGTTCTAGGCAGCGAGTTCGGGACGCTCGTCCTGCCTCGTGGTGCTGCTGTCGTCGCGCTCGTACGAGACGGCCGCGTGGTCGTGCCACGGGCGGACGCGCCCTTGGTCGTTGGGGACGAAGTCGTGTTGCTCGTCAGCGCGCAGTGCGAAGACGACGAGATCCGCACGCTTCTCCTGCAGGGCTCGTGACGGACGCTCCGGACGGGCCACAATCCGAGGAGGGTCCCGGGCCGGAGGGTGCTGGGCCGGAGGGTGCTGGGCCGGAGGGTGCCGGGCCGGAGGGTGCCGGGCCGGAGGGCGCCGAGCCTGACCTGGAGCCGGGCGAGCCGGGGCCGGGTGCGGAGCCGGGGTCTCCTGGAGAAGAAGAGCCCACCGGTGGCGAGACCCCCCCGGAGCCGTCGAGCAAACGGCGTCGCAGTCGCAACCGCGGTCGCCATCGCCACAGGCCAGAGGGCGGGCCCGCCAGCGAGGCTGCCGACGGGAGCGGTGCCGTCGACCAGGGGCCGGCGGGCAACAACCAGCTCCCCGGCTCCGGGCGGCCCACCCGGCACGTCCCGGCCACATATGGCGCACTGGAAGCCGCGTTCTTCGACCTCGACAAGACGGTTATCGCAAAGGCCTCGATGGTTGCCTTCGGTCGACCTTTCTACAACGGAGGCTTGATCAACCGGCGAACCGTGCTACGGGCGGTCTACGGCGAGCTCATATACCTCCACCTCGGGGCGAGCGAGCAGAAGCTCAACCAGATCCGCGAGTCGATCCTCCGCCTGATCAAGGGCTGGCACAGCGATCGGGTACGCGAGATCGTCGCCGAGGCGATCGAGGCCATCGTCGAGCCGATCATCTTTGCGGAGGCAGCCGACCTCATCGACTGGCACCATGAGCACGGACGCCTCGTCGTCATCGTGTCGGCGTCACCAGAAGAGATCGTGACTCCGCTGAGCAGGTTTCTCGGTGCGGACGAATGCATCGCGAGCCGAGCGCGTGTGGACGACCAGGGCCGATACACAGGCAAGATGCAGTTCTACGCCTTCGGGCCCTTCAAGGCCGAGGCGATGGACGCTCTCGCGGCCGAACGTGGCATCGACCTCGCTGCCTCCTACGCGTACACAGATTCCTACACCGACCTACCGATGCTGGAGGCCGTCGGCCACCCAGTCGCCGTCAACCCTGACCGGGTGCTGAACCGTTACGCGCGCGAGCACGACTTCGAGGTCCTCCATTTCAGCCAGACCGTCAGCCTTTGGAGCAGGGTGCGGGACCGCCTCGGGGCGGTGCCACCCCGCCCCGCCATTGCGGTCTCGGCCGGGGCGGTGGCCCTCGGCCTGGGGGCCGTCGCCGCAGGCTGGTGGCTGGGCTCGCGCAGACGCAGCGTCTAGCTGCGCCTCACCGGGTCGTCAGTCGCCGCGGAGACGCTTCGCCGCGATGATGCCCAGAGCGACGAGCAATATCAGTATCACGAGCTTCTTCGTCATGGCGCGATCGTAGCCAGCGGCGGCCCGCGGTGCGCTCTGGAGCCGGCGGCGCAGCCTTCGGGCGGCACCCAGCTCAGACGGTCAGAAGGTCGCGAGCTCCCGTGTCGCTCGAGGGGTGCCGCAGCTTCGACATCGCCCGCGCCTCGATCTGGCGTATCCGCTCGCGCGTGAGGTTGAAGTGCTCTCCGACCTCTTCCAGCGTGCGCGGCTCGCCCCTGTCCAGGCCGAAGCGCAGCTTCAGGATCTCGCGCTCGCGCTCGTCGAGCGGGGCCAGCAGCCGGTTGATCTCGAGCGGCAGCAAAGCGGTGGCAGCGACCTCGAAGGGTGACTCGGCCGACCGGTCCTCAACCACGTCGCCGAGCTCGGCGTCCCCGTCCTCGCGGAGCGGCTCCGACAGCGAGAGAGGCTCGGCCCGGAACCTGAGCGCCTCGATCAGCTTGTCCTCCGGCAGCTCCACCTCGGCTCCCAGCTCGGTCAGGGTCGCCGGCCGCCCGAGCTTGAGCTCGAGGCGGGCCTGTGCCTTCTGCACCCGGGCCAGGGTGTCCCCGGCGTGCACGGGCAGCCGGATCGTCCGCCCCGTGTTGGCAATGCCACGTGTGATCGCCTGGCGGATCCACCAGGTGGCGTAGGTCGAGAACTTGAAGCCCTTGCGCCAGTCGAACTTCTCGACGGCGTGCATCAGGCCGAGGTTGCCCTCTTGGATCAGGTCGAGCAACGGCAAACCGGAGGCCTGGTACTTCTTCGCGATCGAGACGACCAGACGAAGGTTCGACTGGACGAAGGTTCGCTGGGCGGTCTCGCCCTCCCGCACGAGCCGGTTGAGCTCCCGGCGCCGGGTGGGCGTTGTGGCCTTGGACTTCGCCCTCAGCTCCTCCTCGGCGCTCCAACGAGCCTCGATCGCCTGCGCCAGCCGTACTTCGTCGTCCTTGGTGAGCAGCGGATACTGGCCGATGTCGGTCAGATACAGCCTGACGAGATCCTCCTCGTCGCGCTCAACTCGCTCTTTCGCCAAGGTCTCAAAGCCTCCGTGGGTTCGGCCGGTACAGCTCCGCGCTGCTCCGAAGTGACGCGTAGCGGGGAGCCGTCCGCGTCCACCTTCGCTGCCCCACATCGCGCCGGTCAGCGAACTTTGCGCTGCCTCATTACTCGAACGTAAGTGTAACGGTGGAGTCAAGCTTGGCCGTGCAGGGTCCTTGCCCTGGCAACGCGGCCGTGCTAGGGCCCGCGACGTCACAACGGCGCTCCCGTGCTCACTGCGGCGTCCAGAGAGCCAGGGTCCTGGAGCCAGGACAACAGCGCTGAGCTGGCCCGATCGGCTCTCAGCGAGCCTCCGTGGACGAGCCGGCGTTGGGCGAGCCCCCGAGGGCGAGCCTCCGTGGACTAGCCGGCCCGGCTGCAAAGAGCGGACCCTTCCGCCCGTACCACCTCGAGGTCGGCGACGGCCCTGCCGATCGTACGGACGACGGCGCCGTCTGCGGCCGGAGTGCACAGTTCCAGGCGGAGGGCGTATTCGGCGAGCAGCAGAGGGTAGAGCCGACTGGCGACATCAGCCACGAGCTGGAGACCGTTGTCTGGTGGACTGTCGCGAGATCCCGGAACTGTCCCGGCACCGTAGGAGGAGGTGTCGTCGCGGACGGGCAGGGCTCGGGCCAGCTCGTCGCCAAGGTGGTTCTCTGGAAGAACCGTTAGCTCCTCGAGCCCGGGGAGCCCCGTCGAGACGGGAAGCAGGCTCTCGAGCAGCGAGGCCCTCCAGGCATGGGCAAGGCTCGCCGACGCGGCCCAGCGTGCACAGCTCGCCGGCACGAGACCGGGCGCCCGCTCGCCCAAGCGACGAAAGCAGGTCAACTCGACGGCGCGGAGCGCTCCGAGCTGCCTGGAGGTGTCGAGGAGGTTCAAGAGAGCTACGGGCGCACGGGCCCGGACGGTCCTCGAGCGATCGGGCGCGCTGAGCCAACTGTCGAAGCCGAGGCCCGGTACTGGTTCGTGATCGGCATCCGCCGGTCCTTGCCAAAGCCGCGGCTTGTCACCCGGGGCCCGGGCGGGGCTTGACGCCGTTTGTACTCGGCGTGGTCGACGAGGTCGATGACCCTTCGGACCGTGGCCGCGTCGAATCCCGCCGAGACCAGGTCGGAGACGGTGAGGTCGCGCTCCACATAGCCCTCCAGGATCGGGTCCAAGACGCCGTAGGGCGGGAGGCTCTCGTCGTCTCGCTGGTCCGGCCGCAGCTCCGCCGAAGGGGGCTTGGTGATGACCGCCCGGGGGACGAGGTCGCGACCCGCGGCGGAGTTCCTGTGCTCGCAGAGCTCGTACACGAGCGTCTTCGGGACGTCCTTCAACACGGCGTAGCCGCCCGCCATGTCGCCGTAAAGCGTCGCGTAGCCGACCGCCATCTCACTCTTGTTGCCCGTCGTCAGCACGAGCCAACCCCGTTCGTTCGAGATCGCCATCAAGATGACGCCCCGAATGCGTGCCTGGAGATTCTCACCCGCCAGACCCGCCGAGAGGTCTCCGACCGGTTCGAGCATCTCCAGAAGCACGCGGTGGGCGGCCTCGATCGGCACGGTGGACGTGCCGATCCCGAGGTTCGCGGCCAGCGCCGAGGCGTCCTTTAGCGAGCCTTCGGAGGAGAAACGCGACGGCATCAGCACGCCATGGACGCGCTCGGCACCGAGCGCGTCGGCTGCGATGGTGGCGACGAGCGAGGAGTCGACCCCGCCCGAAAGGCCCACCAGCACATCGGTGAAATGGTTCTTCCGGACGTAGTCCGAGGTCCCGAGCACGAGTGCTTCATAGACCTCGGCGACCCGGCCCAGGCGCGAAGCCAGGCCGGAACGAGGCGCGGGGGCATCGGCGCCCAACGGGGCCTCGGCGGCGACTGAAGAGGCGACCACCGGGGCCTTCGAGATGTTCAGGAGTGGCAGCTCCGACATGCCCTCGTGGCCCCTCGGGTCCAGGAGCCGCTTGCGGAACACCGGGCGCACGGCGAGGTCGCAGAGGACGAGAGCCTCGCGGAACTGCGGGGCCGAGGCGACCAGATCGCCTTCGTTGTCGAAGACCATAGAGGCGCCGTCAAAGACGAGCTCGTCCTGACCGCCGACGAGGTTGACATAGCAGAGCGCCGTGGAGGCGTCCGCCGCCCGCGTGGCGAGCATCCGCTCCCGCTGGGCCAAGATGCCGGCACGATAGGGCGACGCGTTCAGCGTCACGACCAGCTCCGCGCCCCCCTCCCCCAGGCGGCCGACGGGGCCCGAGGGGCTCCAGGCGTCCTCGCAGATGGTCACCCCCACCCGTACGCCCGCGATGGAGAAGAGCTGTTCCCGTCGCTCGCCCGGGGCGAAGTAGCGCCTCTCGTCGAAGACCCCGTAGTTGGGGAGCAGCTGCTTGCGGACGATCGCCCTCGTCTCGCCCGCCGCGCATACGGCGGCGGCGTTGTACAAGTCGCCGTCCTCCTCGACAAAACCGACCACCGCCGCACAACGCCCGGTCGCGGTCGCGACCTTCTCCAGCGCGAGCAGGTTGCCCTCGACAAAGCCAGGTTCCAGGAGGAGGTCCTCGGGGGGGTAACCGGTGAGGACGAGCTCCGGGAACACCGCCAGGTCCGCCCCCGCCGCCTCGGCCTGGGCGAGTTGGGCGATCACCTTGTCGGCGTTGCCGTCCAGGTCGCCGACTGTGACGTCCAACTGACAGAGCGCTACGCGCAAACCGGCCACGACGCGAATCCTACCGGTGAGCTGGGTCCGGCCCAATGAAGCCATTAGCCTCTCGCAGAGGAGTCCTCCACCGATGCCCACACCACAGCTGCCCGACAAGTTCGTGCGCGCCTCTGCAGCTCCCGACATGGTGCGCCTCGTGGCCGACCAGCTCCTCGAGGCCTTCCCGTCCGCCGGCGACCGGCTCGCATCCGAGCCCGGCCTCGCTGGCGCCTTCGCGGCCGTCGCAGCCGCGAGCCGCTCGTTGTCGCGGGTGATCACGACCGACCCCGCGGCAGTGGACGTCCTGGCGCACGGCGTGGTCGCAAAGCCCGGTGAGTTGCGCTGGGACCCTGCCGAGGCGGCAGACGTCGAGGATCTCGTCCGCCGCAAGCATCTCTCGTTGCTCGAGGTCGCCGCCCGGGATCTCCTCGGCCTTGACGACCTCGAACGGGTGACCGCCTCTTTGTCCCATGTCGCCGATCGTGTCCTGGCCGGTGCCATCGCCCTGGCCGGGGCCAAGGACGGCCTCGCGGTCATCGCCATGGGCAAGCACGGTGCCCAGGAGCTCAACTACGCGAGCGACGTCGACATCGTCCTCGTGGCCGCGGACGCCTCCGAGGTCGATCCCTCCCTGGCGCGCTCGGTCGTGGCGATCGCGTCTCGCGCCTACCGCGTCGACACCAACCTGCGCCCGGAGGGACGCTCCGGCGTACTCGTCCGCTCCGTCGCCTCCTATGTCGCCTACTGGGAAAGGTGGGCCCGCCCCTGGGAGTTCCAGGCGCTGTTGAAGGCGCGCCACTCCGCCGGCGAGGCCGCCTGCGGCCGGCTGTTCGAGCAGGCGGCCTCCGAGCACCTGTGGTCCCGGCGCTTCGGCGCCGACGAGCTTGCCGAGCTGCGCACGATGAAAGCGCGGGCGGAGGCGGTCATCGCCCGCCGTGGCCTGGACCGCCGCGAGCTCAAGCGGGGCCGCGGCGGGATCCGGGACGTGGAGTTCTCCGTGCAGCTGCTGCAGCTCGTCCACGGCGGGCGCGACCCGGCCCTGCGCCTGCGGGCCACCCTTCCCGCCCTCGCCGAGCTGGCCGAAGCGGGGTACGTGGCGGCCGAGGACGCCGCGACTCTCGCCATCGCCTACCGTTTCCTGCGCACCGTCGAGCACCGTCTCCAACTCGTCGAGGAGGCCCAGGAGCACACGGTGCCGGCGGAACGTGAGGCTCGGGACCGGCTGGCACGAGTGCTCGGCTTCCGGGGCCGGCCGGAGGAAACCCCGGCGGAGCGGTTCGACGTCGTCCTCGCCCGCCACCAGAGCGCCGGGAGGGCCATCCACGAGCGCCTCTTCTTCAGGCCGCTGCTCGAGGCCTTCGCCGTTGGCACGGCTCGGGGCAACGTCCCCGGCCGCGGCGAGCAAGCGACCACCGAGCATGGTTTCGCACCAGACGCCGCCGAGGAGCGCCTGGCCGCCTTCGGCTTTGCCGACGCCGAGCGGACCCGCCAGGCCCTGAGCGAGCTCACGCGGGGCCTCACCCGATCCTCACGGCTCATGCAACAACTGCTGCCGCTGCTGCTCGACTGGCTCTCCGAGTCGCCCGATCCCGACCAGGGCCTCGTCGGGCTGCGCACCCTTGCCGGCAGCCCGCACCGGCGCGACCTGCTCGTGACGGCGTTCCGGGAGTCGTCCGAAGTGGCCCGGAGGCTGTGCCTCCTGCTCGGGACGAGCCGCCGGCTGGGCGAGATCATCGCCCGGCACCCGGACTTCGTGGAGCTTCTCGACGACAAGGGGGCGCTGCGCGCCCTCGATCCCGACGAGCTCGCCGAAAAGGCCACGATCGCAGCCGAGCAGGGACCCGACCGGCGCAGCGGTGCCCTCCGGACCTTCTTCGAGATCGAAACGGTGCGGATCGCGGCCCAGGACGTCCTCGGTCTCTCGGGCACCGGCGCCACCGGCCGCGCCCTCGCCGAGCTCGGGGCTGCGGTCGTCGCGGCCGGCTTGCACGCCATCGCTCCCGGCGTCCCGATGGCGGTGATCGCCATGGGGAGCTTCGGCGGGGCCGAGATCGCCTACGGGAGCGACCTCGACGTGCTGGTCGTCTACGAGGGTACGACCGTCTCGGACGCGCGGGCCGCTGAATGGGCCGCAGGTGAGCTCTTCCGGCTGTGCAACGGGTCGACGCCCGCCGAAGGGATCGTCCGCATCGACGCCTCGCTCCGCCCGGAGGGAAGACAGGGCCCGCTCGCCCGCAGCCTGGACGCCTACGAGGAGTACCACCGTCGCTGGGGCGCCGCCTGGGAGCGCCAGGCTCTGCTGCGCGCCCGGCCTGTCGCGGGCGACGAGGCGGTCAGAGAGCGGTTCGTGGCCCTCGCCGACCAAGCAGTGTGGTCCTCGCCCCTCGACGAGGCCACGGAAAGGGAGATCCGAAGGATGAAAGCCCGCGTCGAGCGTGAGCGCATCCCGCCCAGCGACGACCCGCAGTTCCACCTGAAGCTCGGCCGCGGCTCGCTCAGCGACGTCGAGTGGACGGCGCAGCTCCTCCAGCTCCGCACCGGCACCCGGGCCAGCTCGACTCGCGAGGCCTTGGATCGACTCGAGCGTGGGGGGGCGCTCAGCGCCGCCGATGCCGCCACGCTCAGGGACGCCTACCGTTTCTGCGCCAGGACGAGGAACCGGTGGCACCTCGTGGGCAACTACGTCGCCGGTGCCGGGGGCGTGGTCGGCAGCGGGGCTGACGCCATGCCCCGCCAGCCCGAGCTCCAGTCGCGCCTGGCGAGAAGCCTCGGGACCACCCCGACGGGCCTGCGCGAGTCGTACCGGCGCGTGACGCGGCGCAGCCGCAAGGTGGTCGAGCGGGTCTTCTACGGCCTTTGAGGAAACGACGAGAACCTCACCGGTGCCGACCGGGCGGCCGCATCCTAGACTCGCGCCGTGCGCATGACGGGCCTGATCTTTGTCCGGGCGAGCTTGTACCTCACCTTGGGCCTGGTGTTCGGAATGCTGGCGTTCATGCGCACGAATGCGTACAAGCGGCGAACGGGCAATAGCCCGTGGCACATCCACCCCCTTGTCTGGGGTGGCGTCAGCGTCTTCGTGGCCTTCTTCGTCACATTGCTGTCGATCGTCTTCGTGGCGATCTTCGGCACTTTGCTTTCTATCGTCGCCTGGTCACCCCGGCTGCAACCGAGTCGGGAGCGGGGCGTCACCGAGGTTGCCGAGTACAAGGCCGGCGTTCCCGGGTACTCACCGGCGGCCCAGCTCGGTCCGGTGCCCAGGTCTGCCCAGCCGCCGCCGGCCGCGACCGCCCTCACGGCCTGGTTGTCGGACCCGACGGGCCGTAACGAGCTTCGCTATTTCGACGGGTCAGGATGGACCGAGCACGTGGCCAACGGCGGCGTCATCTCGGTGGACCCGCTCTAGGAGTCCCCGGTCTCCTTGGTGAAGATCAGCAGTGATTGGTCGATACCACCCAACACGGTGTGGAGGCGGTAGCCGGACAGCTCCGGCTCGTTCAACATGGCCTCCAGGCCCGAGGCCCCCGTCTCGCCGGCATGGACCGATCCGGTGTGCCACTCCTTCACCTTGTACTCGATGTTCATGGTCTTTCGGGTCCCAATAGAACCCCCGATCTGGGTCCGATCGGCTCGGATTGCCGTAGCTCGAATGAGCTGACCACAGGATATACAAAGGAGGTTCGAGGCCTCCTTGCTGCGTGTCGTCAGGCGTGCTCGGCACCGCCCCGTCGGGCTCTGCGGCGGGAGCGGCGGCGGGAAGTCTCGGGTTGGACCCCGAGGGCCGGAGCGTCGCCTTCGAGTTGCTGGACCATCCGGTCCACCTCGGTGAGGATGGCACCGGAGACGACCCAAGAGCCGGTCTCGTCGACCCGGCGGAGACTGCGCAGCGATTCGCGACGCGCCTGGCGCACGGCATCGAGGGCCGCGTCCACGTTCGGGGCGTCCCCCTGCAGAGCCTCGGCCCGGGCCTGGTAGGCGAGTGCGGTCCGCGAGAGCACTTCTGCGAGGCTCGCCGGTAGCCGGGGCGCCCCGTCGAGGCGGTGGTCGAACAACGTGCGCGCTATCGCCCGCAGCTGGGCGACCGAGTGCGTGAGCGCGACAAGCACCTGGGAAAGCTCGGAAGTGCCCGTTCTCCGGCCGAATGGGTCCACCCGGAGAAACGCAACCGCCTCGTCGACGAGTGGGCGCGCCCGCTCGAGGTCCTCCTCCAGCCCCCGCGAGCGGGCAAGCCAGAGGTCGGTCTCGGTAGCGGTCGGGGTTCTCTTCACGCCCGCGGCCATCTCTTCGAGCAGGCCCGCGATCGAACCGGCCAGCGCGGCCAGGGCGCGCCGGGCCCGGTCACGGGGATCTCCCGGATAGGCGACATAGGAGGCGGCGGCGCCGACGACGGCGCCGATAAGAGTCGCCCACACCCTGTCCAGCACCTTGGGCATGGACATGGACGTGCCGAGGGCCAGGATGAAGATGGCCGTGCCCGGGATCTGCGCTGACCCGGCCACGCCGAGCCTCAAGAGCTGGCCGACGCCGAGGGAAACGAAAACCAGTGCCATGACCGCGAGGGCGGAAAGCCCGACCGTCCTCAGGATCACGACGGCGAGGAAGACACTGAGACCCATGAGCACGGTCCGCTTGACCCCGTCGAGCACCGAGGTCCGCACCGTCAGCTGCACGGCGTAGACGGCCGACGCCGCGCCGAAGGCCGAGGGGACGTTGCCGAACGGGAGGCAGACCGCCCACGTGGCGCCCGCGGCAGCGGCGGTCACCGACATGACCCGGACCGGCCAGCGCCCCTCGTAGGCGCGCCGGGCGAGGCTCTTCAGTCCGGCGGCAAGAACGACGGGCGACCGGCGGGCGACGTAGGTACTGCGATGCCTGTTCGTGGGCGTGGTTGCGGGTGTCGCGACCAAGGGGCGTGAGCCGTCCGCTGAGTCGCGTGGCTCGCTCTCCACCTCACGAGCATGGAGCATCGCCCGCCGCTGCGCCAGCAAGACCACCGCGCCCGGCGGGCGTCCGGGTCAGGCGGTTTCGCTCCGGGCGGACTGGTAGCGGGCGACGGTGAAGCTGATGATGAGCGGGACAATGACGGCGAAAAGGACCAGCATTGCCGTGATCACCGCGAGCGGCCCACCCCGGATGTGGTCCCGTACAAAGGCGAACTCGATGAGTCCCGCCGCGATCACATACGAGAGCAGGGTCCATCTCCCGACGAGGAAGAACTTGTCCCAGGCGAAGCCCTTCGTGCGGGCCAGCATGACGATGCTCGCCAAGACGAGAACCCCGCTCGCGGCGGCGAGGACGATCGGCAGCGCCAGAGGTGCCCGACGCGGCGCGTACGAAGCCATGTAGATGCCCCCGACCACGATCAGCGCCAGGGCGGCGGCGTCCATTTCTGCGACAGGCGCGAAGCGCCGCTCGGCCGTGACAGCCGAGGGGCCGTTCTGGCTCGGCAGGCTCATCGGGACGCCACCCGGGTCATGATGACGAGCGTCGCGACCTGCATCAGGCCGGTGATGCCTGCTGTGTAGATGAAGCGCTTCATGAGCTTGGCGATCACCTCGCCGTTGGGCCGTGGCTTGCGCATTTCGAACAGGACGGCGAGGTTGGCCGGCTCGAGGATGCCGAGGGCGGTGACGGCCATGACCCCGACGACGATGAACGACGCGATGAGCCAGGAGTGGTTCGGGCTCGACGTTTTCAAATTGCCGAGGTCGAGCGCCAGCTGAAACCCGGAAGCCAGAGTCATGGCGACGAGCGTCGGCATGAGGAGCACCATCTTCGGCATGAACCTGGCCGAGAACTCCGCGCGGGCCGGGATGGAAAGCCGTCCGAGGATCGGGCCGACGACGAGCCCGACGAACAGGTCGATCCCCGTCCACAACGCTCCGCCTGCAACGTGGTTGAAGTCGAGGCCCCATTGCCAGTTGAAGCCGATCGAGGCGACGAGGAAGGCGAGGACGACCGCGACGATCGGCAGGCCCTTCAGCGGCACGATCTGAATGACCGGTCTGGGTGGCCCACCCGAAGGAGGGCCGAGGTCGGCCGCGGGTCCGTGTGGCGAAGGCTCAGCCCTCGTGTCCGTCATCATTCCCCCCTGGTTGCGAACATCTGCTCGGCGGGCCGCGATCGCGGTCTTGCGGGCAAGGTGAATTTAGCCAATCGAGGCAGGCCGGGCGGCGGAGCTGATCCGGCGACGGCCGCCGGGAGGCTTCTCGGAGCGGCCTTGCGAGCGGCGTGAGTATTGTCTGTTGGCAAAGGTGCGCCGGGAAGACTGGTCGGCAACCAGAGGACCGACCCCATTGACCGATTCCCCCTCTCCATCTGAGCCGCAGTCGGCCCCGCCGGAGGTTGGTTCGCGCCCGCTCGCCGAACAGGTGCAAACCTGGGAGAGGCATCGGAAGCTGGCCAGCTGGCGGTGGGAAGCGCTCCGCACGACGTTCTGGATGGTGCCCACCCTCCTCGTCATCGTCGCCTGCGGGCTGTTCGCGGTGACCTTCGCCATCGACTGGGCGGCCTACCACGGCCACCTCGTACTGCCTTTCTGGATGCGAACCGGGAGCGCGGACGCCGGTCGCGAGGTTCTCATCGCCATCGCGGCGGCGATCATCACCGTCATCGGCGTGGTGTTCTCCATCACGATCCTGGCTGTCACCTTCGCCTCCCAGCAGTTCGGTCCCCGCATGATGCGCAACTTCGTCCGCGACATCGGCAACCAGATGACCCTCGGCGTCTTCGTGGCCACCTTCGTGTACTCCACCCTCGCCCTCGGCTCGCTCGCCATCACCGGTTCCCACGGCGTCTTCGTGCCCCACCTGTCGATAGTGGTCGCCGAAGCGCTGCTTCTCGTCGACGTCGGGGTCCTCATCTACTTCATCCACCACGTCGCCAAGTCGATCCAGCTGCCGGAGGTGATCGCCGGGATCGCCCGTGACCTGACCCGTGAGATAGACGCCGAATTCCCAGAAGAGTCAGCTGAGCCGAAACAACCAGAGCCGGTCGGCTACGGAACCTCCGCCACAGAGGTGATGAAGGTGCTCGAGGAGCGCGGCGCCGCCGTTCCTGCCGTTGCGAGCGGCTACCTGCAGTTCGTCGGCTACGCCCAGCTGGTCGACATCGCGACGCAGCTCGATGCCGTCATCCGCCTCACTCACCGGCCGGGCCACTTCATCGCTGCCGGGCGTCCCCTCGCCACGGTCTGGCCCCGCGGCGCCGCCCAGCAGGTCGCCCAGGCGCTCGCCAAGGCGCATGTGACCGGGCCGCACCGGACACTCATGCAAGATCCGGTCTTCGCCATCGACCAGCTCGTCGAGATCGCCATCCGCGCCCTCTCCCCGGCCGTCAACGACACCTTCACGGCGCTCACGTGCATCGACTGGCTCTCGTCGGGACTAAGACGAGTCTCCGGCCGGACCCTCGGGGAGGGCATCTACAGGGACCGTTTCGGCCGTGTGCGGCTCATCGAGCCCGCTCCGTCCTATGCCCGGATGGCCAACCGCGCCTTCGACAAGATCCGCCAGTCGTCTCGGGGGATGCCGGTGGTGATGATCCACATGATGGACGCGCTGAGCGCGGTCGTGGAAGAGACCACGACCGAGGCGCAGCGGAGGGTGCTCGTGCGCCAGGGCGAGATGATCGCCCGTAGCGCTGAGGAGTCCGTGCCCGAGCGGAACGACCTCGACGACATCCGCTCTCGCTACCGGATGTTGCTGGAAAAGGCCGCTCGGGGCGAGCCTGCCGACCGGGCGCCATTGTCCAAGTAGACGAACTCGCGCGCGGGATCGAGGCTGGCGGGACCGGACTGAGCCTCGGTGCGGCCGCTGTCGACTACGAGGTCGGCGCGGGCGGCGACGTCGTCTCCGGCCCGGAGGAGCCTTTCTTGTGCGGCCCAGGTCGCCACGTGCGGCTCGTACATCTCCCAGTCCGAGCGCAACGGAGTCGCCCAGGCCGGTCGTCCTGTCCTCGAGCCACTGACGCGGACGGCCGTATGGGGGTACGGCCGTCCGCTTGTCTATTCTTGACTTATTCGATTACGCTAATCAAGTACATCGAAATTAGAGCCGGGTAAGCCCCTCCCCGGTGACGGAGGTGGCCTGTGAGGGCCCGTCAGGGGCGCAGGACTTGCGAGGGAGCGCCACGGCCGGCCGGTCTTGGTTGGACCGGCCCGGCCTGGCGCTGTGCTGGTCGCGACAGCTGCAGTGTTTCGAGCTCCAGCAAACCCAGGAGCCGCGTGTCCAAGAGATCGGGCACGACCAGGTCTGCAACACCTTCGAGCCCGGGCGCCTCTCCGACGCTGGCAACCGTCAGGCCGGCGGCGCGCGCCGACAGCGCCCCAGTCACGGAGTCCTCGACGGCGATGGCGTGCGCCGGTTGCACGCCTATGCGCTCGCAAGCGCGCAGGTACAGATCAGGCGCCGGCTTGGGCCGAAGCGGAGGTTCGAGCGCGACCACGGCGTCGAACACGGCCGGGATCGAGGCGGCCCCCATCGCTGCCTCGACTGTCTCCATGGAGCCGTTGGATGCCACCGCCAGTGGCCGGGAGCCGCGGACTGCCCGGAGCAGCTCGATCGCGCCGTCCATCGCCCGCACACCTTCGGCGATGGCGGCGAGGATCGCCGCATGGATCTCCCGGACGACCTGGTCAACCTCGAGAGGCGCTCCGACCTCGCGTTCCAAGAGCGAAGCCACATCACGCACCGATCCCCCGTAAAGGCTCGACGCCGGACCGGTGACGAGTCGGTCGATCCCGTGGCGGGCGAATACGGTCACGATGCCGGTGAACCACGCCGGCTCGCTGTTCACGAGCAGGCCGTCACAGTCGAAGACAATCGCTTTGGGCAACGCTCAGCCCACCTCGAGCGGAAGTCGCGGGTCCGCGCTCCACTCGGTGAGCGATCCGTCGTAGAGACGCACATCGTCGCGGCCGAGGAGCGAGAGCACGAACACGTCGACCGTTGCCGAGATGCCGCCACCGCAGTAGGCGATCACGGGGATCTCCGGATCGATATGGAGCAGGCCAGCTAGCTCATCTGTCAACTCTTCACGCGGTCGGAAGCATCCCGTATCCGGGTTGACGAGGTCATGTGCCGGCGCGCTCAGCGATCCGGGGATCCGGCCGGGCCTGCTGTAGGCGGTCCCTTCTCCCCTGAAGGCCCTCGCCGTGAGCGCATTGACGAGGCACGCCGGTTGCCCGCCCACGACGGCAATGACGTCGTCCTTGGTGGCCAGAAGTTCCGGACGGGGACGCGCGACGAAGCTCGCCGGCTCGACGGCGGGCGACACCGAGCTCAGCGCGAATCCCGCCCGGCGCCACGCCGGCAGACCGCCGTCGAGCACACGCACCTCCTCGAAGCCGAAATAGCGCAGCAGCCACCACAACCGGGACGCCCACATGGGCGACTCCTGCGCGTAGGCGACGACGCGAGTGTGCGGTCCCACACCGAGCTCTCCCATCACCTGGGCAAATCTTTCCGGCTTCGGAAGGGTGAAGGGAAACGGGGAGTCCGGATCTGACAGCTCACCGGGGATGTCGGCGAACACGGCCCCGGGGATGTGGGCCTCGTCGTAGCTTCGCCGTCCGCTCGCAACGGTGTAGGGGCCGTCGGCGACCTCGCGGCGAAGGAACGCCGTCGCGTCGATGATCCTGAGGTGGCGGTCGTCAAGCTCTCGGCGAAGCGCCGGCGCGTCGATCAGTTGCTCATCTCGGGCCACGACGCTGAGCTTAGCCGCACGCCTCCAAATCATAACTTTTTCTACCGATATTGTGGGATTCCGCTAGCCCACTCAGCCACGGAGGCGAAAGCATGACAGACGTCGGCGTTGTCCTTCCCATTCGCCTGCGGCCCAGCCCCTTGGCGCCCGGTGCCGTATTGCGGATCGCCGAGACTGCGAACAAAGAGACCAGCTGGGATCACGTGTGGGTGACCGACTCGGTCGTCTCGCTAGTGTTCTTGAACGTCAACGTCAACCCCATCGCCGGCGTTGCGGTCGACGACGCGCTGTCGGTATGGAAACGTCAGTCCACACGCAACGCGTCCGCGGACCAGCTCCTGCAAGTGGCTGCCATAGGCAGCCCTGAAGGGAGCGGATTTCATCGGCCGGCTCGTCGAGGCCGGCGCCACTGCCTTCGCCATAGAGCTCCTCAGCCAGGATCCACAAGCTCAGATCGAGATCATCACCGCGCACCTCTTCCCGCTGCTGGCCCGAGTCAGCTGACTCGCTGAAGGCTCGCCCACCGGGGCGACCGGTGGCAATGGCAGAAGAACCGCCGGACTAAATTAAGGGCAAAGGTCCCTATTTTCTCCGCGCGTGGAGCAAATCTGCCGATAAGTACCACGTGCGAGCCGCCCATTCTCGCCGTGCCGAGCGCAACACGACGGCTGGTGCCCTGTCGGTCACCTTGGTGTTCCTCCTCTGGCTGGTACTGCACGTCGGGGGTGGCACCGGGATCCGCTACTTCGACGACATCGTCACGGCTCTGGCGGCATTGAGCGCCTGTGCGGCGTGCATGCTGGCGGCGGGACGCCAAAGCGGCCCGGGGCGGCGCTTCTGGATCCTCCTCGGCCTGGCCCTCTTGGCCTGGACCTCGGCCGAGGTGACATGGGGGGTGTACGACCTCGTCCTTCGCGTCCCGGTACCGGTGCCGTCATGGGCAGACGTCGGCTATCTCGGGGCGATCCCGCTGGCGGCAGCAGCGCTGTTGTGCCATCCCGGCATGCACGCGGCCGGGACCTACAAGGCGCGAGCGACCCTCGACGGACTGGCGATCGGCACTTCACTGCTTCTGTTGAGCTGGACCTTCGTGCTCGGCCCGCTGTGGCGCCACAGCGACCTCTCGACCGCCGGCGGCGTCGTCGCGCTTGCTTACCCCTTCGGCGACCTGGTCATCCTCTTCCTCATCGTCCTCTCGGTCCGTTCCATCACGGCCAAGGGGCGCCGACCGCTGTTGTGGGTGCTCTTGGGGCTCTTCGCCATGGCGGTCTCCGACAGCACCTACGCCTACCTCGTCGAGGTCGGCCGTTACGCGACGGGCAACGTCGTCGACACCGGCTGGGTGCTTGGTTACCTCGCCATTGCCGTGGGGGCGTCGAGCGATGCCGGGCTCGCGGTGCGCGCCACGTCCCGCGAGCCGGTCGAGGCGTCGCTCATCTCCTTGGTCACGCCCTATGTGCCGGTCCTCCTGGCGCTTTCGGTCATGACCGTCGAGCTCGAGCTTCACCACCAGGTCGATCGAGTCTCGTGGCTGAGCGGCTTCGGACTCGCGTTGCTCGTGATCACACGCCAGGTGCTCCTGCTCGTCGACCGTCGTCAGGACCTGTTCTCGCACTCGGTCAGACCCGAAGGGCCGGGCCTGACGAGCCCCGCCTCCGGGCTATCAGAGGAAGGCGCTCGCGAGGCCGCACCCTGGCCTGAGTTTCTCAGGAGGAGCCCATGAGACAGCTCGCACGCGCTCGGGGATCTTTCGACAAGCCCCGTACGGCGACCAGACGCCCCTACCACACGGTCGTGCTCGCCCTCATGGTCGTGACGAGCAGCATCGCCATGTTCGACCTCTATTTGTTCGCGTCCTCCGGCTTGCACTGACCACGCAGACTGCTCAGCCCGGCGGTAAACGGCCACCGCGCTGCCGAAGACGACGACGAGACGCCGACCTCCAATCTGCGCATCATGCTCCGAACCTGGCAGCTCCGAGGCGGCCGCTCAGGCCCCCCGGGCGGCCAGCATCGCCTTGAGCCTGAAGGTTGCCAGGGCGAAGAAGCCGAGTGCGAACAGGGCGAGGACACCGAGGTCGCGCGAGATCGTGACTATGTCGCCGTGGTTCGACAAGAGGCTGGTCCAGGCGTCGACCGCCCAGGCCTGCGGCGTGGCGTGGCCGATCTCGCGCATTGTTCTCGAGACGATCGAGAGCGGCCACATGCACCCGCCGAGCATGGCGAACACGATCCCGATGACAGGGCCCATGGCGCTCGCTTGCTCGGGTGTCCGGAAGAACGTGCCCGCGACCATGCCGGCACCGGCGCCGACAAGGCACCACAAGATGAGCAGCGCGCCTGCCGCCAGGGGGTTGCCCCACGACACGCCGAACACGAGAGCTCCGATCGCGACGATGACGAGGGACTGCCCGGCGGCAATGAGGATGTAGGTGATCGACTCCCCGGCGATGATTGTCCGCGGACGTACAGGTGCCGCGGATATGCGCTCGAACATGCCCAGGCGCCGGGTCTCGACGATAGTCGCGCCGCTGGCGATCGCCATCAGGAACACGAAGAGCACGAGCTCGGTCGGCGCGCTGTACTCATAGCCCGGCGGGAGAGACCCCTGACTCGTCTGGACCACCCGCGAGGTCAACTCGACGCGCGGCGTGCTCGACTCGAGAAAGGCCGCCCGGCTCAGATCCTGGGTGAAGCTGCCCCCGTAGCGGGTGGCGAACTCAGCGGCCTGGACCTTGCCCCCGAAGTCGCCGACGACCGAGGTGACCTGCGTCGCCGCCGCCTGCTGGGTGCTGTTCGCCTGCTCAGCCATGACGGCGACGGTCACCGCCCTCCCGCGGCGCTCGTCGCTGCCCAGCCCCCGAGGGATCACGACACCGGCACTGATCTCCGAACGTCCCACCGCCTTTTCGAGCGAGGTGAGATCGGGATAGTCGCTGACCGCCAGCCCCGAGGCGTGGCTGAGCGCGGCTACGAGCTGGCGACTGGCTTGGGTCCCGTCGAGGTCGACCACTCCGACGCGGAAGGTGTTGAACCCCTGGGCAACCGCGCCGACGATGACGATGACGACGATCGGCAGGACTATCAGGAAGAACAGGGCGACGTGGTCGCGCAGCACGCGGCGACCCGAGGCCCTGGCGACGGCGATCGCCCTCATGTCGTCACCGCCCGGCGCGCCAGGCTGAGGGCGATGGCGCCGATCACGGCGCTGATGACGAGAATCGCCACCACGGGCTCGACGATCGTGCCGAGCCCTCCCCCGATGGTCGCAAGATCGGTGAAGCCACGGATCGCCCACCCGTTGGGGGTGAGCAGCGCCAGGCGCTTGATGGTCGAAGGTGCGCTCGAGATGAAAAAGAAGTCACCCCCGAGCAGTGCCAGGCCGAAGACGAGGATCGAGGAGATCCCCTCGGCTTGGCGTTGGGTCCGAGCGACGCCTATCACCAGGGCGGTGAGGCAGATCACGGAGAAGACGAGCGCCAGGCCGACGAGGGCGGCAGGCAGTGGGGCACCCCAGTCGGCGCCGAAGGCGGCAGTCGTGACGACACCGATTGTCGCCAGGCTGACGACCCCGTAGACGAACACCGACAGCGCCTTTCCGAGCAGTATCTCGACGGGACTGACCGGGGCGGCCCGCATGCGCTCGATCATGCCCTGAGAGCGGTCGACGAAGAAGCTGCGAGATGCGTAACTGATTGTGAACAGCAGGAAGAAGACGCCCATGCCTGGGCTGTAGTAGCTGATCACCTTCAGCTCATGGGCGCCGACGGCCTGCTGCACGGCCTGCAGGGGGATGTGGAGCTTCGAGACGACACCTATCAGCTGGCCAGCACCGGCTCTCGGCGCGCCGGCGGCGAGAGCGGTCGCGAAGGCGAGACGGTCGGCGTTCACCTGCGCCACGAACGACGAGGCGATGGACGTCGTCACGCTCCCGACGATCGAGCCGTCGTTCGAGCTGAGCGTCGTGAGGGACTCGGGGTGCTCACCGGTGACAGCCGCCGAGAACCCCGCCGGGATCACGAGAGCCGCTCCCAGATAGCCGCTCTTTATCTCCGCGCGGGCGAGCGCCGTCGAGCTGACCTCGCTGAGGGTGATGACCTGACGCAACTGCGGGGCGTCGAGGGCCTTCACCAGCTCGACCGCCACCGGGCCGTGGTCCAGCTCGACCAGCCCCAAGGTGAAGTGGAAGCGGTTCATCCCGTTGAAGGCCAGGCTCATGAGCCCGGCGATCGCGACCGGGGCGATGACCCCCACGACGATGGCCGATCGGTCGCGGATGCGCTGGCGCAGGTCCTTACGGGCGATGGCGAGGGCTGTGCGCACCGGCCTCTCACTCCCGCAGGGCCGTGCCGGTGAGATGCAAGAAGACCGCCTCGAGGTCGGGCTCGACGACCTCCACACTCGTCACCGCGATGCCGGCCGCGTCGGCGGCCTCCAAGATGGCCGGCAACAGGTGACGGCCACCGGTGACGACGAGGTGCACGAAGTTGTCCGACGTCGCGGCGCTGCTCACGCCGGCGACGGAACGGCACGCCTCGGCGAGGCGTTCGAGGTTCCCAGACGCGCCGAGCTCGATGCGGTCCTGCTCACCGAGCTGGGCCACCAGCTCGCGCCGTGTCCCCTCCGCGATCAGGTGACCGTGGTCGATGATGCCGACCCGGTCGCAGACCCGTTCCGCCTCTTCCATGTAGTGCGTCGTGTACACGACGGCGAGGCCCTCACGCCCGAAGGCCTGCACCCTCTCCAAGATGGCGTGGCGGCTCTGCGGGTCGACCCCGACGGTCGGCTCGTCCAGCACGAGCAGCTTCGGGTGGTTGAGGAGGCCGGCGGCGATGTTCAGGCGCCGTTTCATGCCCCCGGAGAACGAGTCGATCCTGTCGTCCCGCCTGTCGCTCAGCTCGGTCAGCTCGAGCGCCTCGTCCACCCTGGCAGCGACGGTCCGCCGCCCGAGCTTGTAGAGCCTGGCGAGGAAGGCGAGGTTCTCGCGGGCGGTGAGGTCGGGGTAGAGGGCGACGTCTTGGGGCACGTAGCCGATGAGGAACTTCACCTCGAGGTTGCCGATCGCCTGCTTACCGGCGATCGAGATGGTCCCCTTGTCGGGCTCCAAGAGGCCGCACACCATCTTCATCGTCGTCGTCTTGCCGGCGCCGTTCGGCCCGAGCAGGCCGTACACCTCGCCTTCACAGATGCGAAAGCCGACGCCGTCGACGGCGAGGCGGCTGCCGAAGCTCTTGGTGAGGTCGGCACACTCGAGGACGGCCGTGGGGCTCACCATCAGGGAACTTGGCGCGCTGATGTCGCTTGGGGGAGAGGCGAAAGTCACGCGTCTACGGTTCCATGAGGCGGGGCACGACGAGCCACGACAGCACGCCCGTGCCCTGAGCGACCTCACCCCAATCGTCGACGAGGAGCTCGACGCGAGCCAGCGCCGCCGTCGGCATCCGGACACGACCGCCGCCGATGAGGAAGCCGACCGTTTCTGAACAAGTCGGCTCATGACCGATCACCATGAGCACCTGGGTCGTCTCCGGCTCTTTTCGGACCTCGCCGAGCAGACCCTCGAGGCCGCCGTCATACAGCGCCGCCGACTCGCGCACAGACGAGTCCCACTCTCTCGCCTCGCAAGCCAGGGCGAGCGTGGCCCTCGCCCGCAACGCCGGAGAGCAGATGACCGCATCTGGTACCGCATCGGTGTCGGCCAGGAAGCGACCGGCCACCTTGGCTGCCTTCCGGCCACGTTTCGCCAAGGGCCGGTCCAGGTCAGAACCGCCGTAGTCGGCCGACCAGTCGGACTTCGAGTGCCGGAAGACGATCAGGGCGAGGGACATGCGCGAGGTGGCCTATCGGGACTGAGGGGCCGGCTCAAAGCTTGTAGCCGATGGCGCGGAGCAAGGACTTGCGGTCGGCCACGTCCTCGTCGGTCTCCACGCCGACGGGCGACGAGCCGTCGATGACACCGAGGACACCGCGGCCGAGGTCGGTCTCGGCGAGCACGACCTCCACACGATTCGCGCTGGCACAGTAGATGGTGCAGACCTCGGGGACCTGCTTGAGCTGGTTGAGCACGTTCACCGGGTAGCCCTCGCGAACAAGGACGACGAAGCAGTGGCCCGCTGCCAGCGCCAGCGCGTTGCGGACGGCCAAGTCCACGAGATCGGGGTCGTTGCCCGAACGACGGACCAGGCACTTGCCCGACGCCTCGCAGAACGCCAGCCCGAAACGCAGGTGCGGGCTCGAACCGACGAGGGCCTCGTGGAGGTCCTCGACCGTCTTTACGAAGTGCGCCTGGCCCAGGATGACGTTGAGATCTTCCGGCTTCTCGATGGGTACGACGACCAGCTCCACGCTGCTGCTCCTGTCCGAAGGGCCTTGTCCGGGGTCGCGGGCCAGGCCGCGCCGGCCCGGTGCCCTACAACGAACTGTGCGCCACTTGTGGCCTCGGGCGCAAGGCCGGGCGGCCCGAGGCACGGGCAGCGCGGCCCGAGGCGCGGCACCGGGCGGCCCGAGGCGCGGCACCGGGCGGACAAAGGCGCGGCACCGGGCGGCCCGAGGCGCGGCACCGAGCGGACAAAGGCGCGGGCCGCCGAGGTTCGCAGGTGTTCCAACCGGTCCCGTCATCCGGTAAAAGGTAGCTATGCGAACAAGAACACTCGGCCAGGGGCTCACCGTGTCGGCCCAGGGCCTCGGCTGCATGGGAATGTCGGAGTTCTACGGTCCCGGCGACGAGGAGGAGTCGATCGCCACGATCCGCAGGGCGCTCGATCTCGGGATCTCGCTTCTCGACACCGCAGACATGTACGGGCCGTTCACCAACGAGAAGCTCGTCGGGCGCGCCATCGCCGGACGCCGTGACGAGGTCGTGGTGGCGACCAAGTTCGGCAACGAGCGCAGGCCCGACGGGACCCGCCTCGGCATCAACGGCCGGCCGGAGTACGTGCTCAGGGCTTGCGACGCCTCGCTCGAGCGTCTCGGCGTGGACCACATCGACCTCTACTACCAGCACCGGGTGGACCCCGACACACCGATCGAGGAGACCGTCGGCGCCATGGCCGAACTGGTCGCGGCAGGCAAGGTCCGCTATCTCGGGCTCTCCGAGGCGGCGCCGGAGACGATCCGGCGGGCGCACGCCCGGTTCCCGATCACGGCCCTCCAGACCGAATGGTCCCTCTGGACCCGCGACCCGGAGACCGACGGCGTGCTCGCGACGGTGCGCGAGCTCGGGATCGGTTTCGTGGCCTACTCCCCCTTGGGCCGGGGTTTCCTGTCCGGCTCGATGCAGACGACCGACGATCTTGCTCCCGACGACTTCCGGCGCCACAACCCGCGTTTTGCCGGGGACAACTTCGTGAAGAACCTGCTCCTTGTCGACCGGGTCCGGGAGATCGCCGCAGAAAAGGGCGTCACGCCCGGCCAGCTCGCTCTCGCGTGGGTGCTCGCCCAGGGCGACGACGTCGTCCCGATCCCTGGGACCAAGCGCCGCTCGTACCTCGAGGAGAACGCCGCGGCCGACGACGTCCGGCTCACGCCCGACGACTTGAGCCGCCTGGACGAGGCGTTCCCGCCCGGCGCCGCCGCCGGTGACCGCTACGGGGACATGTCGCCCGTGCACCGCTGACTGCAGCCCGATCGCACCCGATCGCCAACGGCGGAGAAACGACGCCGATTCCTGGCAAGCCGTGGCGGGACATCGTGGCCGGTGCCAGGCGAGGGACCTGCCTCGCTCCCGGCTTCAGATACCGAAGCTGGCACCGGTCAGCTCCTCTGACAACTCCCACAGGCGCCGTGCCGTCTCCTCGTCCTCGGCGGACGCTACCGGCGCGAGCTGGTGCGGTCCGGGCGGCGGCTCAGGCCTCAGCCCAGCACGCCGCCCGAGCCCCTGAATGTCTCCCAGGTCGGATGGGCCAAGCCCATCGCCTCGCCGAGCTCGCGCCAGAAGTTAGGGGTGCGGGCGGCCCAGCGGGTCGGGACGAGGCCGGTGACGCCCTGGCAGCCGGTCGCCGACGCCACGACGAGCGGGAAAGGCCGCCCCGCCTGGCTGAAGGTCAACTCATAGGTGATACCGAGGTCGGCAGGGCAGCTCATCGGTCCGCGAGGCATGGCCGGCAAGGCGCAGAGGGCGGTCGCCGCCTTCTTGACTGCTGCGGGGTCGCTGACGGAGACGACAGCCGGGAAGGAGAACCGGATGTGGTTGCGCGGGAAGGCGTCGACCCGACGCACGACGAGGCTGTCGAGATCGCTAACCGCGTTGCAGAGCGTCGGGAGGACCACGGCGTGCCGTAGCGTACCGCTCGGTCTGGCGCTGGCCGTCGCCTGCGCAGCACCGATGGAGGTCGCGACCAGCACCAAGGAGAGAGCCACGGCGAGCCACCAGCCCGTCATGATCTTCCTGCGAGCCCTCATGATCTTCGTGCGAGCCTTCATGCGTTTCATGCTTCCATGAAGCATCTGCCGGTTCGATTCGCGTAGTCGCCGGTCACGGGGCTCATGGCGCCCTCAGGGTCGGTCGTTGCCAAATCTCGGCTCAAGGCATGGCACCGATCGGCCGATAAGAAGACGAGAAGAACCGTGTTTCAGGTCCCATCAGGGACCGAGGACCATCGCGAGGGCCTTTCGACGTTACGAGAAGGGCGGTCCTGTTGTCTGAACGAACAGGTACCGACGGAGCGGCCAGTAGTCGTCGGCGTGCCTTCGGACAACCCGTCCGGCTCTGGGTGTACGTCGCTCTCGTCCTCATCGTGGGACTGGTGGTGGTCTTCGGGCCGCTCCGCCACGCCCCTGCGATAGCCCCCAGCAGCGTCGTGGCGATCCCGTGGTGGGGGATATTCCTCCTCGCCACCGGCGCGGAGCTGGCGCGCGTCGAGCTTCCCATCCGCAAGACCAATGTCACGGTGACGCTCAATGACGCCGTCATCATCGTCGCCCTCCTGGGCTCCGGACCCTTCGAGACGGCAGTGGCAATGGCTTGCAGTCGCGGACTCCTCTACGCCCTGCAAGGCCACCCGCCCGCACAGGCGCTCTTCAACTTCGGGGCCCGATTGCTGAACACCCCCCTGTACTACGTGCTGCTCCGCTTGGTGATCCAGCCGAACGCTCTCTTCTCCTCCCGCAGCGTGGCCGGCTACCTGTTGACGGTGATCTTGCTGCTCGAGGTCTCCAACCTCGAGGTATCGGCCGCGATGTACCTGTCCGAAGCCGACTTCACGATCGTCACCGAGGGGCTCAGGTCCACTGCCCCGGTGCTGGCCCTCATCGCCCTTCCCAACGCCGTGTTCGCAATGATCGTCTTGGTGATGACCGTTGCTGCACCGGTCGTGCTCTTGACGATCCCGATCCCGGTCTTCTTCATCGTCGCCGCCTACCGAGCCCGGATAGCCGGGCGCAAGCAGCAGGCGGACATCGACAATCTCTTCGCGGCGAGCCGCATCCTCAGTTACTCGAAGAGCGTCACTGCGGGCGCCGTGGAGTTCCTCAACCACATCGGCGACATGTTCCACGCGTCGCTGGTGGAGCTCACGCTGCTGCCGTCGGTGCCGGGCAACCCGGCGCTGGTCACCAGGACCGTGAACGGCGTGGCCGTCGACGTCATGCTGCCGACGCCGGTCGAGTCCCTGCCGGCTGGTCTGGCGGAAGCGCTCGCCAACAGCGACATTCTCGTCACCAAGAAACTCGACCTGGACACCCCGCTCGCTCGGTACATCACGGCAGAAGACCGGCCTACGGCAATGGGCGTGACAGTACCCTCCGCCGAGGACGCGGGCCCGCTCGGTTATCTCGTCCTGGCACACCGGAAGAAGTTCGCCGGCGACTTCCAGCAGACCGATCTGCAGTTGCTCGGCACCCTCGCCAAGCAGCTTGCTTACGCCCTGCAGAACGGTCAACTGCACGAGGACCTGGCGGTGCTGATCGGCGCGCAGGACGAGCTCATGCACAAGGCCTTCCACGACCCGTTGACCGGCCTCGCCAACAGGGCGCTTTTCGTGGACCACCTCGAGGGCGCCTATCACCGCGCCGAGCGATCGGGCGGCCTCGTCTTTCTCCTGTACATCGACCTCGACGAGTTCAAGAAAGTCAACGACAACTTTGGTCATCCCTCGGGAGACGAAGTCCTCGTCGAGGTGGCGGTCAGACTCAACAAATGCGTCCGCGCCACCGACACCGTGGCGCGGCTCGGTGGCGACGAATTCGCGGTCTTGCTGGAGCAGGCGGCGTCACTCGTCGCCGCGGAGACAGTCGCGCAACGCATCGTCGAAAGCCTCGCCGAGCCGTTCGTGCTCGCCAAGGGGGTCGCCCGGATCGGCGCCTCGGTGGGAATCGCCTTCACAGACATGTTCGGCCAGTCGGCAATGCAACTCATGCAGTCGGCCGACGCCGCCATGTACACCGCCAAACGAACAGGAAAGGGACGCCATTACGTCGCCGTCTAAGAGCCGGGCAAGTAGGCTCACAACCGTGGAGCAGCACAGTGGATCGCCTGTCGACGTGGAGCAGGTCCTTAGCGACCATTCCCTGCGTATCGCGTTCCAACCCGTGTGCGACCTGAGGTCGCGCGAGGTCATCGGCTACGAGGCATTGGCGAGGTTCCCCGGGTGGGCGATCACGACGCCCCGTCCGTGGTTCGAGCAGGCCATGCAGCTCGGTCTCGGGCAGGCGCTGGAGCTCCTGGCGGCCACGACGGCTCTGGAACAGCTGGACCGCCTGGAAAAGCACGCCTTCCTCTCGGTCAACGTATCGCCGGCCACCGCAGCCTCGAAGGCCTTCGGCGATCTCGCCTCAACGGTGCCATCGGAGCGCCTGGTGCTCGAGATCACCGAAAACGCCACCGTCGACAACTACCGACGCTTCACGGGGGCGATCGACCACCTGCGCTCGCTGGGCGTGCGGATCGCGCTCGACGACGCCGGCGCCTCGGACGTCGGCTTGCAGCACCTCTTGGGCATCAGGCCCGACATCGTCAAGATCGACACGACGGTGATCCACGGGATCGCCGAGGACGAGCTCCGGCAGGCGGTCGCCTACGCGTACGCCAGCCTGGCCAAGCGGGCGGCGGCGATCAGCCTGGCCGAAGGGATCGAGACCGAAGCCGAGCTTGCCATGCTCTCCTCGCTGGAGGTGGAGGCGGGACAGGGCTACCTGCTCGGTCGCCCGGCGTTTCTTCCGGACTGAGCGGACTGACTCTCGCGGCCTCGGCCGCCCGGCTGCCGGGCGACCACCGGTAGGGTCCGGCCCATGACGATACTGCTCGAGCTTGACCTCACCGGGGTTCTCGTCGAGGACACCGGTTCCAATCCTCTCGAAAGAATATTGAACCGTCGGCGACTCGCGTTGCGCACCCTTGTCAGCCGCCTGGCCGCAGCCGCCGATGACCCCGAGGTCGTCGGACTGCTGGCCAAGCTCGGCTCTCCCTCCATCTCGCTGGCGCAGGCCCAGGAGCTTTCGGACGCGGTGGTGCGTTTCCGGCAAAAGGGCAAGGAGGCCGTCGCCTGGGCCGAGACCTTCGGCGAGCTCGGGCGTGGGACGTCGGCCTATGTCATCGCTGCCGGTTTCGGCGAGTTGTGGCTGCAGCCCTCGGGCAGCATCGGGCTCCTGGGCGCGGCGGCAGCCGGAACCTTCGTGCGCGGCGCCCTCGATCGGGCGCATGTCGAGCCGCTGTTCTCACAGCGCTACGAGTACAAAAACGCCGTGGACAGCATCGTGCGCACCGAGTTCAGCGCCGCGCACCGCGAGGCCACAGCGCGCTTGTCCGAGTCTGCCTACGACCAGATCGTCTCCGCGGTGGCGCTCGGCCGCAAGCTGCCCGAAGAGCGCGTACGCGAGCTCATCGACCGAGCGCCGATCTCCGCCGCCGAGGCGAAAGAGGCCGGGCTCGTCGATCACCTCGGCTACCGGGACGAGGTCCGTGACGCCCTCGATCGCCGCTGGGCCGAGAAGCCCAGCCTGCTGTACCTCTCGCGCTATCGCCGGAAATGGGACACCATCCGCCGGGCATATCAAACCCGCCGTCCGGCGGTCGGGCTCATCGACACGATCGGCCAGATCCGTATGGGCCACTCCCGGTCGGGCCCGGTCGGACGCGCAGCGGGATCCGACACGGTCGCAGCCGCTTTCCGCGCCGCTGTGAGAGACGAGCGCATAAAGGCGATCGTGCTCAGGGTCAACAGCCCCGGCGGCTCCTACGTCGCCTCGGACACCATCTGGCGCGAGGTCTGCCGGGCTCACGAAGCCGGGAAACCGGTCGTCGTGTCGATGGGCGACCTGGCCGCTTCGGGCGGGTACTTCGTGTCCATGGCTGCCGACGTCATCGTGGCCGAGCCGGCGACGCTCACCGGATCGATCGGCGTGTTCGGCGGCAAGCTCCAGACCAGCGGGCTGTTCGAGCGCTTGGGCGTGAACATCGACAGCCTCGGCCACGGGCGCCACGCCCTCATGTTCTCGCCCCAGACCGGCTTCAGCGAGGACGAATGGGCCAAGCTCGACGAGTGGCTCGACTTCGTCTACGAGGACTTCACGGCGAAGGTCGCCCGCGGACGCTCTATGAGCCTCGAGGCCGTGCGCGAGGTCGCCCGCGGGCGGGTCTGGACAGGCGCCGACGCCCTCAAGCGCGGGCTCGTCGACGAGCTCGGGGGACTGCGCCGCGCCGTGGAGATAGCCCGCGAGCGCGCCGGCCTGCCAGGCGACGCTCCGCTACGGCCGGTCCCCGCGCTCTCGCCGGTGCAGCGCCTGCGCCAGCCGCGCAACAGCGACGACCCGACCGCCTTTGCGCAGGCCAGGGGCTTGCGCGCGGGGCTCTGGGAATGGGGCGGCCACGCCCAACTGGCAGAGGCGCTGGGATTCCCCTCGGCCGGCCCGCTCCTCGTGCCGATGGGGCCGCTGCGTTGAGGGAGAGGGCAGCGCTAAGCGAGGGGTCGTCGAACCGTGCCGGCGCGCGTCGCGGCCCAGGTCTTAAGGTCGGACGGCGGTTCTCAACCGAGACGAGATACGGAGTACGCCTGGACGGCGGCTTCGAGAGTCCGAGCTGACCTGAGCGACGACTCGGCGGCAAGGTGCGCTGGCGCCTCGTCTCCGCGGATGGCGGCGTGAATGTGGCGGAGGGCAGCCGTGAAGGAACGGGCATCGACCGTCGGGTGCTCGATCGTCTCCTCTCCGTCGCGCCGCACGACGAGCGAGTCGCTCGGTGTCGGATGGAACGGGTTGGTCAGGTGGATCTGCCCGTCGGTGCCGAGCACCCGGGTGAAGATGTCAAGCGCACGCCTGAACCCGCAGCTCAGCACCAGCTGCTGGCCCCCGTAGTCGACTAGGGCGACAACCTCGGTGTCGACCTCGCCGTTGCTGGTGCTGAACCCGACGACATCGCCCAGCGCCGGATCCCGGGTGTCGAGGACTTCTTGCGCCAGGCGGATCGGGTAGCAGCCGACATCGGCCAGCGCTCCGCCGCCGAGCTCCGCCGAGAGGCGGAAGTCCTCCGGGCGTGTCAGCAGGAAGTGAAACGTGCTCACCAGCTCGCGGACCTCGCCGATCGCCCCGGATGCCAGTAGCTCGAGGAGACGGCGGTGCTGAGCCTGGAACGGGAAGACGAAGGCTTCCCAGAGCAGTCCGCCTGTGCTCGCGGCGGTCCCCAGCACTGCCTCGGTCTCTGCCGGGCTGACGCAGAGCGGCTTCTCACACAGGACCGCCTTGCCCGCCTCGAGGGCGCGCTGTGTCCACAAGGCATGGTGAGTGTTGGGAAGCGCGACGTAGACGGCGTCGATGTCAGCCGAGTCGATGACGGACTCGTAGCCCTCCCCAGCGTGGCCGATGTCGTTGTCGCGGGCGAATGCCTCGGCCTTGTCGATGTCACGACTGGCGACGAGAGCCGCCCGGCCACCTCCCGCTTCCCGAAGACCCGGAAGGAATTGCGCCCTCGCGATACGGGCCGCGCCCAAGATGCCCCAACGCACCTCGCCGGTGAACCCGGAAGCGCTCACGGACGATCCCTCTCCGGCGCCGGCGGAACGTCCTCCTCGGCGGCCGGACGGTCCTGCCCGGGTACGGGCGGCGCAATTTCGTTCGCGTGCACATGGCGGAACCTGACAGACCTGCCGAAGTCCAGCACGGCCTCCACGCCGGTCTCGACCTCCAAATCGGCAAGTCGACTGACGGTTTGATCGTTTCCCGCTAACTGACAAGAGATCCGGAAGGTCGCTTCGGTGCGGACCGAGTGAGCCTTCTCCTGGTCTTCGTCGGCGTTGTGCAGTCTCGGTTCCAGCTCGATGATCTGAGCCAGGTCCGTCAGCCTCGGAATGAGGCGGACTATTTCGTCAAGCTCGAAGTCGAAGCGACTGATGTCCATGGACAACAACGGTAGATCCTCTCAGGGATCTTGGTACGCGCCATTGCACCCATGTTCTCTGCCGGGCGACCTGCTTCCTCTGCAGCGACCGGCTTCACCGGCCAGACCGTCGAGGTCGTGACAGTCGTCGCAGGTGCCGTGACCCCTGGCGCTCTCGGAGGATGAAGGCGCAACCACCCCTCGTTGCGCGTTCTCGAGGACCCCTATGATCGGTCCGTGCGCCTGAGCGTCGAGCAGGGACGGATCGTCGGCTGTCTCATCGAAAAGCAGCTGACAACTCCGCAGCAGTACCCCCTCACCCTCAACGCGCTTGTGTTGGCGTGCAACCAGACTTCGAACCGCGACCCGGTGGTCGCGTACGAAGAAGGCCTCGTGCAGAAGACACTGGCGTCGCTCAAAGAGGCCGGGCTCGTCCGCTTCGTCTATCCCTCTAGCGGCCGCTCGGCGACGCGTTACCGGCAGGTGCTCGACGAGTCCCTCGGTCTCGACGAGAGGAGCCTCGCCCTCTTGGCCGTGCTGCTGTTGCGCGGTCCGCAGACTTCCGGCGAGCTGCGTACCCGGACCGAGCGAATGGCGACATTCGACGGCCTCGCCGCCGTAGGCGCCGAGCTGGAGCATATGGCCGGCCGCGCCGAGCCGTTGGTGCTGCGGCTGCCCCGTCGTCCCGGACAGAAGGAGGAGCGCTGGGTGCAGCTGCTCACACCAGAAGCGCCCGCGGCCGACGCCTTCGGTGGCACCGGTGGCACGAGCTCTTGGCGCGCACCGGTCCCCGAACACTGGCCGGGCGCTGTTGCCCAATCGCCCGAGGCCGTTGTGGAGGCTGACGAGCGCATCGGCGAGTACGAGCCGCCAGAGCGGATCAGCCCGGAGCTCAGTGCCCTCGAGAACGAGGTCGCTGAGCTCCGGGCAGAGGTGGCCGCGCTCCGCGATGCCCTCGAACAGCTGCAATCGAGGCTCTCGGGTTGAGCGTCACCCACCTCTACGAACTCTCCCTGCGCTGGACCGGCAATAACGGCTCGGGCACGAGCAGTTACCGCACCTATAGCCGCGACCACGAGATACACGCCGCCGGCAAGTCGATGATCGCCGGCTCCTCCGACCCCGCCTTTCGCGGCAACGCGTCGCTCTGGAACCCCGAGGAGCTGCTCGTGGCCTCCTTGTCCCAGTGCCACATGCTCTGGTACCTGCACCTCGCTGCAAGCGCCGGAGTCGTAGTGACCGCCTACACCGACACCCCGATCGGCACCATGATCGAGGAGCAGGACGGCAGCGGCCAGTTCAGCGAGGTAGTGCTGCGCCCCGAGGTCGTCGTCGCCGACCCGGCCATGTGCGGGCCCGCCGGCGAATTGCACGACGACGCCGAGAAAATGTGCTTCATCGCCCGCTCGGTGAACTTCCCCGTGCGCCATGAGCCCGTCACGATCGTTGGACACGGCGAGGTCAGATGAGCGAACAACCATGCGCTCAGCAGCTCGGGACCGTCGGAGACATCGATGAGAGGAGTGCGATGGGGAGGGGACATACCGGCTCCAGGGCCGGAGACCTCCATGTCGGTTACAGACCGCAACGGTCCTGGCGCGACTACCTCGAGGAGGACGGCGCGGCGCGGGCCGGCGGGTCGTTGCCTGCCCAGGCCCGGTCAGGAACCGCCAGCTGAGACGCCCGCCTGACAGAAGATCGCTAGGTCGCGCTTTTCAGAGGGGTAAAGGAGCGTCTCCCGGTCCCCCGCAGCACACGGCCGAACTGCAGGCCCGGGAAATGGGCAGCCGAGATCGAGACGTCTGTGCCTTCGAGCTCGCGCCACAGGGCCTCGCGCGTCCTGGCCGCCATGGCGGGATCCACGTCCGACATGGCGTAAAAATCAGGCTCCTCCAGCTGCAGCGGGCACTCTACGGCGTCGCCGAGCAGCACCGCCCGATCCTCGCCGGACGACACCACGAGCCCGTAGTGGCCTAGCGTGTGCCCAGGTGTGTGCCGCGCCGTCAGCCCCGGTGCGATGCGCAGCATGTCACCCTCGAGAGGATCGAGCCGCCCGGCCGCGGCGAGGACCTCCATGATCTGGCGGCTGCGGCCGTCGGCGTCGGCGCTGGCGACGAACTGCTGCCAGTCGGCTGCGCCGTAGCGCACGACGGCGTTGGCGAAGTACGGGGCGTCGCCCACAACGAGCCAGCCGATGTGGTCGACATGGAGGTGGCTGCACACGACGATGTCGATGTCCGACGGTGAGGCACCTGCGGCTCGAAGCGCGGCCGGCAACTCCCCGCCCCGCGCCCATCCGACGTCGACGTCTCCGATGCCTGCGTCGATGAGGACGGTCGTCTCGCCACTTCGGAGCAGGAAGCACCCGACCGGGATGTGCACGAGCCCGTCGTCCGCTAACAGCTCCTGATGGGTGTCGAAATCGAGCCCTACGTAGAACTCCTGCGGCAGCTTGCACATGCCGTCGTTGAGCGGGACCAGCTCGATATCGCCTACACGCATCGCCCAGACGCTAACGGCTCTCCCTCGGCTCGTGCTGGCCGAGGCCGGCTCAGATCTTGAAGGCGCAGCCATCCCAGTACGCCACGGGACGCTTGCGGCGCAGTCCCTTCATCTCGATGACGAGCTCGTCCGGCTCGGCGGGGCCGCCACCGCAGAAGCGCACCCGGAGTTCGCCGGAGTCGAAGGCACGGTAGCTCGTCGGATCGGCCGGCTCGCGGGTGGAAGTGTCGAGGACGGTCATCGACCCCGAGCAGCACTGGCGACGATGAGCGTTGACATACAGCACGCCGCCGTTCGCCTCGACGTACGCCCGCACCTCGTCGGAGGCGACGACCCTCATGGCGCGATCCTATGGCCGGCTTGAGATGAGCTCGATCGCGCGTTGCCCTTGCTCTGCCGGACCCGGGGCGTGCTCGACGCACGCACGACGAGCTCGGGCTCGAAGCGGATGGCCCGGTGCTCGTGCGATGCGCCGATCACCTCCTCGAGGAGCAGCTCGGCGGCGGCGACACCAAGTTCGTACTTGGGCTGGCGCACAGAGCTGAGCGAGGGCGACAACATGGAGGCGAAGACGACGTCGTCGTAGCCGACTACGGCCATCTCTTCAGGAACGGCGACCCCGGCTCCGGCGAGCCCCCGAAGCACCCCGAAGGCGAGAAGGTCGTTGGCGCACATCACCGCGCTCGGGCGTGGCTCGGCGCCGAGGAGTGTCGCCACCGCGGCCTCGCCTTGGTCGATGGTGAGAGCGCCCACGACGATCTCTTTGAGCGAGGCCTGGCAGTAGCAGCGAGCCCGCTCGACGGACCGGCGAGCGCCCTCCTTGCGGTCGATGCACTGGCGGATCGTCGCCGGACCGTTGACGAGTGCGATCGTCTGATGCCCCAGCTCGAAGAGATGGTCTGCGGCAAGCTCGGCGCCGCGGATGTCGTCTACCGCCACGGAGCACAGCCCGTGGCTGCTGCCGTCCCGGTCGAGCAGCACCGTCGGGATGCCGCGAGCCACCAGGGCCACAGCGGCCTCGAGATCGCTGTCGACCGGGCAGACGAGAATGCCGTCGACGCGATGCTCCTCGAGCACGCGGAAGTACCGTTGCTCGCGTTTGGCGGATTCGTCGGTCGAGCAGAGCATCAAGACGTAGTCGTGCTCGCGCAGGACGTGTTCGGCGCCGCGGACGATCTCGGTGAAGAAGGGGTTCGCGATGTCGAGGAGGACCACTCCGATCGTGCGGCTCTTGCCAACCCTCAGCTGGTGTGCCGCCGTGTTGCGCACGAACCGCGTCGAGTCGATGGCCTCGAGCACCCGCTTGCGGGTCGTCGGGGCCACGAGCGAAGGGTTGTTGAGCACATTCGACACCGTGCCGAGCGATACCTGGGCAAGGTCGGCGACGTCCCTGATCGTGACGCGACGCTGGGCGGAGGTGCGATCGGTCCCGGAAGGGCTCGCGCGACGCCCCTCAACCGGTCCCACCGCTTCACCGCGCCCGATCGTGTGGGTTCGAGCAAAGGATGCCGCCGTTCATCGTTCAGGTGCCTTGACAGCAACTGGCTAGGTCGTTAGCGTTCGCCCCGGTCCATTCTTGAGCGGCCTGGCGTGGGTTCCACCCATCTGGGGACGTACAGGTGTGTGCTTTGAGGGGGCCGCGGCGGATTTTTGTTATCGGTCTGATTTGAAACGATTCATTCCTTTTCGGGAGAAAAATGGGACCGAAGAGTGTCGTCACAGTGCCAGGGCGTACAGGCTCGAGAGACGGCGACATGGCGGTTGAAACCGTACACGCCGCGCTCGCCGCAAGTCATGAACAGGACAAGGAGCAGCGCCGACTCACAGAACCGTGCGGCAGACGGCGCCCGGCCGGCCCAGACCGCCGCGCCGTCAGGCCTGCGCACGAGCTGTGAGGAGGAGCGCCGAGATGACCGTTGGCGGCACGGTTCGCCAGCAGCCGGCAGCTTCTTCGGCGGGTCCGATCCAAAGGGGTGACATGGAGCGCGAGCTCGGCGCTACAGGGACGTCGGACCCCGGGGTGGCGGCGCCGGGGGAG